>Ga0335070_10002599_pt1 | contig 20930 bp, 15 predicted proteins | sample Lox_Sample_13_FD_206722 | JGI IMG/M metagenome (GOLD analysis project Ga0335070, IMG submission 206722) | Soil microbial communities from Loxahatchee National Wildlife Refuge, Florida, United States - Lox_Sample_1.3 | ecosystem: Environmental > Terrestrial > Soil > Wetlands | place: USA...
CGGGCGGCCGTCCTCGCGCAGCGCCTCGGCCCACCTCCCATCGCCTGGCGTGGGTCCGGGACGGATGGAGGCGCCCAATCCCGGCAGCCGCACGAGCCTCTCGCGATAGTGGGCGTCCGATCGCGCGGTCTCGAGCAGCTCGCCGCCGAGGAAGAAATCGACGCTGTCGAGCCCGGTGGTGACGGGATGGCCGTAGAGCGCCGCTTGCACGGGCGCGAGCCGAAGCGCCGCGAGCGAGGTCATGCGCGGGTCGAGCCCGGCGTCGAGGAACACGAGCACGTCGAGGGCCGCCGCGCGGATGTCGTTGGCAAGCTTCGCGAGCGTCGATTCGCCGCAGGCGAGATGCTCGACCGACGCCGCCATTTCCTCCGTGACGCAATCGCGCGCCTCGGAGGCGGACCACACGAAGCGCTCGAAGCGGGCCGCGTCGAGCTTCACCATGAAGTCCGCGAAGTAGCGCATGACCACGTGCTCGCGCACGTGGCTGCCGACGAAGCCCACGCGGATGCGACCGCCGCCGCGCCGCGAGGCAAGCGGATGCGCGAAGTCCGGCAGCGCGGCGCGTGCCGCGCGCGCCGCGAGATCGCCATACCGGCATTGACGCGCGGTGTGGTCGCCCGGCAGGTAATGGAGGTTGAATGGCATGACGCTCGTCGCGGCGTCGAGGGCGGCTTCCCGTTGCGCGCCGGTGCCGAGGCGGGGATCGCTTTCGATGGCCTCGATGCAGGCATCGAAGCGCTTCAACGCGGCGGCGATTTCGGCGTCGTCGCGCGGCACGCGCGGCAGCAGGAACGCCTCGGACCAGCGCAGGCGTTCCCAGGCGGGCGCGAGGGCGCGAGCCTGCGCGAAGGCGCGGCGGGCGCCCTCGTCGTCCGCGCAGGCTTCGAGGGCGAGGCCCAGCTCGTAGGCGAGCGCGGCATCGCGCGGATCGAGCCCGTGGGCGCGGGCGAGGTGCATGGCCGCCGCGTCGAAGTCGCCCATGAGCCGCGCCGCCGTGCCGGCCGCCTCGTGCCAGGCCGCCGTTTCGGGAGCCGCCGCGATCGCGCGCGCGGCGAGCTCGCGAGCCTCGGCGAGCCGGCCCTGGTCGATGCGCAGCAACGCGAGGTTCCCCGCCGTATCGGCGTTGCCGCCGTCGAGCTGGGCCGCGCGTTGCAGGAAGGGCTGCGCCTCGTCCGGGCGGCGTTGGCTTCGCAGCAGGTTGCCCAGGTTCTCCAGCGCGGCGGTCCAATCGGGGCGAGCGGCCAGCGCCGCGCGGTAGGCCGCCTCGGCCTCTGCGAGCGCGCCGGACTCCTCCCGGAGGATCGCCAGGTTGAATGCGGCCTCGGCATAACCGGGCTGGGCGGCGAGGGCGGCCGCGAACGAGGACGCCGCCTCCTCCCTGCGCCCGGCCCGCTTGAGGGCGAGGCCCAGGTTGTTGTGCGCCTGGACCATCGTGGGGTTGATCGCGAGCGCCCGGCCGTAGCGCTCGATCGCCGTGGCCGGGTCTGCGCGCTGATAGGCCGCCACGCCCGCCGCGTGCCAGAGGTCGGCGTTGCCCGGCAGGGCCTGGGCGAGGCGCAGGTAGGCGCCCTCGGCTTCGGCGAAGCGCCCGGCCCGGTGATGCGCCTGGGCCTGCGCGAGGAGCTGCTGCAGCTCGGCGGGAGTCATGCCGCCATTATCCGGGCAGCCGTCCTCGGATCCGCGCTACCCAATACGAACGTACTAGTCCGTCGAGCCGATTCAATGTGACAGGGGCATCGCCTATCGTGCACTCCGTCAAGAAGAGGAGGCACCATGCGTCTCGGCAACCTTTCGGTTCGTGCACGGCTCGCGATCCTGCTGGCCTTCGTCAACCTGCTCCTGCTGGCGGCCTGCGGCTACGCCTGGTACGGGATCACCGGGCTGGGCAACCAGCTCGAGGAGACCATCGCGGCGCAGAACGGCGCCGAGGCCGCCGGCGACCTCGCGCGGCGGGCCCAGGTGGACTTCAAGATCCAGGTCCAGGAGTGGAAGGACGTCCTGCTTCGCGGCACGGACCCCGCCCTCTACGAGAAGTACCTCAAGAATTTCACGGACCGCTCGGCGATGGTGACGCAGGACCTCAAGTCCCTTGCGCCCATGCTCGACAAGCTGGGGCTGCAGCGCTCCATGGCCGATACCGCGCTCGCGGAACACGCCGAGCTCGACCGCAAGTACCTCGAGGCGTTGAAGATGTTCAACGGTTCCAGCATCCAGAGCGGCCACGACGTGGACAAGGCGGTGCGCGGCATCGATCGCGCGCCGACCGATCACATCGACGAGATCGTGAAGAAGGTCCAGCAGCGCGGCGACGCCATCGCCGAGGCTTCCGTCGACCAGGCCGGGCGCAAGCGCCGCGAGCTCGTGGTGAGCCTCGCCGTGCTCGCCCTGTTCACCGTGGGGGTAAGCATCGCCTGGGGCACCCTCACCGTGCTGAGCGTCTCGCGGCGCCTGCGCAAGGCGACCGAGGTGGCGCGCATCGTGGCTTCCGGCAACCTGAGCACGCACATCGAGGTGGGCCGCGACGACGAACTGGGCCAGCTGCTCGCGTCCCTTCGCGACATGAACGCCTCGCTCGCCGACATCGTCGACCGCGTCCGCGAATCCGCCGAGAAGGTGACCGTGGCCTCGACGCAGATCGCCGCGGGAAACAACGACCTTTCGTCGCGTACCGAGGAGCAGGCTTCGAACCTCGAAGAGACCGCGGCCTCCATCGAGGAGATGACCGCGACCGTCGACCAGAACGCCCAGAACGCGAGCACGGCCAACGAGGTGGCGGCGGGCGCCGCCCGGGTCGCGCAGCGCGGCGGCCAGGCGGTGGGCGAGGTGGTGAAGACGATGCACGGCATCCAGGAGAGCTCGCGCCGCATCGCCGACATCATCGGCGTGATCGACTCCATCGCCTTCCAGACCAACATCCTCGCGCTGAACGCCGCCGTGGAAGCGGCGCGCGCGGGCGAGCAGGGCCGCGGCTTCGCGGTCGTCGCGGGCGAGGTGCGCAACCTCGCGCAGCGCTCGGCCGAGGCGGCGCGCGAGATCAAGGCGCTCATCACCGAATCGGTCCAGCGCGTGGACGCGGGCGCCAAGCTCGCCGGCGGCGCGGGCAGCACCATGGAGGAGATCGTGGCGAGCGTCACGCGCGTCTCCCAGCTCATCAACCAGATCGCGACGGCCACCACGGAGCAAAGCGCGGGCATCGCGCAGGCGAACGCGGCGGTGAGCCAGCTGGACAAGGTCACGCAGCAGAACGCCGCGCTGGTGGAAGAATCGACCGCGGCCTCGGAATCCCTGCGCCAGCTCGCTTTCGAGATGTCCGAGGCCGTCTCGGTGTTCAAGCTCGCGGAAGGCAAGGCTGCCGCGGCCCCGGCGCTTCGTTCCGTGAAACCCGCGGCGCTCGCGCAGGCACCGGCCCCGCGGGCGCTCGCCAAGGGCGGCAAGCCGCTCGCCAAGGCGCTCGCCGCGCCCGGCGACGAATGGACGGAGTTCTAGGGATGAGCGAGCACCTCGAAGGCCACAAGGAGTACCTCACGTTCCGGTTGTGCGACGAGGAGTACGCGATCGACATCCTCCAGGTGCGCGAGATCCGCGCGCACGAGGCGGTGACCCGCATCGCGCAGGCCCCGCGCTACGTGAAGGGCGTCATCAACCTGCGCGGGGCGATCGTGCCCATCATCGACCTGCGCGCGCGCTTCGGCCTGCCGCCGGTCGCGGAGAGCTCCACGGTCGTGATCATCGTGAGCCTCGGCGAGCGCCTCACGGGCGTGGTGGCGGACGGCGTCTGCGACGTGGTCGCGCTCATGCCGGGCCAGGTGCGGCCGGCGCCCGCGCTGCGCGGCGCGATCGACGCGAGCTTCATCGTGGGCATCGCGCCGATCGACGGGCGCATGCTGATCGTGGCCGACGTCGCGACGCTGGTCGCGCCCGGCGAGGAGCCCGAGCTGCAGGCCGCCTAGCGGCTAGGCCGCGTCGCGGGCCCCTGCGACGCAGTTGCGGCCCGCGCCCTTGGCGCGATAGAGGGCGCGGTCCACCTTCTCCATCAGCGAGTCTTGCGAGTCGCCCGTCTCGATTTCCGCGACACCGACGCTCAGCGTCACCTCCAGCCCGGGGCGCAGCGCGTGCCAGTCGTGGTTCTCCACGACCGCGCGCAGGCGGTCGAGCACCGCCACGGCATCCTCCAGCCGCGTGTCCCTGAGGCAGACCACGAACTCGTCGCCACCGAAGCGCGCCGCGATGTCGCCCTCCCGGCAATGGCCGCCGATCATGCGCGCCACCGAGCGCAGCACCGCGTCGCCCAGCGAATGGGAATGGCGGTCGTTGATGGACTTGAAATGGTCGATGTCGATGATGCCCACGCACATGGCGGCGCTTCGTTGCTTTGCCGCGGCGAGGAGCTCCGGGATGCGCGAATCGAGGTAGCGCCGGTTCGACAGGCCCGTGAGCGAATCCTCGTGCGCTGCGCGGGCGAGGCGGTCGACGCGCATCGTGAGGTCGTCGTTGTCGCGCGCGAGCGCGTCGGCCCGCTCCTGGTGGCCGCGCGCCTCGCGGCGCAGGCGCTGGAACTTGAGCCAGATCTGGTGCGCCTCGCCCGAGGCCCGGTCCTCGGCCTTGTCCATATCCTCCCGCAGCGCGTGGAAGCGCTTGTGGTACTCGAGCGCGTTGCGGAACTCGCCGCAGGCCTCGAACCATTCGGAAAGCGAAAGGAAGCTCTCGGCGATGAGGCGGCGCACGTTCGCGCCCGAGGCGAGCTCGAGCGCACGCTCGAAATGGCGCCGCGCCTCGGCCGCGTTGCCCAGGCCCATGTGCGTCTTGCCCAGGTTCATGAGCGCGTCGGCCTGCTGGTGCGGGTTGCTCATCTGCGTGCCGTGGGCGAGCATCTCCTCGAAGCACTCGCGGGCGCGCTCGTAGTCGCCGATCGCGCGATGCAGCTCGCCCAGCGTGCCCACCCAATGCGCCTTGTTGTACGCGCCGTCGACGCCCTCGCCGGCGGCGAGCTGCTCGCACAGGCGCAGGCCCGCGAGGTACTGGCGGTGCGCCGCGACCTTGTCGCCGCCGCGCTCGAGGTCCTGGCCGCGATCGCAAAGGTGGCTCGCGTAGTTCATCTTCACGCGCGCCGTGTAGACCGCGTCGTTGCTGCGCGCGCCGATCTCCATGGCGAGCCGGTAATGCTCGTCGCTTTCGTCGTAGCGGCCCTTGTCGCCCAGCAGGATGCCGAGCGAATTGTGCACGCGCACCAGGAGCGGGTCGCTCGGGCGGGCCTCCGCCACCTCGAGCGCCTGGTACATGGCGAGCGAGGCCTCCTCGCGCGCGCCCATCTGGTACTGGCAGGCGGCGGCCGACAGCAACCCGTGGGCGACCGCTTCGAGATCACCCGCCCGTTCGGCGAGCACGACCGCATTCAGGCTGTCCTCGAGCCCCTGGGTGTAGCGGGCGCACAGGTAGTGGCCCACGCCGGAATTGCACAGGGCCCGGGAGCGGGCAGCGTCATCGCCAAGCTCGATGGCCAGTCGCTCGGCCTCGTGCGCGAGCGGCAGGGCGCGGTCCGCGTCGCCGGCGCGCGTGAGGGCCTGCGCGAGCGCGTTGAGCGCGCGCAGGCGCGCCGCGCCGTCGGGCGCTGCGGCCAACCGTTCGTGCAGTTGTTCCAGTGTGTCCATCGAATCCGGGCAAACCGCCGAATCATGCCGCAATCCGGTTAGCCCCGAATGTCGCCCGGATTACGATTGTAGGCCACCCCGGCCGAACCCAGGGAAGGTTCCGAGGTGCAGAATGTTCGCATGGAGGCCTTTCCTGCGGGCGGCGCCATGTCCATCGTGATCCCCGGCTGCGTGTTCAGCGCCGGGATCCTTTTCTATACCGCGATCGTCGCCACGGTCGTGGGCGCGTACCGGCGCAAGGTGCGCCTTTACCTGGCCTTCGCGGCCTCGTGCCTCTTCTCGAGCCTCGCCGCGCTCGCCTACGCCGCCTACTACCTCTCCGGTTCCGCGGGCGGCGCCGTCGAGGCGCTGCGATGGCAAGCCGACGCGGCGGTCCTCACGATGGGCTCGCTCGTCATCTTCATCGCCTACTACACGGAGAGCCCGCGGCTGGACCGCTGGTACGCGTTCGTCGTCCTGATGGCGATCGCCTTCATCGCCTCGAGCCACATCATGTCCGTCGGCACGCGGTTCTCCGAGATAACGGGTTCGGGCTGGATGCGCATGCCCTGGGGCGAGCGCCTCTTCTACGTGGAAGGCCCGGTGAGCCCGTGGAACATCGTCCTGCGGGTGGTGGCGACCCTGCTCGTCGTCTGGGCCTCTTCGCGCCTCGTCGGGATGTACCGCAGGGGCCAGCACATCGAGTCGGCATTCCTCGCCCTCTACCTGGTAGCGCTGCTCGTGACCAGCGTCGAGGCGGTGCTCATCGACCGCGGGGTGGTGCGCACTTTCTACTGGACGCCGTTCGCGCTTCTGGGCCTGCCGATGCTCATGGGCTACCGCATCTTCATGGGGCTCGCCTACCAGCAGGAAGAGATGCTGCAGGCCCGGGAGCGCCTGGACCGGGCGCTGGGCGCCTCCGACGTGGCGCTCTTCGAGGTCGAGGTGGCCACGGGCCGCGTGTACCTGAACGAGAGCTGGTCGGTCATGATGGGGCGCGAGCGCGCCCCCACCGAGACTTCGGTGGAGGAGCTTCTCGAGCAAACCTACCCGGAGGAACGCGAGCGCATCTGGGGCGCGGTGAGGGCGGCGCTGCGCGGCGAGGCGGAAGGCTACGAGCACGAGCATCGCGTGCGAACGGCCAGCGGCGACTGGATCTGGGTCCTCTCCCGCGCGCGCATCGTCGAGCGCGATGCCAACGGCCGCGTGGTGCGCATGGCGGGCACCAACGTGGACATCACCGAGAGGAAGCGCGCGGAGCAGCGCATCCAGTACCTCGCGACCCGCGATGCGCTCACCAACCTCGCCAACCGCGCGATGTTCGCCGACCGGCTGGAAAGCGTCTTGCGCGGCGCCGATGGCCATCCGGGCGGACTCGCGGTGCTCTCCATCGGCCTCGACCGCTTCACGACGATCAACGATTCGCGGGGGCACCACGCGGGAGACCGCGTGCTGCAAACGCTCGCCGCGCGCATCGCCGCGTGCGCGGGCGAGCATGACGCGGTCGGGCGCCCCGGCGGCGACGAGTTCCTGGTGCTCCTGTTGCGGATGAAGGAGCCGGGCGATGCGTTGCGCGCGGCCGAGATGGTCCGCGACGCGATCGCCGCCCCCGTGGACGTCGACGGCCACGGAGTGGTGATCACGGCGAGCGTGGGCATCGCCATGCACCCCGAGGACGGCGAGGTCGCGGGCATCCTGCTGCGCAACGCCGACACCGCGTTGCACCATGCGAAGGAGGCGGGCGGCAACGCCGTGCAGTTCTACGCCGAGCGCATGAACGTCGCGGTGCAGGCGCGCTTCGAGACCGAGCTCGCATTGCGCCGCGCCCTGGAGCACGGCGAGTTCGTCGTGCACTTCCAGCCGCAGGTCGAGCTCGCCACCGGCAAGGTGGTCGCGCAGGAGGCGCTGCTGCGCTGGCAGCATCGCGAGCAGGGGCTCCTGCTGCCGGGGCGCTTCCTGCCCATCGCGGAGGAGAACGGCCTCATCCTCGAGCTGGGCGAGGTCGTCCTCCGCGAGGCCTGCCGCCATGCCGCCCAGTGGACCCGCGCGGCCGCGCCCGGCACGCGGGTGGGCGTGAACGTGTCGGCGCGCCAGTTCCGGCACCCGGGCTTCCTCGACATGGTGCGCCGCGTGCTCGACGAGGCGGGCCTGGAGGCGCGCCTGCTCGAGCTGGAGATCGTGGAGAACTCGATCGTCGACCACGAGCCCGAGACCATCGCCACGCTGCAGGCGCTGCGCGCCATGGGCGTGGAGCTCGCGATCGACGACTTCGGCACGGGCTATTCGAGCCTGAGCTACCTGCGGCGGCTTCCCATCAACACGGTGAAGATCGACCAGTCGTTCGTCGCCGACCTGCCCGCATCGACGCAGTCCACGGCGATCGTGCGCGCGGTGCTCTCGCTTGCGCACGGCCTGGGCCTCAAGGTGGTGGCCGAGGGCGTGGAGACGCGCGCGCAGCTCGACTTCCTGAGGCTGCTCGGGTGCGACAGCGCCCAGGGCTATTACCTCGCGCGTCCCGGCCCGGCGAGGGAGCTGTTCTTCGACTTGCGCGAGCAGGTCGTGGTGCCGCTGCGCGACGAAGCCGCGCAGTAGATCGGGCGGGACCTATCCGCAGTGCGCGAGGCCGGGCGTGGCTCCCGTCGTGCAGCTGCATTCCTGCCGCACGCTGCAGCAACGCGACTCCTTCTCGCAAACGCACTGGTTCCAGCCGGGCACGCACTGGGGCAGGGGGCGATCGCCGGACGCCATCACGCTGGCGCCCGGGGCCGCCATGGGTTCGCCCTGGGTCGTCGCGCATCCACCGGTTACCGAAACGACCAGCGCCGCGATGCCGGCGGCGAGCAGGGCCCGCTTGTTCATCGTCATGTCGACCTCCGCAGTGAGTCGCGATGAAGAAGATGCTAGGCGCGCGGAACGCGGAGTCTGTTACGAATGGTGCTCGCGGTGGATCAGTTTCTTCCGTCGGAAACGAAAGCTGCCGGGCAGGTTCGCCTTCTGAAACCCCACCTCGGTAGGTGGGATATGCACAGCATCCATTGCACGCCTACCTGACGCGGAGCAGCATTGCCACGCCGTCGCGACTCTAACGGCGAAGGTTTCACAACGCTCGAGTAGCAGATTGAGAATTGCTGGTCTTCTAAGAACGAAAAAATGGGAGGGGCGCATGAGGCAACTGTTCGGATACGTTGTGGGTGTGGCGGCGATTTTCGTGGTTGCGGGTTGCGCGTCGCCGGCGCGCGTGGAAGGGATGTCGATCAATGCTGAAGAGGTGTCTCGGATCTCTGCACCGCCAGAGTTGCGCGGAAATATCGCGATAAAGGACGTAACCGGTGGGAGCGAGACAAATCCGATGTGGAAGTCGAACGTCGGAAGCTCCGAATTTGAACAAGCATTGGAGGCTTCGCTTCGAGCAGCCGGAATGCTTTCGCCGAATCGTGTCAGTGGCAAGTATCAGCTGACAGCTCACTTGGAGCAGGTCGAGCAGCCATTTGTGGGGATCGATATGACGGTGAGCGCGACCGTCCAATATGTCCTTTCGGAACGCGCAACAGGCAAAGTCGCGTTCGCGCGCAAGATATCGGCTCCCTATACCGCGAAGTTCAGCGACAGCGTCCTGGGCGTAGAGAGGCTGCGCCTTGCCAATGAAGGGGCCATTCGCGAGAACATCGGAAGATTCATAGAAGAGCTGGCGGGGCAGAAGCTCTCGGCTCTTGGCAATGTCTACATTGCCCAATCGAACTAACAAATAGGCGAAGGGGGCAAGATGAACTTCAATAGGGCTATCGCGCTCGGGTTGGCGACTTGTGTGGCGTGCTCCGGTTTCGGGTGTGCCACCTCGTCAAAGGACATCGCTCCAAACTACGTTTCGCCGATGCAGTACCAGAGCTACGACTGCGACCAAATTGGCGGGGAGATGATTCGGATTCAGTCCCGAGTGAACGCGCTCACGGGGCGCCTCGACGAGGCCGCCACCAATGACAAGGTGATCATGGGTGTTGGGCTAATCCTTTTCTGGCCAGCTTTGTTTGCGCTTGGCGGGACGAAACAACAGGAAGCCGAGTACGCGCGACTGAAGGGTGAATACGACGCCCTTCAGCAATCGGCGATCCAGAAGAAGTGTTCGTTTGCAATCTCTCCTGGTGCGCCGTCCTCGCCTACGCCAGCTCAACCTCAACCTCAACCTCAACCTCAACCTCAACCTACTCAGCCCGCTGCGCAGGTCGAAAAGACGCTCTGATGTGGAGGCGGGGGAATCAGTCCAGGGCGTTCGCTGCATCGAACGCCCGCTCGCCCGGCGTCGGACTGAAGCAGTTCAGTCCGCCGAAACCCCGGGCTCGCCCCCCGTCCGTGGCACGGCCGGAGGACCGATTCCCCGGCTCGATCGTCAAATGAAAATGCCACCGCGAGGGTGGCATTTTCATTTGATGGTGGAGGCGGGGGGAATCGAACCCCCGTCCGTAAGCCGTCCACATGCAGCTCTACATGCTTAGCCAGGCCATTTGGTTTAACCACCGTCCCGCAGACCGGCGAGCTGGACGATGCTGAGCCACCTATCGTTTAGCTATCGGCGAAGTGGCCCCACCGAAAGCGATCTCATGAATATGACTCTGCCGTGGCTTGCTGCTTACTGCACCACCCGCGCCCATGAGCAGGCACGGAGCAGAGTCCAGCCGGTATTAGGCGGCCAGAGCGTAGTTGTCGTCGTTCGCAACTAGATTGTTTGCGGTTGGATTTACGAGGTGCTCCACCCCTCGGCATGCCCTGCGCTGCTTCAGAGCCCACGTCGAAACCGGGTCGCCCCCTTGTGTTCGTGGACCACGAACCGCGATTATACGGCTCTCACCACTTGGACATGGGGCCGCAATGGGCGTTCTCAAGGTCGTCGGCATCATCCTCATCGTCGCGGGCGCTGCGGCCCTCGCTTTCGGCGGGTTCAGCTTCACCAGGGAAACGCACAAGGCGGACATCGGCCCGGTGCACATCGCCGTGCAGGAAAAGCAGGAGGTGAACGTCCCGCTGTGGGCGGGCCTGGGCGCGATCGTGGTGGGCGTCGTGCTGATCGTGCTGCCGAAGAAATAGGCGCGCCCGCGGGTCTGCCCAAGCAGTCCCCCTTCGGTTGCAAGCCGCGAAACATCACGACGCCAGGTGGCCTCGTGAATAGTTGATTGCATCGGCTCCCCGGCGAACGCACAATTTCCGGCACGAGTCCTGTCCGGCTGCAACGTGGGGCACCCCATGCGAGTTCGCACTTGGCTGATGCTCGTGGTCGCGATCTGTTCGTGCGCCGCCTATGGCGCCGTTCCGGCATCTGAGCGTGCGGCGCTCACCGCCTTGTTCGACGCGACCAACGGCAACGCATGGAACAAGAAGACGCAGTGGAAGGCGGGGCCGGGTACTGAGTGCAATTGGTTTGGCGTCTATTGCGACAGCGGCGACAACCACGTAACCCAGATCAATCTGTACGGGAACAACCTGGTGGGAACGCTGCCCTCCCTGAGCGGCCTGCCCGCGCTGACGGATTTCAACGTGGCGCACAATCAACTCACCGGCCCGATTCCCTCGCTCGCCGGGTTGCCGGCGCTGTATCGCTTCGACGCCTCGTACAACCAGCTGAGCGGATCACTGCCCTCCTTGCAGGGCCTGCCGGTGATCGACGCGTTCATCGTCACCAGCAACCAGCTGACGGGGTCGATCCCGTCTCTCGCGGGCCTGACCTCGATCACGGCCTACATGGTCGGCGGCAACCAGCTGACCGGATCGTTCCCGAACGTGACGGGACTGGGCCTGATCGTCACGCTCGCCGTCGACGGCAATCAGCTGACCGGAGCATTGCCACCCCTGAACCACACGGGGGTGCAGTATCTCTTCGCCGCGATGAACCACCTGACGGGTCCCGTGCCGCCGCCGCCGCCGAACCTCGTCGCGAATCAATCCACCTTGTGCGGGAATGTCCTCACCACGAGCGGCGTTGCCGCCATCGATGCAGCCTGGTCCGCGGCCGCGGGCAATTGGCAGGCGTGTCAGGCGCCGACCTGCACGATCGCGGCTTCGCCCGCGACGATCCCGGCCGGGCAATCTTCCGTGCTTACCGCGAGCTGCGTTCCTGCCGCGACAAACTACTCGTGGTCGGCGAATGCCTCCCTCGGGTCGGTGGCGAGCGGAACGGTCTCGCCCACCGCGACGACCACCTACACGATGACCGCCAGCAATGCCTACGGGCCGGGCGGCACAGCCAGCGCTACGGTCACCGTCACGAGCGGGTTGGGAGCGCCGGTGTGCAACCTGGTGCCGTCTCCGCCGACGGTGGCCGCCGGGCAATCCGTGACCCTCACCGCGATCTGCAATCCCGCGGCGACGCAGTATCACTGGTCCCACGTGTGCGGAACGACGAGCACGGCGACATGCGTGCTGACTCCGTCGGGTACCACGACCTACAGCGTGTTCGGAGTCAATGCCCAGGGCAAAGGTTCGTCGGTGTCGTCATTGGTCACCTTGGGGGCACCGGCCTTCCCGCTCACCGTAAGCAGCAGCGTGACGCCCGCGAGCGCCAATGCGACCGCGCTTTTCCAGCCGCGCCCGCAGGATGTCGGATCGTCGGCCAGTGTCTACGTTTTCGCCCATGCTCCCTCGAACCTGGTGAGCCACCACGCCGGGAAGCGCGATGACGGAGGGCATGCGGCCGGGAATCCAGCCGCGGATGCCATCGTATGCGTGCTGGCCCAGGTGAATTCATCCGGGCAACTCGTTTCGACTTCCGCCTCCACGATGCAGGCCTACGTGACCGGCGTCCTGGGAAGCCAGGCGCAGGCGGTGCAGGTCCTGAACAACGTGCCGACGCCCAATGTCGCGGGCGCCGCCGTCTTCGTGGGCTACGGCACGAGCGCCGCGAGCATGTTGTCGAGCGGGACCTTCCAGACCGCGGTCTCGGTGCCCGGAGGCGTGCAGTGCACCGCGAGCCTGGCGACCGCGCCTGCGCCCACGCTACCGGGGCCGCTCACGGGTCTCTGGTGGGGTGGCCCGAACGAATCCGGGTGGGGCATCCACCTCACGCAGCGCGGCAGCGATGTCTTCGGCGCCTGGTACACGTACGACGCGGCAGGCAACCCGAAATGGTACGTCGCGTCCAACTGCCTCGGCGCGACGGGTGCCTCCGGCACTTGCGGCGGCGCCGTCTACGAGGTGAACGGGCCAGCTTTCTTTGGCGTCGATTTCAAGCCGCTCACTTCTAGCGAGGTCTCAAGTCCCGGCAGTCTCAGCCTCACTTTCTCCAACGCCGACAACGCCACCATGACCTTCCAGGTGGGCGCCGTCACGCGGACCGTCCCGATCATGCGCGAGGTCTTCGACGTCGCGGCGACGGATCCTCCCGCCGTCGACTACACGGATCTCTGGTGGAATCCGACCGAGCCCGGCTGGGGCATGGCGATCAGCCACCAGTTCGGCAACATCTTCCTTGCATGGTACGTCTACGATCGCGGCGGCAAACCCATGTGGTATGTCGCGTCGAACTGCGCGATGAGCGGCAGCTCCTGCTCCGGAACGTTGTATCGCACGACGGGGCCGCCGTTCGGTCCGACGTTCGATCACACGCGCGTCAACGCGGTGGCGGTCGGAAGCGCGCTCGTAAGCTTCGTGGATGCCAACAACGCCGTTCTCTCGTACACGGTCGACGGCGTGACGGCGACCAAGGCGATTACGCGGGAGCTGTTCTAGCGTCAGGCCTTCAGCAAGCCCTCGATCGGCTTGTGCCGCTGCGGGAACACGCCCGCCGCATCGGCCTTCCAGAAGCGCTCGATCACCGTGGTCCACAGCCGCCGCGTGTCGATCGTGGGCTCCGGGCCGCCGATCTTCGGGAACATCTCCACGATGCGCGGCGCTTCGCCGATGAGGCCACCCTTCACGCGCCCGCCCATCACGAAGTGCGTCGTCGCGTGCCCGTGGTGCGTGCCCTTGTCGTCGTTCTGGGTCGGGCAGCGGCCGAACTCGTCGTAGGTGACGATCAGCGTGTCGTCCCAGCGGCCGATCTCCATCAGGCCGGCACGCAACGCGGCCAACCCGTTCGAGAGGCGTGAAAGCGCATCGCCATGCCACTTGAGCTGCTCCCAGTGGCAATCGACGGAGTGGTGCTTGTCCTCGTTCAGGCCGTTCAGCGCCACGTGGATCACCGGCAGGTCGATGTCGTGGTCGGCGATCTCCACCGCCGCGCGCATCGCCTGGCCGAAGGGATCGGTCGGGAAACTCGTCTTGAGCGGCGTCACGGGAAGGTCCGGCGTGTTCGCGAGCGCCGCTTGTCCCAGCGGATTCGCCTCGAACACGCAGCTCGAAAGCTTGCGCTTCACCAGCAGGTCCGCGCCGTAATACACCTGCACGCAGCCCAGCTTGTTGCCGCGGAACGGGCCCATGGGATCGGCTTCGCGCACGTCGAGCACGTCGAAGGCGATCGCATCTTCGCGCCCGCGCCGTGCACGCTTCGCGAGGGCTTTCGACACCCAGCCCTCGGTCGAATAGTCCTCGCCGTCGTACCCGGTGAACGCCGTATCGCCGTCGCGATAGTGCTGCTGCGTGCAATTGGGATACCCCAGCCCCTGCACCAGCGCGAGCTCCTTCGCTTCCCAGACCGGGACCAGCGGCGCGAGCGAAGGATGGAAGCCGTGGTGATCCGTGATGCGGATCACCGAGTCGCGCGGGATCGCGATGTCGGGACGCACCTTGGCATAGAGCGGGTCCGTGTACGGGATCCATGTGTTGTAGGCGTCGTTGCCGCCGTAGAGGTACACCATCACCAGCAGCGGGCCGGCGGGTGCGTTGGCGGCCTGCCCGCGCAGCGCGGCGGCGAGCGGCGCAGCGGCGAGCCCTTGCAGGAACGTGCGGCGCGTCGGGGATTTCATTTCGCTGCCCTCATGGCCGGTTTCGGCGTCGCCTCGCGGATCCACGCGTGCAGCGCCTCCACCGATTCTACGACCGCATCGGCGCCCCATAAAGCGGGAGGCACTCCCGCGCCGAGGTAGCCATACCCGGCGACGACGACGGGCATGCCGGCGGCGCGGGCCGCCTGCACGTCGCGCTCGTCGTCGCCCACGTAGAGCGTGCGCCTGGGCTCCACGCCCATGGTGGCCGCGGCGTGCAGCAACGGGTCGGGGAAGGGCTTGGGCCGCGGGCACGTATCGCCGCCCACGATGACGGCCGCGCGCTTCTCCACGCCCAGGCCCGCGAGCACGGGGCGCGCGAGCCGCTCGAACTTGTTGGTCACAACGCCCCAGCCCACGGCGCGGGCCTCCAGCAGCTCCAGCAGCGCTTCCATGCCGGGAAAGAGTCGCGTGTCCACGCAAAGGTTCCCGGCGTAGATATCGAGGAACTCCGCGCGCATCGCGGCGAACTCGGGATGGTCGGTGCCGATCTGGAAGGCCGCGATCAGCATGCCGCGCGCGCCCTGCGAGACGTGCGGGCGCAGCCGCTCGACGGACACGGGCGCCAGGCCGCGCTTCTCGCGCATCGCGTTCACCGTGCGCGCCATGTCGGGCGCCGTGTCGGCGAGCGTCCCGTCGAGGTCGAACAGCACCGCCTCAAGCACGCACGCACCCCATCATGTAGTTCACGTCCACGTCGCGGCCCAGCGCGTACATCTTGGTGATGGGATTGTAGGTCATGCCCGTGATGTCGCTCACGGCGAGGCCCGCGTCGCGGCAGGCGCGGGTGAGCTCGGAAGGGCGGATGAACCGCGCGTACTCGTGCGTGCCGCGCGGCAGGATGTTCAGCACGTACTCGGCGCCCACGATCGCGAAGAGGAAGGACTTCGGGTTGCGGTTGATCGTCGAGAAGAACACGTGCCCGCCGGGCTTCACGAGCTTCGCGCAGGCCCGCACCGTGCTGGGCGGCTCCGGCACGTGCTCGAGCATCTCCATGCACGTGACGACGTCGAAGGTCCCGGGTTGCTCGTCGGCAAGCGCCTCGGCGGAAACGAGCCGGTAGCCGACCGCGCTGCCGACTTCCTGCGCGTGGATCATCGCGACCTTGAGCGGCTTTTCGGACAGGTCGATGCCGGTGACCTGCGCGCCGCGCGCGGCCATCGCTTCGGCGAGGATGCCGCCGCCGCAGCCCACGTCCACCACGCGCTTGCCCGCGAGGCCGCCCGCGAGCCGCTCGATGTGCGCGAGCCGCAGCGGGTTGATGTCGTGCAGGGGCCGGAACTCCCCGTGCGGGTCCCACCAGCGATGGGCGAGCGCGCCGAACTTGTCGAGCTCGGCCGGATCGACGTTGGGGCGCGTCGAGCTCATGCGAGGCGCCTCGCCCACCACCGCGCCTTGCTGGCGAGCTCCTGCTCGTCGAGGCCCTGCAGCGCCCGGCCGGCCACGCGCGCGCGCCCGTCCACCCAGACGTGCGTCACGTGCTCGCGGCCCGCGACGTAGGCGAGGTGCGACAGGACGTCGAAGCAGGGAAGCGTCTCGACGGAGTCGATCTCGATCGCCGCGAGGTCCGCGGCCTTGCCCGGCGCGAGCGAGCCGATGGTGCCTTCGAGCCCGAGAGCGCGCGCGCCCTCGATGGTCGCCATCTCCAGCGCCTCGTGCGCCGGCACCGCGCGCGCATCTCCGCTCGCGCCCTTGGCGAGGAGCGCGGCCGTGCGCATCTCGTTGGCCACGTCGAGCCGGTTGTTGCTGGCCGCGCCATCCGTGCCCACGCCCACGCGGATGCCGCGCTGCCTCATCGCCGCCACGGGCGCGATGCCGCTCGCGAGCTTGAGGTTGGACGACGGGCAGTGCGCCACGCTCACGCCCTCGCGCGCCATCACGTCGAGCTCCTGCCCCTCGAGGTGGACGCTATGCACGGCGATGAGCCGCGGCCCTACCACGCCCAGGCGGCGCAGGCGCTCGAGGGGCCGCACGCCGTGCTGGGCCACGCCTTGCTCGATCTCGGCAAGCGTCTCGTGCACGTGGCAGTGGATCGGCACGTCGAGCTCTTCCGCGAGCACGGCGATCCGCCGCATGGTCTCGTCGCCTACCGTATAGGGCGCATGCGGCGCGAGGCAGAACGAGAGCAGCGACTCGCCCTTGTACTCGTCTCGCGTCGCGAGCCCCTTCTTCAGGTAACCCGCGGCATCGGCCGCGTAGGCGCTCGGGAACTCGATCGCGATCACTCCCAGCGAGGCCCGCATTCCGGCGCGAAGCGCGGCGCGCGCCGTGGCCCCGGGGAAGAAGTACATGTCGTTCACGCACGTGACGCCCGCGCGCAGCATCTCCGCCATGGCGAGGAGGCTTCCGTCGTGCACGAAGTCGTCGCCGACCCACTTCGCTTCCGCCGGCCATACGTGGTCCTGCAGCCAGGTCATGAGCGGCAGGTCGTCGGCGAAACCGCGCATGAGCGCCATCGCGGCGTGGCAGTGCAGGTTCACGAAGCCCGGAACGAGCGCATGGCGCTCGAGGCGGATCACGTCGCGCGCCTCGAAGCGCGAGTCCGCTTCGGCGCCCGGGACGATCGCCTCGATGCGCCCCGCGCGGATCGCCACGGCGTGATCGGCGAGGACGCCGCGCGGCTCCACGGGCACGACGTGCGCGGCGTGGATCAGGGTGTCGACGGCTTGCATGCGGAAAGGATGCAACAAAAAACCCCGCCGCAGCGGGGTTTTCTGCCGGCTCGAAAGGGCTTACTGCTTGGTGCCCTTGAACTCGATGTCCACGCGACGGTTCTTCTGGCGGCCCTCGGCGGTCTTGTTGGTCGCCACCGGCTGGGACTCGCCCTTGCCGATCGTGGTGACCTTCGAGGCCGGGATGCCCTTGCTCACCAGGTACTCCTTCACGGCCGCGGCGCGGCGCTCGGAGAGCTTCTGGTTGTAGGCATCGGTGCCGATGGAGTCGGTGTGGCCGGTCGCGATGACCATCTCGAGGTCCACGCCCTTCAGCTTGTCGAGCGCGGCGTCGATGCTCTTCTTGCCGTCGGGACGGACCACGGACTTGTCGAAGTCGAACAGCGCGTCGGCCTGGATCACGATGGCCTGGCGCACCGACTTGGGCGCGGCAGGAGCTGCGGCCGGGGTCGACGGCGAGGCCGGAGCCGCAGGAGCGGACGGCGCCGCAGGAGAGGCGGGCGAGGGAGCGGCGGGGGCCTTGGCAGGGTGGCACTCGGGCAGGTCCACGCCCGAGGTCACCACGCAGGCGCCCTGCTGGTCCTTCACGGCGGCGCCCTGCGAGTCCTGAAGGTTCGGGCCGGCGTCGGCCAGCGCGGAGCCGGCAGCCAGCGCGAATGCGCCGAGCGCGAGCATGCCAAGCGAGGAAATCTTCATGTTCGAAACTCCCAAGAGGAATGAATGATTGTTCGAGACTTTACTTTTTCTTTAAGTCGGCAAGCCCGGAAAACTGCTCGCGCCATCATACACAAACCCCCCCTCCTTCCACAACAGAAAGTGGGGCTTTGTGCAACAGTCTGGGGGTTGCGCGTTGCGTTTTCGCTACACCCCCCTAGCGGACGCCGGCGCTGGAAACAGCGCCGGGAAGATGCTACAATTTGCGCAACGGCGCTTGAAAAATTAGAAGCCGAAACAAGCACTTAGAACATCCTCGCTGCAAAGCCCCGCCAGGTCCCCCATGGAACAGTTCGCCAAGGAAACGCACCCGATCAGCCTCGAGCAGGAAATGCGGCGCTCGTACCTCGATTACGCCATGAGCGTGATCGTGGGACGCGCCCTCCCGGACGTCCGCGACGGCCTCAAGCCCGTCCATCGCCGGGTGCTCTACGCGATGCACGAGCTGTCCAACGACTGGAACAAGCCGTACAAGAAATCCGCGCGCATCGTGGGCGACGTGATCGGCAAGTACCACCCGCACGGCGACACGGCGGTGTACGACACGATCGTGCGCATGGCGCAGGACTTCAGCCTGCGCTACCCGCTCGTGGACGGGCAGGGCAACTTCGGCAGCGTCGACGGCGACAACGCCGCGGCCATGCGCTACACCGAGATCCGCATGGCGAAGATCGCGCACGAGCTGCTCGCCGATCTCGACAAGGAGACCGTCGACTTCGGCCCCAACTACGACGGCAGCGAATCCGAGCCGCTCGTGCTGCCGGCCAAGTTCCCCAACCTGCTGGTGAACGGCTCGGCCGGCATCGCGGTCGGCATGGCGACCAACATCCCGCCGCACAACCTGGGCGAGGTGGTTGATGCGTGCCTGCAGCTGCTGAAGGAACCCGAGACCTCCATCGGCGAGCTCGTGAAGATCGTCCCGGCGCCCGATTTCCCCACCGCGGGAATCATCTACGGCGTGGCCGACGTGCAGGAGGGCTACCTCACCGGGCGCGGGCGCGTCGTGATGCGCGCGCGCACGCACGTCGAGGACCTCGACAAGGGCGTGCGCCAGGCGATCGTCGTCGACGAGCTGCCCTACCAGGTGGGCGGCGACCAGCTGCTCACCAAGATCGCCGACCTCGTGCGCGAGAAGCGCATCGAGGGGATCTCCGACCTGCGCAACGAAAGCGACAAGAAGGGCACGCGCATCGTGATCGAATTGAAGCGCGGCGAGGTCGCGGAGATCGTGCTGAACAACCTCTACAAGCTCACGCCGATGCAGGAGAGCTTCGGCATGAACATGGTCGCGCTGGTCGACGGCCAGCCGAGGCTGCTGAACCTGAAGCAGTTCCTCGACGCGTTCCTGCGCCACCGGCGCGAGGTCGTCACGCGCCGCACGGTGTACGACCTGCGCAAGGCGCGCGACCGCGGCCACATCCTCGAGGGCCTCGCGGTGGCGCTGTCCAACGTGGACGAGGTGATCGCCATCATCAAGGGCTCGGCCACGCCCGCCGTGGCGAGGACCGAGCTCATGGCCCGCGCGTGGCGCTCGCAGCTCGTCGAGGAAATGCTCACGCGCGCCGCCGCCGAGCAGTTCCGCCCCGAGTCGCTGCCCAAGGAGTTCGGCCTCGCGAAGGCGGCCGACGGGGCGAGCGGCTACCGGCTCTCCGATGTCCAGGCGCAGCGCATCCTCGAGATGCAGCTGCAGCGCCTCACGGGCCTGGAACAGGACAAGATCCTCTCCGAATACCGCGAGGTGATCGCGATGGTCGAGGACCTGCTCGACATCCTCGCCCGCCCCGAGCGCGTGACGGCGATCATCGGCGACGAGCTCGCCGAGGTGAAGCGCGAGTTCGGCGACAAGCGCAGGAGCGAGATCGTCGTGAACGGCGAGGAGCTGCAGATCGAGGACCTGATCGCCTCCGAGGACGTGGTGGTGACGCTCTCGCAGCAGGGCTACATCAAGGCGCAGCCGCTCGACGAATACCGCTCGCAGAAGCGCGGCGGGCGCGGCAAGCAGGCGGCCGCCACCAAGGAAGACGACTTCATCGAGAAGCTCTTCATCGCCAACACGCACGACCACGTGCTGTGCTTCTCGAACAAGGGCAAGCTCTACTGGATCAAGGTCTACGAGGTGCCCCAGGGCAGCCGCACCAGCCGCGGCAAGCCCATCGTGAACCTCCTCAAGATGGACGAGGGCGAGCGCATCAACGCGATCCTGCCGGTGAAGGTGTTCAGCGAGGACAAGTACGTGTTCTTCGCCACGCAGGAAGGCGTGGTCAAGAAGACGGCGCTTTCGGAGTACTCGCGCCCGCGCCCGTCGGGGATCATTGCGGTGGACCTGGACGAGGGCGATTGCCTGGTGGGCGTGGCGCTCACCGACGGCAAGCACGACGTGATGCTCTTCTCGGACGAGGGCAAGGCCGTGCGCTTCGACGAGAACGACGTGCGCCCCATGGGCCGCGGGGCGCGCGGCGTGCGCGGCATGAACCTCGCCAAGGGCGGGCGCGTGATCGCGCTGCTGGTGGCCGAGAACGAGCAGCAAAGCGTGCTCACCGCCACCGAGAACGGCTACGGCAAGCGCACGCCGATCGCCGAGTACACGCGCCACGGGCGCGGCACGCAGGGCATGATCGCCATCCAGACCTCCGAGAGGAACGGCAAGGTCGTCGCCGCCACGCTCGCGGCGGCCGACGACGAGATCATGCTGATCACTTCCGGCGGCGTGCTGATCCGCACGCGCGTGAACGAGATCCGCGAGATGGGCCGCTCCACCCAGGGCGTGACCCTCATCAACCTCGGCGAGGGCGAGAAGCTCTCGGGCCTGCAAACCATCATGGATCGTGACGACGAAAATGGCGAAAACGGCAACGGAACGAACGGCAACGGCCACGCGGCCGCGGCCGAAGGCGAAGGCAAGGCCGAAAGCGGCCCCGAAGGCGGCCCCGAAGGCGAAGGCGGCGGCGCACCACATTAAGGCCACCTCGCGCATCTTCAACTTCGGCGCGGGCCCGGCCACGATGCCGGTG
>Ga0335070_10002600_pt1 | contig 20927 bp, 18 predicted proteins | sample Lox_Sample_13_FD_206722 | JGI IMG/M metagenome (GOLD analysis project Ga0335070, IMG submission 206722) | Soil microbial communities from Loxahatchee National Wildlife Refuge, Florida, United States - Lox_Sample_1.3 | ecosystem: Environmental > Terrestrial > Soil > Wetlands | place: USA...
CCGGGCGACAACGTGTCGCTGGTGGTGGAGCTGATCACGCCGGTGGCCATGGACAAAGGCCTGCGCTTCGCCATCCGCGAAGGCGGCCGCACCGTGGGCGCGGGCACCGTGACCGAGATCGTGGAATAGGGAGACATCGAATGCCGCGCGAAATTATTACCATGCAATGCACCGAGTGCAAGAGCCGCAATTATTCGAACACCAAGAATAAGAAAACGACGACCGAGCGGCTGGAATTGAAGAAATTTTGCCCTAAATGCCGTAAACACCAGGTACACAAGGAAATCAAGTAAACTGGGAATGCGGGACCCAGGGGCGTAGGTTTAACGGCAGACCAGCGGTCTCCAAAACCGCGAGTGGGGGTTCGAATCCCTCCGCCCCTGCCAGTTTGAACATGCCGGCAGGGTCCAAGGTTTACGGCCCGTACAAATTCCGAGCGAGAGAAAAATATGGCAGGAGCAGTAGAAGCGTTCAAAGAGTGGCCCAAGGCCACAAAGAATTACATTGGCGAACTGCAGAACGAGATGAAGCGTGTCACGTGGCCTAACTCCAAACAGGTGCAGTCCACGACCGTGGTCGTGATACTCACCGTTTTCGCCTTCGCCGCTTTCTTTGAAGTTGTTGATTCGATCATCTTTCGCACAGTCACCAAGTTTTACGACGTGATGACGAGATAGGAGGGGTGCTCCATGGACGAAGAAAGACAAGATCCGGAAGAACACCCGCAGCCTGAAATGAGTGCGGAAGAACAGCCCGCGGCTGATTTTGGCGCCGCTGAAGCTGCCTCCCCGGCACCTGAAGCGCCTCTAAGCGAGGACAACGGGCAAGCAGTGCCCGCGCCTCCTCCTATTGAAGCTGACGATTCGAAAAAGTGGTTTATCGTGCACACCTACTCGGGCTTCGAGAACAAGGTGGCGGAATCGCTGCGCAGCCGGGCGCAAGCGTTCGGTTTCGCGGACAAGATCGGGCAGATTCTGATCCCCACTGAAGAAGTGGTTGAGCTGCGCGGCGGCAAAAAGGTGACGAGCAAACGCCTGGTTTATCCCGGCTACGTTCTGGTGCAGATGGAGATGAACGACGAACTGTGGCACGCGGTGAAGGCCACGCCGAGGGTGACAGGTTTTGTAGGGGGCGGCACGAGTCCCGTTCCGCTGAGCGCGGATGAGGTGAACCAGATTCTCTACCGCCAGGCATCGTCGGCTGAGCGGCCGCGGCCCAAGATGAATTTCGAAAAGAGCGAGAGCGTGCGTATCATTGACGGTCCGTTCGCCAATTTCCAGGGCAAGGTGGACGAAGTCAATCCCGAGCGCAACACGCTGCGCGTGCTGGTGACGATATTCGGTCGTGCCACGCCCGTGGAGTTGGATTTCCTGCAAGTAGAAAAGGTTTAAGTCAAACTGGAGGCGCAACGGCGTTGAGAGTTCTCGGCGTCTCCGCGTCTCTGCGGTGAAAGGTTCTGAGTCATGGCGAAGAAAGTTACAGCACAAGTGAAATTGCAGATTCCCGCGGGAAAAGCTACGCCGGCGCCGCCGGTGGGGACAGCTCTCGGACCGCAGGGCGTCAACATCATGGATTTTTGCAAGGCGTTCAACGCCAAGACCTCCGCGAAAGACCAGGAAGGTCTGATTATCCCGGTCGTCATCACCATCTATTCCGATCGCAGCTTCACCTTCATCACTAAGACACCGCCGGTGCCGGTGCTCATCAAGCGCGCCGTGAACCTGGCCAAAGGATCGGCTGAGCCGAACAAGACCAAGGTGGGCAAGATTACCGAGAAGCAGGTGGAGGAGATCGCCAAGATCAAGATGCCGGACCTCAACTGCTTCACGATCGAGTCGGCCATCAAGTCCGTCAAAGGCACGGCCCGCAGCATGGGCGTGGACGTGGTGTAGCCGGCCGCTGGCCGGCGCATTGCAGACACAGCGAGGGGGAGACGCGGGGACGCGGCGACTCCTGGGAATTTCTCCACATTCGAAAATGTCAGAACCGCTGCGCATCGTCACCATGCACCCGTTCGAGCCCGGGGAAATCGAGAAGATCAAGGCTGCGGCGCCGAAAGCACACATCGACTTCGTCGTCTGCCGTTCGCGCGACGAGTTCGAGCAGAAAGTGAAAGACGCCGAAGTCGTTTACGGCGAGATTCGCGGCGATACGCTGCGCTCCGCTTCCAAGCTCAAGTGGGTGCAGGCAGGCGGTGCGGGCGTCGAGTGGATCGACGACGCGATGCGCGAGAGCCCGGTCGTGCTAACCAACTTCGCCCGCACCTTTGCGCCGGGAATCGCGGAAACCGCCATGGGCATGCTGCTTTGCCTGACGCGCGGAATATCGAAGTACTACATTCCGCAGTTCTATAAGCGCGAGTGGAAGCCCATGGGCACGGTCAAGTCGGACGATCATGCAGAGCTTGCGGGCCGTACCATGGGTATCGTGGGTCTCGGCGGCATCGGCTGCGCTGTAGGGCGGTGCGCACACCTTGGATTCGGCATGCGCATCGTGGCGACGGACGCCCGTCCGATTCACAGACCGGAGTGCGTGGCGGAACTGCACGATCCGGGGTGGTTCCCGGAGATGGTGCGCGCCGTCGACGTTCTGGTCGCCGCCGCGCCCCACACGCCCGAGACCGACTGCATGTTCAACGAGCAGGTGTTCCGCAGCATGAAAAAGACAGCATATTTCCTTGCGCTTTCCCGCGGCAAGTTGTTCGACGATATGGCGCTGGTGAAGGCATTGCAGGAGGGCTGGATCGCAGGCGCAGGCCTGGACGTGTTCCCGGTCGAGCCGCCGCCCGCAAGCCATCCGATCTTCGACTGCCCCAACGTCGTCCTGACCATGCATACCTCGGGCTGGAGCCCGGACCGCCAGGTGCGACTGATCGATCACTTTGCCGAGAACGTGCGCCGCTACAGCGAAGGCCTGCCGCTCGTCAACGTGGTCGACAAGAAGCTGGGATATTAAGCGCGCGGTTGACTTCGGGCAGCCCGTGCTGAAAAAATAAAATCATCGGCGTGCGGATGTGGCGGAACTGGCAGACGCGCATGGTTCAGGTCCATGTTCTCGCAAGGGAGTGGAGGTTCAAGTCCTCTCATCCGCACCACAACCTTTAGACGCCACTGTGCCTCCGATTGGCCTTATTATTGACATTTCATCGAGGTGTTAGCGGCGCGCTGCCGCCGCTGGAGCGCTGATGGCGTTTTCTGCCTGCGTTGGTTTTGCGCAGGCGCCAGCCGGCGCAGGACCCGACAGCCAGCCCGATACCACCCGTTACCCTGTGAGTCCTCATCGGCCCAAACCTCGCCACCCGATCGCTGGGCGGCGGCCCACCTTTCAGATTTCAGGATGCCAGGAGATAACCGCCGCCGGGTATTACACGCTCACCGCTGATATCCACACATTCGGCCTCGCCTGTATGAAGATCCACGACGCCCACAACGTTACGCTGGATTGCGATGGCCATTTCATCAACGGAGACTTCGGGTACACGCCGATCACAGTTAAGAACGTGGCCGCATTCACCCTGACGAACTGTTCTGTGATCAACCAAGGCATTCTGCTCGGCCGCTTGGTGTACTGGGGCAGTGTCGAAATTGAGACCGGCGAGGATATTGCGCTCACCTACAACAACATTGGTGGAACCGTGGTGTACCAAGTGAGCCGCGGCTTTGTCTCGAACAACCAAATCGTGGGCTACGCGCAATACTTTTCTCACGACGTGACCATTTCACAGAACACCACGAGCGAAATCGCACTCAGTGAGGGATATAACAATCAGGTTTTGAACAATACGATTGACGGCAAATGGGACGGCGTGATTCCCCTGAGTCCTGGCGAGGTTAACGCCGGAGTTTTTGGAGTGGTTCTATACAAAGAGACCGCCGACCTGATCTCGGAAAACGACATCGGCAACTTTTGGGAAGCGGGTATCGCGCTGGAAGACAGCTTAGCGAATACAACCATCTCGATGAATTCCATTCACCACGTGCTGGGTCCTATGATCGAGGCCTTTGGTTCCCTGGACTGGCAAGGGATCCGGATTCTGGATAACCAGGCAGATGATGTCGCGCAATTATTCACCATTCGGTATCTGCCGCAGGTGACCCCGCCCCCACCCACGGTTCATTTTGAGAATAACTCCTTCGTGGGTAACGATCTTGCGCACGCGAACGGACGCGATTACTTCGGAACGGGCCCGCGGTCGCTGATCCTGATCAATTCCGCCGAGCCTGTCCAGATTCTCGTGGACAACAACGTTTTCGAGAACAACACCTTCGGCCTGTACGCCCCGCAGCTCACGCCCGCCACGGGATTCATCGATGGCGGCGGCAACATCTGCTACATAGCTACCGATGGATCACCGATCACCTGCCATTAGTGACTTCAGTTGCGCCGCCTAGCAATACCTGGTGCCCCCCAGGAACTTCCACAGCGAGGCCACGCACGCCAACACCAGCACAAACAGCAGGAGCAGCTCGGGCTGATACTGAAAAAGGCAATAAAAGACGTTCCGATCGACGGGACAACCGGCAAGCATAATGATTTTCCTTTAGAAGCGATTATGATTCAGTTGCAGATGCGCCTCAAGATGCGTTTTGGTTAGCCTGTTTCTGCTATCGCGCACTGCTCTCCCAGTGGTTTTGTCCTTATGAATCAATAGATTAGAAGAGGTGAGGCTACTGGAAATAGCCCCTGGCGAGTTCGGGCTTCAGGGCAAGCGCCTTTTGCCAGTTCGCCTTAGCCTCTTCTTTCTGACCTAACGCTTCGAGCGCGATACCCAGGTTCAGAAGAGCCTCGGCAAAATCAGGGAAGGTGGTGATGGCCTCGCGGTACAGGTGCACGGCCTGTTCCTGCTGGCCGGATTTCTGATTGAGGAGCCCCGCGTTGTAGAGGATTTCGGGTGCCCGTTCTCCGGCTTCGATCAGTTTCGAGTGCAGGTCCATCGCTTCTTCGATGCGGCCGCGCTCGATGGCCATGGCAGCCAGGGCGCGCAGCGCATCGGTAGATTGCGGCTGCGCCGCCAGGCAGCGCTGGAACGCATCTTGTGCCGCTTCCACTTCGCCCAGCTTCCAGTTCGCGATGCCGGCATTGAGCAGCGCTTCGGCCCAGTCTTTTCGCTTCCAAAGGCAAGCGTCGAAGGCTTCGGCAGCCCCTCGAAAATCCCCGAGTTCCAGGCGCAGGCAGCCCAGTCGAAAGCGCGAGTCCTCGGCATGAGGCGCATCGGGAGACTGTTCGAGCAGGCACGCGTAGAGCTTCTCCGCTTCGGCAAAGTTGCGGTCTTGCTCGAGCGCGAGCGCGAGGTTCCATAGGGCGGTTGAGGAGTGAGGGTCAAGTTCCAGCGCGCGCCGGTAGCACTCCTTGGCTTTCTCCCGCTCGCCGCTTTCCTGACAGGCGACGCCCAGATTGATTTGCAGTTCCGCATCGTTGGGGCGCAGGCGCAGCGCTTCGGCGTAAGCCTTGGCGGCGTCCGGCCGGCCGGCTTTCTCAAGGGCAACCCCCAGGTTGAACCACCCTTCAAAGGCATCCGGCGCGATCTTGACCAGGGCGGCGCAGTGCGCAGCGGCGCGAGGGTAATCCTGGGTGGCAAATGCCGCCGCGGCGAGACCTTCGTGGGCGGCGCGCGCATCGGGCCGGACTTTCAACAACTGCTCGGCGCAATCGGCGGCGGCGGTGTAATCTTTCAACTCCAGGTGGACGGCAATGGAATTCGCCAGCGCCTCTTCCGAGCGCGGATCCTGCTCGAGAATCCGGCGATACAGCTCGGCCGCCTCAGAGAATTTCTTCAGAAGCTGCAGAGCCACGGCTTTTCCGAGCAGTACCGGCTCGAGCTTGGCAGCATCAACGTGCGCGGCCAGACGAAGGCATCGTTCGTACGCTTCGAGCGCGGGCCTTGCCGCGCCCTGGCGCAATCGGCATTGCCCCAGCCCGAGATGCGCGTCGAAACGATTGGAATCGAGGGCCAGCGCTTTTTCAAACATGGCTGCCGCCTCATCCCACTTGCCCATCGCCTGGAGCGAGGCTGCCAGGTTAAACCAGCCCGCTGCGTTATCGGGGGCGATCTCAACCAGCTTTTGATAGGCTGCCGCCGCCTCTTCAAACTGCTTGCGCTCGTAATGCAGATAGCCGGAGGCGGCGAATACTTCCGGCTGCCGTTCGCCGGCCTCGATCGCACGCTCAATCTGCGCCAGGGCCTCTTCGGCCTTGCCGTCCAGATGCAGCGCTACGGCCTGCCCATATAATTGCCCTGGAGCCGCAGGCGCGGCGGTCTGCGTTTTTGGTTTCAGCTTCACCCGGAGAAAGCCTCCGGGAAACTATCGGCTGTTCCCCCCGGAAAGATCAGGGTCGCTCAGGGCCTCATTGGTCGTGCACTGAGGCCAGGTAGGAATAGATGCGGCCCAGAGCATCATCATTCTGTGCCACCTCGATCCACCGGATGTAGGACGACTCCCCCGCATCCGCAAAGAATCCCACGCCGCCGCGCGCGAGAGTGGCATCGCTCCAGGTATCCATGACATGTCCGTCCAGGTATGTGGTGAATTGGGCGCCCCGGATCTCCTGGCGCACGTGCAACATGGTCTTAATAGATGGAGTCACCGGCAGCGGCAACTGCACTTTGAACCGTTCCCGCCCGTCGATCATGGCATAACGCACGATAAAGAAGGCCGGCGCCGGCCCCTGCTTTGATTCGATCAGTTTGGTGGCGTAGTAGTTGCGGGCATCGGAGGCACGGAAGACCCATCCGACCGCCTTCCGCTCGATCTGCGCAGCGAACTCCAGCCGGTAATCGCCCAGCGGCAGCGAACGGGAAAGCAAGGCGAGCCGCCCTGGACGCGCGAAGCCGATGCCGTCGTACGACCAGCTCTTGGCCCAATCCGCGCCCCCCGTCCACTGGCTCAGCCCGGAGCGGAAATCATCTTGAATCTCGACGGCGGCGCGCTGACGGATGCGCGACCACATCTCGTTTTGCGCGTTTCCCGCAGCTGCGGAATGGTCCAGGCGGTGGATGCCGGCCCAGACGATCGCGGCCAGCGGCGCCAGAACAGCCAGCCGCCGGCTCCTGACTGGCATTGCGTGGATCAGGCCAAGCAACCGCGTGGTTAGGGGTAGCGCCGCCACCGCCGCGACGCCGCGCACCGGAATGTCAAGGTCGAGATCCTCTCGGGCAGGCACCTCAAAAAGCGGCGGAATCGCACTGACACGCGTGTGCGGCCCGATACGAACCTGGCACTTCCACAAGATGGGCGTCTTCGCGTCGGCGGTGGATGTCTCCGGCAGGATGGCGTGCGGGGGCTGGACAGCAGCCTGTGCGGCGCACGCGAGAGATGGACGTCCTGGCGTGAAGGCGGCGGGCGTCCATGCCGGGTTTCCCCTTGTCCTGGAATGGCATTCGGCGGGCACGCTCGCCCCGCGCGAAGCGGGTTTTGCCGCCGGCAAAGGCAGCGCCATGCCCTCCGAGCAAGACAATCCGCGGGCCCGCAACCGGATGGCCGTGCGCGGCTCGACCGGCTGTGTTGCGACGCCGGTTCGGATTGCCTGATTGCGGCCGCTGGAGGCCTGCGGGGAGGGGCTCATTTCGACGGTGCACCGGGCAGGCGGCGCCAGCCTGAGAACGGGAGCGCACGGTGAGTGTGTGACCTCCAGCAAGAAAGTCTCGGTTGTGGGGCGCAGGGCGGCAGCGGGTCGGGCTTCGCGCGTTTCGCCGTGAACCCACCGCGGCCCCAGCGGGACAAATCCGGCAGCTGGCCGCTCTTTCGGAGCTTCACGCACAGGCTCGATCCATAGCGGACGAATGGGTGAACCCGGTATGCGCGGGTGCTCGCCGGCAAATGGCGCCGCACTGAGGTTGGCCACGCACGCCTGCGCTGCGCACGAATCGGCTGCCACGGAGAGCGGAGCGAAGCCGGCAAGCCTCGGAGCCGGCGGACTCGGGCGGTTACCGGCGGGCAGAATCCGGTCGGGGACGAAGGCCACAGGTTGGGCGTTTTGCTCGGGCGCGCCCTCGATTGCTGCGGCGATCACGCGCTCGGCGACGAAGTCAGCGGCCACCAGCAACGGTTGGGGTTCTGATTCTCGCGATTCTGCGGGGCTCGGCTCAGCTAGGGGCGCTGCGGGCTTCGGCCGCTGCTTGTTCTGCAGCAGAAAGTCGAGCGCCAGATCCTCCTGCTTTTTTAGATAAGCTCTGCGGTGAGCGGCCGAGCAGAACTCGGCGTCCTTGAGCTTGCGGAGCACCGGAATTTTCTTGCCGCAGTAGGCGCACGTCATTCGCCTGTTCCATCGGCTGAATTCCGGAGAAGAAGCAGCCGGAGAACCCCTTGGCTGCGGTCCAGGAACACCTTAACTGTCAGCGTTTGAACCGGAGCGAACAGCGGAGCGCGGGTTCCCAGCCTGGGACTCCGACAGGCGATAAAATTGGGATGCGGAATGAGCACATTTCGAATCGCACTCGCCAACATCCAATTCCCGGCGACGCCCGAGGCGTCGATCGCGTTGGCCGAACAAGCCATCGCGCAAGCGTCCATCGAGCGCGCCGGCCTCATCTGCTTTCCGGAATGCTTCATTCCCGGTTACCGAGGCCTGGGGAAGATAGTGCCGCCCCCGGATCCGGTATTCCTCGAACGCGCGTGGTCCGCCGTTGGAGCGGCCGCGGCGAGAGCAAATCTCGCGGTTGTTCTCGGCACCGAACGCGTCGTCGATAAAGCCCTGTTCGCCACCGCACTGGTTGTCAATCGAGATGGAACGGTCGCTGGTTTCCAAGACAAAGTCCAAATCGACCCCTCCGAGGAGGGTACCTACTCGCCCGGCTCTGGGAGGCGTGTTTTCCAGGCCGGCGCGCTGACATTCGGTGTCGTCATTTGCCATGAAGGATGGCGCTATCCGGAAACCGTCCGCTGGGCCGCGCGGCGCGGCGCGCACATCGTGTTCCACCCGCATTTCCACATCGCCGAGCCCGGCAGTTACCGGCCCTCGAGTTTCGCTGATCCTGCGAACTCATTCCACGAGAAAGCGGTCTTGTGCCGCGCCGCCGAGAACACCTGCTTTTTCGCGACCGTGAACTGTGCCAGCGCCGGGTCGCCGACCACGTCGGCGGTGGTGCGGCCCGACGGGACGCTGCTCAGCTACCAGCCATACGGCAAACCAGGGTTGCTCATCGCGGACATCGACATCACTGAGGCCACGGGCCTCCTCGCGTCGCGGTGCAAATCAGATTAGAAGTCGCGCTTCTCGCATCCTTGTCCACCACCGCCGCATATCACGGCTCAGAGCGCGTGAGATAATCCGTGAAGCCTGGCTGGAAGACCGGAATCAGGATGGCTAAGACCGACTTCAAGTCCGTGGACGAGTACATTGCCTCGCAACCCGCCGCCGTGCAGAGCATACTCGGGCGAGTGCGGAGCACCATCCGCAAGTCCGTGCCGGCAGCCGAGGAAGTGATCTCGTACAAAATGCCAACGTACAAACTTTACGGTGGCCCCGTGCTCTATTTTGCCGGCTGGAAGCACCACTACTCGCTGTATCCCGCCACCGGGCCCGTTGTCGCGGCGTTCAAAGACGAGCTGGCACCGTACGAGGTCAACAAAGGCACAATCCGTTTCCCGCTGTCCGAGCCAGTTCCAGTAAAGCTGATCGGACGCATCGCGAAATTTCGCGCGAAGGAAGTTGCTGAGCGCGAAAAGGCGAAGGCCGCCGCGCCGAAAAAGCGCTAGGCCCGGCGTTAGCGTGACACGGCGATGAGCGGGTGTACGAAGCGGATTGCGGGCCTTGTGTTGTACTGCCGCAGGTAAGCCAGGTGAGTAACATCGTCCGGGTAGTGTTCGGAGGCAGGATAGGGATAGCGGCTCATGGAGTGGAAGGGGAGCGGCTCGACGGTTTGCGAGAACGCGGTGTTCGCGTCGCTATCCTTGGCCCAGCCGTCCACCAGCAGCAGGAAATCGCGGCGCCAGTTTGGTGCGAGCGGTGGGAGCCCGCGATTGTCGAAACGGAGGCGCAGCTCGTCTCCCGAGCCCATGATGACGAAACGATCATCGGCGTCGTTCAGCAGTTCGCGGACATCTCCGTAGCGCGTGTAAAGGCCCGGCGTCTGGTTCCACCTGGCTTCACTGGTCCAGCGCGCATATTCGAACGCCTCGGGTTGCTCGCGCCGCGGATCGACCACCACGCGTGAGAAGCCGCGCAGGCGGACATCGGCAGAGCTGACGACGAGCGGCGTGATGTGCGCGGGCGGTGTTCCGGTCTCCTCGCTGAAGAAGATCTCGTCCCAATAAACGCAAAGGTTGGTGACGATGCGTACTTCGCGCGACGCCGAGAGGAACTTGCCGGAGAGATCCACGGCGATGGTTTTGGGTTTGCCCGCCGGGATCCCCATGTCCTCGATCACCGTCCGCCATTGGCCAACTTCGTCCTTCACCTGCAAATACGGCAGCACGAGGCCTCTTCCGGCGCCCTGCGATGCTCCAAAAAACGTACTGCCGTCCGCCCAATCCACCCAACCGTTCAGGAACAGCACGGCCTTGTTGTCGCGGGCCGCCTCGCGCCCGAGGTCGAGGGTCAGTGAATGCAATTCCGCGACGCCTGCATAGTTGTGCCGGAAGCCGCCGGCGTAGACGCCATCGCGCCGGAGAATGTTTCCCAAAACATCGCGGCCCTGATCGTCGTGCGCGGCAACCGGCTCCATGCGCCGGCTCACGCCGAACAGACGAAATTCGGGGAAGGGCGGGGACTTAAATTTCTCATTGGTGAAAACTTCGACGCTGCTTGGATGGTCGAGCGCGATCAGACGCACCTGGTCAAGGTAGGAGACTTCGTGCAACTCCTCTGTGATGCGCACTTCGTAATGCCCGTCCACGGGCGCGAGCGCTTCGTGCGGAATCTGTACGTACTCATCGTGATCGACCGGAAAGTAATTTCCGTCGCCAGAGCTGGCCCCGAGCGGTGCCACGCCCAGGACGTCGGTGATGAACTGGAACGCGTGGCCGTTCCAGGTGAAGATCATGGGGCAGGAACCTGAGAGTCGCGGAGCTTCCTTCAGCAAGGTAGCGCGGGCGACGGGCTGGTTGGGCTCGTTTTGAATCAGACCGTTCGGCCAACTGATGCGCACCGTGTCGATGAGCTTGTTCGCACCGAGTCCGAAAACGAGCGGAACACCCTGGAAAACTTGTTTCTGGTAATGCTCGCCGGCCTTGACCTCGATCTCGGTGTCCGGAGCCATCTTGAGGTTCTTGACGCCGGAAAGCGCAAGCCGCAGCCACTCGTTCGCGGTCGAAGTCCGATTGAGCAGGAGGTGGATGCTGCCGTCGGGCGCCACCGCGGCGATGTCATCGCGGCCGTCGCCATCGAAATCGGCATGCGCCCAGGCGACGGCTGAAGGAAATGCCGCTGGAGAATCAGATTTCACCAGTTCTGCCACACCCTGGTTGCGATACACGGCCTTGCCCGCAATCAAGTCCGCGAGTCCGCGGTTTTCGAGATCCGCAAAAACAAACGGACCGGACGCTGCGGTGGACCGGGTCTCGAACCGGCCGCGATGGTTCATCGCCAGGTGCAGAGCCTCTGGCGCCCGAAAGGCAACATCGATCCAGCTATCGTTGTCCACGTCGATGGGATGCAAGCCCGTGGCCCGAGCGGGGATGGCATCGAGCGGTGTCGCTTCAAACACGCCGCGCAATTGATCGCGATACAGCGCGCCCTTGTGGTCCGTGTAAGAGACCGCTAGGTCGATGCCCTTGGTGTCGGGGATCACGCGAAACGTCGCGCCGGAAATGGCGTGCCCGTGCACGAACGGGAAATGCGCGGTGTAGTCCGCGAAGCCCGCTTCCCCTTCGTTTCTCAGCAACACGGAGTTTTCACCCAGTAAGAAGAGGTCGAGATCGTAGTCGTGGTCGAAATCGAGCCAGACGGCGGATTCGTAGCGGCGTGGAGGAATGGGCGCCGATTTCGGTACAAAGCGGCCTTTCGCATTGTGGTAAAGATGCACGCCGGCTTGCGTGAGCACGCACAGGTCGGGGAGACCGTCGTTATCGAAGTCGGCTGCCGCGACCGAGATAACGTCGTTGAGATCCGCCAGGCCGGTGTCGGTAACCAACTCGCTCCCACGCCGGTATAGTCGGATGCCGCTTCGTGACCAGACGAGCAGATCCGCGTTGCCGTCGCCATCCGCATCGAGCACAACGAGGCCGGCGCCGTTTGCATCCACGCTCCCGGCGAATTTCCGGTCCTCGAATTTCAAAGCAGCGGGCGGTGAGGTGTCACGTCGCGGGGGATGCGCCTGGGTGGGATCGTAAAGTTCGGCGTAGAAACACCACTCCATGTCTTCGTAGTCGTCAACGGCTTTCTGTTCCGCCTTGGCTCGCCGAAAATCAGCCAGAGTGCGATGGGCGGCGGCTTCGTCATCGCTCAAACGATAGTGATTGTAGATCTGGAACCGCGGCGCGACCAGCTTGGGGTCGAGTTTCGCGGCGATTTCGAATTGCTTGAGCGCTTCCGGTGTGCGGCCCGTGAGATCGTACAAGAGGCCGAGATTGTAATGGGAAACGGGCTCATCGGGTACCAGTTCAACCATGTGCTCAAACTGCCGAATGGCTTCCGGATACTGCCGCGCGCGTTTGTAGGCGATGCCCAGGTTGAACCAGGTGTGCGGCAGGCTCGGGTTCTGCTTTTGCGCCTTTTCGAGTTCCGCGATTCCTTGTGTCCTGTCGCCGGAGCGCAGCAGCGCGAGCCCGTAATTGAGGCGGTCGCGGAAGGAATCCGGCGCCAGGTCCAGCGCCTTCTTGAGTTCGACCGCCGCTTCGGCGACCGTGGTGGGCGTTTCGAAAAGCGCTTTACCCAGGTTGCGGTGGCGCCATAGTTCCTCTTCGCCCTTTCCGCCCGCTCCGGCGATTCTCAACAGAAACAGTGCGGATGAGCTGACGAGGATTACCGCGAAACCGGTCCCGAGGTGCTTCATCGAGCGGTGGCTGCCGGCTGCTCGGCAGCACGCTCTTCGGCCCAGAGTCCGAAGTAAGGCGCAAGGCCTTGCATCATGCGTTCGAACTGCGGAATGGCCAACGACTGCGCTGCGTCGCTGAGTGCGGTCTTGGGAGACGGATGCACTTCTACCAGCAGACCGTCGGCGCCGATGGCTACCGCGGCGCGCGCCAGCGCCGGCACCAGGCTGCGCCGTCCGGTTGCATGGCTTGGATCGACAATCACCGGCAGGTGCGTGAATTGATGCAGGAGCGGGACGGCGACAAGATCACAGGTGTTGCGCGTGAGCTTTCCCAGCGTTCGGATACCTCGCTCGCACAGAATCACGTTGGGATTGCCATGGGCCATCAGGGCCTCAGCCGCTTGCAGTAGCTCTTCCACCGAGGCCACCATGCCGCGCTTCAGCAGTACCGGCCGCGGGCACCGGCCCAAGGCGGCGAGCAGCGCGGCGTTCTCCATGCTGCGCGTACCCACTTGGATGATATCCACATATTCGGCGACCAGCTCGACCTGACCGTCCGTCATGGCCTCGGAAACCACGGGCAGGCCGAACGCATCGCCCGCTTTTCGCAGCAGCTTGAGCCCATCGAGACCGAGACCCTGGAACGCGTATGGTGAGGTGCGCGGCTTAAACCCGCCCCCACGCAAAACGCGTGCGCCCGCCCGAGCCACCGCCTCGGCAGTTTGCATCACCTGGCGCTCTGACTCGACCGCGCAAGGCCCGGCCATCACCACGAAGCGGTCCCCGCCGATCTCAACGCCGTTCACGCGGACAACGGTGCGCTCGCCGTTAGCGTGCTTTCGGACGTGCTTCAGGGCTGCCAGCGAGTCGTACGCCGCCCTCTCGGCATCCGCCTCCAGGGAGTCAATCGCGTCGAACTCAAAGTTCTCAAAATCCAAGCAGGCCCCGCTAAAAGCATAGGCTAGGCAGAGATTGGTTTTCAAGCATACGGATACCGGGTGAGACGATGGCGCCAGCCCCTGGAGTAAAATCATTTGGACTTCGATGCCGGTCTCTGCAGGCACGCGTTTCGGCGTTTATGAAGTCCTCACCCCTTTGGGCGAGGGCGGCATGGGCGAGGTGTATCGGGCGCGCGATACGAAGCTGGGGCGCGAAGTAGCCATCAAAGTGGTGCCCGAGGCCTTTGCACAGGATGCCGACCGTATGGCGCGCTTCGATCGTGAGGCGCAGTTGCTCGCCGCACTGAACCATCCCAATATCGCAGCCATCTACGGCGTGGAAGACCGCGCGCTCGTCATGGAGCTGGTGGGAGGTTTGACGCTTGCCGAGCGCATTGCACAGGGCCCCATCCCGCTGGAGCAAGCCACGCCGATTATCGGGCAGATCGTCGATGCTCTCGAATACGCCCATGAAAAAGGCGTGGTCCACCGCGACTTGAAGCCGGCCAACATCAAGATCACGCCAGAGGGCCGCGTGAAGGTGCTCGATTTCGGGCTGGCCAAAGCCCTGAGCAACGAAACGGTGGCTGCGGATCCAGTTTCTTCCCCGACGCTGACGATGCGCGCGACCATGGCGGGCGTGATCATGGGGACCGCGGCATACATGGCGCCGGAGCAGGCCCGCGGACAGAACGTGGATAAGCGCGCGGACATCTGGGCCTTTGGCGTGCTGGTTTACGAGATGCTCACGGGCCGGCAACTGTTCGCCGGGCCCACGGTCTCGGACACGCTGGCGGCAGTGCTGAAGGAAGAGCCGGATGTGAGCCTGGTTCCGGCGCCCATGCGGCTGCTCGTGCGGCTGTGCCTGGTGAAAGATCCGCGGCGGCGGATGCGGGATATCGGCGACGCGCGGATCCTCCTGGAGGAGGCGCGGGAAATTCCATCGGCCGTATCTGTCCGATCGCGGCTTCCGTGGGGGATCGCGGCGGTGATTTCGCTCGTTGCTGTCTTTCTTGGCGTGGCGCTCTGGCGGGTAACACGGCCGGTTGAACGCCCGCTCTTGTCGCTAAGCGTTGACTTGGGTCCGGACGCCGTTCGCGGCCGGGACACGACCGGGGTGCTGTCCCCCGACGGCAGCCGGCTCGTGTTTCCCGTGCGCACAGCAGACGGCAAACAGGCTTTGGCCATCCGGCGGTTGAGCGAACTGAAGGCTGCCGTGTTGCCGGGGACAGCGGATGGGATCAATCCGTTCTTTTCCCCCGACGGGCAATGGATCGGCTATTTCGCCGGCGGGAAATTGAAGAAGGTTTCCGTGCAAGGCGGCGCGCCAGTCACGCTTTGCAACGCTCCTGCGGGCCGAGGCGGCAGTTGGGGCGAGGACGGCCATATCATCGCCGCGTTGAGCACCCGTGGTGTTCTGTCACGTATCGCCGAGGCCGGAGGATCGCCCCAATCTATCACCAAGCTCGATCACGACGAGGGGACGCACCGCTGGCCGCAGATCCTACCAGGAGGTCACGCGGTTCTATTTACAGCGAACGGAGGTCCAGGTGAATTCGACGACGCTAGTATTCAGGTTCTGTCTTTTGAAACCGGCCAGCGAAAGACGGTCCAACGGGGAGGCTATTACGGCCGCTACCTTCCGAGCGGCCAACTAGTGTACGTTCACAGCGGCACCCTGTTTGGAGTGCCGTTCGACGTTGCGAGAGTGGAAGTCAAAGGTGTACCTACGCCGCTCTTAGATGATCTGGCAGCCAACGTCAATTTCGGTGGCGGTCAGTTCGATTTCTCGCAGAACGGCACCCTCATTTATCTCCGCGACAACACATCAGCAACGCCCAGCCAGCCGGTTGTTTGGATGGACAGCGCCGGCAAGACCCAACCTCTTATTCCTACTCCAGCGCACTACGTGGACTGGCGCCTCTCGCCCGACGGCAGCCGGCTGGCCGTGCAAACATTGGAGGCCGGCGCGAGCCTCTCGGTCTACGACATCGAGCGGGCAGCCCTCATGAGGCTGACGTTCAGCGGGCGCGCCAACCATTCTCCAGTTTGGGCACCCGACGGAAAACACATCGTCTACGTATCGCAAATGGAGGAAGGTGGCGAGGTCATCATGTGGATCCGAGCGGACGGTGCCGGAGAGCCCTATCGCTTGCGGCAAAGCACGAATGCGATGCGGCCGTTTTCGTTCTCTCCCGATGGCAGACATCTGGCATTCGCAGAGTTCAGTGCCGAGACCCAGGACGACATTTGGACACTTCCCATCGATTCGAGCGACCCCGATCATCCAAAAGCTGGAAAGCCTGAGGTCTTCCTACGAACGCCTGCCAACGAATCTCTTCCGGCGATTTCTCCAGACGGGCGGTGGATGGCATACTTGTCGAACGAGTCGGGGACTGGCGAAATTTATGTCCGGCGGTTTGTGGGCGGATCCCCGGCAAGCGGGGGCAAGTGGCAGATCTCGACTGGTGCTGGCATGTTTCCCGTGTGGTCACGGGCTGCCCGGCAGCTCTTTTACATGGCGTACGACATCAACCGGGAGATCAGCCGCGTCATGGTAACTGACTACACAGTCGAGGGTGAATCATTCCATGTGGGCAGGCAGCATCCGTGGGTGGAAAAGGAGTTTCGGCTCACGGTTGGCCAGAGATTCGCTCTGGCGCCTGACGGCAAGCGCATTGTATGGCTGCAACCCCAGGAGCTAGCCGACGAACCCAAAGGCAACCTTCACATGACTCTGCTGATCAATTGGTTCGACGAAGTGCGCAGGCGCATGCCGGGAAAGTAAGCCTCAACAAGAATTTTGAGAGCCTGTTATCCTTAAAGTGCACGGGATTTCACAGGAGACCAAAATGAAACGAACGGCGGCGGTGGCGTGGATTGCGGGCCTGATTTTGCTCGCAGGAGCCCTGGCAATCGCGGCGACGAATGCGATTGAAGGGCGATGGAAGTGGACCACCGATACCCCCGACAGCGGGCCGACGGAATGGACCACCATCTTCAAAGTGCAAGATGGCAAGCTCACAGGGACAGCCGAAGGCGAGCCGGGACAATTCGAATTCAAGAACCTGAAGATGAACGGCGAGACCCTGACCGGCGAGATCGAGGTCGAGGGCGACACGTATACGTTCGAGGTCAAGGTCACCGGAGACACGCTCGAAGGCGCATGGAAGCTGGATGACCTGAGAGGCACCATCAAAGGGGTCCGGGAGCCTGGCAAATAGGCAATCGCCCCTCGCATTAACAACCGGCGCGTGTGGAACAATATGGCATGCTCAGATTGTTCTTGCCATTGTTCTGCACGGCGTTCCTCGCTGCCGAGAGTATGCCGCCGGAACCGGAACGGCAGCTCGCCCGCGACATTTACAAGCAGTTAATCGAAATCAAGTCAGGTTACACCACCGGCGCGACCACTCCCGTCGCTGAAGCTATGGCCGCGCGCTTGAGAGCCGTGGGATTTCCGGCGTCCGACATGTTCATCGGCGGGGCGATCCCGACGAAAGCAAATCTCGTGGTGCGGTATCACGGCACGGGCCTGGGGAAGCCGATCCTGCTGCTCGCCCACACGGATGTCGTCGAAGCCAAACGCGAAGACTGGAGTATGGATCCGTTTCAGTTCATCGAGCGGGATGGTTATTTTTATGGCCGTGGCACCGGCGACGACAAGGCGCAGGCGTCTGTGTGGATCGCCAACCTGATCCGGTATAAACGCGAAGGTTTCAAGCCGGACCGCGACATCATCGTGGCGCTCACGGCCGATGAAGAAGGCGGCGGCCCGTACAATGGCGTTACCTGGCTGATTAGAAACAAACGAGAGTTGATCGACGCGGAGTTCTGCCTCAATGAGGGTGGTTGGGGTGAAATGGCCGGCGGCCGGCGGATCTCGAACGACGTGCAGGTGAGCGAGAAGTACGTCGTCAACTTTCGGCTGGAGGTTCGCAACAAGGGCGGGCACAGCTCGATGCCGGTTCCCGACAATGCGATTTATCACCTGGCCGCGGCTCTCGACCGGCTTTCGAAATTCGGATTTCCGCTGAAGACCAACGAGGTGACGCGGGCGTATTTCCAAGCCATGGCCACAGTTGAGACGAAGCCGGTGAAAGACGATCTCGCCAAAGTTGCCGAAGGCTCCCAGGACGCCATGGAGCGCGTAGCCGCGGCGTCTCCGGCGTGGAATGCGTTCTTGCGCACCACCTGCGTTGCGACGGAGATTGAGGGTGGACACGCTCTGAACGCGTTGCCCCAGCTTGCCGCCGCCAATGTCAACTGCCGGGTTCTTCCCGAGGATTCCGTCGAATCCGTGCAAAGCACGCTCGAAAAGGTCATAGCGGATGGCCAGGTGAAGATCGCGACTGGCGGTGAGGTGAGTAGAGGTCCTGCCTCACCCATGCGCGAAGACGTGTTCAGAGCAATCAGCCGCCTAACCGATACGATGTGGCCGGGCGTCGCCACCATCCCCATCATGGTGATGGGAGCGACGGATGGCCTTCATCTCCGCGCGGCTGGAATCCCCACCTATGGCGTCCAGGGGTTTTTCATGGATCGGGATGACATTCGATTCCACGGCCGCGATGAGCGGATGCTGGTCCAATCGTTCTACGAAGGGCAAGCATTCCTGTACGAGTTGGTGAAGGCTCTCTCGAAGGCGGGCAGTTAGCATGAGCAAAATCCTCATTGTGACCGGTGATGCCGGCGAATCCTACGAAGCGCTTTACGCGGTGCATCGATTTCGGGAAGCCGGCCATGTTCCCGAGATTGCGGCTCCCAGCAAGCGCCGCCTGCATCTGGTGATGCACGATTTCGAACCCGGCTGGGACACGTACGTGGAGCGGTCGGGATACGGCCTCGAAGCGGACATCGCCTTCGATCAGGTGAATGCCGCCGAATATGACGCCATTTTGTTATTAGGCGGCCGAGCGCCCGAATATCTTCGAAATAATATGAAAGTCCTGGAAATTACGCGGCATTTCTCCGAATCAGGTAAGTGGCTGTTCGCAATTTGTCACGGCATTCAAATATTGGTTGCCGCGGGTCTGGTAACCGGTAAGTGCGTAACCTGTTACGACCAGGTGCGCGCGGAAGTCACACAGTCGGGCGGAACGTACAAAACGGACCAGGCAGTTCGCGACGGCCGCATGGTGACAGCGCAGACATGGCAGTCGCACCCCGAGTTTTACCGGGAAGTTCTCGCTTGTCTCGCAAGCAAATCGTAAACAGCTACACACCCACCAGCCCGCACTTCTTCCGGAGCATGTCCAGCGCCATCTGGGTGGCGAAGACGCGGATGCGGGCGCGGTCGCCGAGAAACTGGCGGTGCACTACCTGCGCACCGCTGGGGTCAGCCAGGCCGACGAACATGGTGCCCACGGGAACATTCTCACTGGGATCGGGGCCGGCCTCGCCGGTGATCGAGAGTGCGAAGGTCGAACCGGTGCGCCGGCGCGCGCCCGTAGCCATGGCCTCCGCCGATTCCTTGCTGACAGCGCCGTGCTGCTCGAGAATCTCCTCGCTGACGCCCAGCAGATCGCTCTTCATCTTCTTGCTGTATGTGATAAATCCGCCCAGAAAATAATCCGAGCTGCCGGGAACCGAGGTGATGCGCTGCGAGAGCAGGCCACCGGTGGCGCTTTCCGCAACCGACAGCGTGGCGTGATGCTTTTTCAGCAGCTCGCCGACGACCGCTTCGAGCGGCTCGCCGTTCCGCGAATAAATCCGGTCTCCCAGCAGCAACTCGATTGGCCCCGCGACCTCAGCCAGCAGGGCAGTGGCATCGGCTTCATTCGAGCAGCGCGCCCGCAGGTGGACCTGAATGTCGCCCTCGCCCGCGAGAATCGTGGTCGCCGGATTGGTGTACTTCTTGTAGACCGGCGAAATGGTTTGATCCAGATCCGATTCCGCCATGCCCGCCACCCGGAGCACCAGCGCGCGAATCACCTGACGGGGAACCACGCGCTCCAGACGGGGCAGGCACTGTCGCGTGAACATGGCCTTCAGTTCGTGCGGCGGGCCCGGCAGCAGCATGATGGAGACGTCCGAGTCATCGATCCACTGCCCGGGCGCGGTGCCGCGATCGTTGGGCAGAATCTCTGCGCCTTCGATGACGAACGCTTGCCGCCGGTTCACTTCGGCCATTTTGCGGCCCGCCTGCCGGAAACGCTGCTCGAGCTGCTCGGCGATCTCGGAATGAAAGACCATCTTGCGGTCGAGCGCCAGAGCAACCGCATCGCGCGTGACGTCGTCTTCGGTGGGTCCAAGCCCGCCCGAAAGGATGACAATCCGGGAGTGCGACATGGCGCGGCGCACGGTGTCGGCCAGCAGGTCGCGGTCATCGCCCACGACGTACTTGGTGACGACCTCCACACCCAGCCCGTTCAACTGGTCCGTCAGGAAGAGGGAATTGGTGTCCAGCCGCTGCGGTGTGAGAAGTTCGGAACCGACGGCGATGATCTCCGCGTTCATCGGCCCTTAGGCGAGCAGTCTCCCTTTGATACGCACGTCGACCCGGTACAGCCCGTTCGTGGTAGCCACCACCATGGAGCGTGACGGCGTGAACGCCATGCCCACGATGCCCGGACCGGAAAGGAACAGTTCTGGCTTGCGATCGGGGCCGAAGCGAACCACGCCTTTGCGCCCGCCATAGGATGCCGCCACATAAAGGCGGTTCTCGGTGTCGAATGCCAGCCCTTGCGGCCGGCCGAGTCCGCGATAGAAGACTTCCACCTCACCGGTATGCGAAACGCGGTACACGGAATCGAAGCTCGACGTCGTGGGCCCGGTCACATAAAGGTACCTGTCCGGTCCGAACGCCAGGTGATAGGCCGCGATGGATGGTTCGAGCGTGGCGAACACAAAGATCTGGCGGTCGGGCGCGATCTTGAAAATCGTGCCGCTGCGGTCGCCCACGTAGAGATTGTTGTCCTCGTCGAACGCCAGGCCTGTGGCCACGCCCATCCCTTCCACGAAAACGGACATGTTGCCGTTGGGCGTTACCTGGTAAATCACACCGTCGAACCGGCTGGAAATGTAAAGCAGCCCTTGAGGATCGAAGGCCAGTCCGGTGGCGTTCATCAGATCGT
>Ga0335070_10002601_pt1 | contig 20926 bp, 18 predicted proteins | sample Lox_Sample_13_FD_206722 | JGI IMG/M metagenome (GOLD analysis project Ga0335070, IMG submission 206722) | Soil microbial communities from Loxahatchee National Wildlife Refuge, Florida, United States - Lox_Sample_1.3 | ecosystem: Environmental > Terrestrial > Soil > Wetlands | place: USA...
ACCGGCGACGGTCATATCACGACCAACATCCCGGTTACGGTGGAGGGCAGTTACAGCGGCCACGACATTCGCGGCAAGATAAACGGGGGTGGGAACCACTTGATCGTCCACACCGGCGACGGCTCCATCACGCTGGACAAGTTCTAGACGGACCCGATGTCAAACAGGCCCTAAAGATGTTAGGGTGTGTGGTTCAACCAACGTTCCCGAGGAAACCCATGCTGACCAGCTGTCGTGCGCTCTTTCTCGTTTCCGTGCTCCTGCTCTTTGCGCTTCCCCTCTTCGCCCAGACCACCGCTCCGCAGCCGGTGCTCGACGTCTCCTTCATGGACAAGACTGTCGACCCGTGCGTCGACTTCTACACCTACTCCTGCGGCGGATGGCTGAAGAAGAATCCCATTCCTCCCGACCAGCCTAGCTGGAGCACCTACGGCAAACTGCAGGACGAAACCCTCGCCCAACTCCGCACCCTTCTCGAGGAAGCCGCCAAAGCGGGTGCCGACAAAGGTTCCGCCACGCAGAAGATCGGCGACTACTATGCCTCCTGCATGGACGAGCCGGCGATTGAAAAACTCGGCGCCACTCCTCTGCAGCCCGAACTCGACCGCATCGCGAGCCTCAAATCGAAGCGCGATTTGGCAGACTACCTTTCTGCCGCCCAATTCCCTCCCGCCATTTATGGCGGCGGCGTGCTATTCACGTTTCGCTCCGATCAGGACTTCGGGGACTCCACTCAGGTGATCGCGGAAGTTGACCAGGGCGGGCTCGGCTTACCTGATCGAGACTACTACTTCAAAGACGACGCCAAGTCCGTGGAGTTGCGCAAGGCCTACCTGGCCCATGTCCAGAAGATGCTCGAGCTGCTCGGCGACAAGCCGGCCGATGCCGCCTCCGAAGCTGCGACCGTCATGCGTATCGAAACCGCTCTCGCCAAGGGCCACATGACCCGCGTCGAACGCCGCGACCCGCCCAAGCTCTATCACAAGATGAAGGTTGCGGACCTCGAAACCCTCGCGCCCGCCTTCGCCTGGAAGAGCTACTTCGCGAAAACCGGGCTGGGATCGATCGAGTCGCTCAACGTCGAGACTCCGGACGCCTTCCGTACGATGAACGCCGAGATCGAAAAAGAAAGCCTGCCCGACTGGAAGATCTATCTGCGCTGGCACGCCGTGCATGACGCCGCCAACGCGCTCTCCTCCGCGTTCGTCAATGAGAATTTTCAGTTCTACGGCAAAACACTGCGTGGGCAGGAGCAGCTCCCGCCCCGCTGGAAACGCTGCACGAACGACGTCGATAACGATCTAGGCGAAGCCCTGGGCAAGGTTTATGTCGAAAAACATTTCCCGCCCGAGGCCAAGCAGGCCGCGCTGAAAGTCGTGCAGGAGATTGAAGCCGCCATGCAGAACGAGATCCAGGCGTTGCCTTGGATGGGCGCGGCCACAAAGCAGCAGGCGCTTACGAAGCTGCAAGCCATCGCCAACAAGATCGGCTATCCGGACAGGTGGCGCGACTACAGCGCCCTCGAAATCGCGCGCGGCGATGAGATCGGCAACGCGAAACGCGCCGCCTGGTTCGAGTTCCATCGCCAGCTCGCCAAAATCGGCAAGCCCGTCGATCGCACCGAATGGGGCATGACACCTCCCACCGTCAATGCCTACTACGATCCGCAAAAGAACGACATCAACTTCCCCGCCGGCATTCTGCAGCCGCCGCTGTTCAGCGCGCTCTCCGATGCCGCGCCCAACTACGGCAACACCGGCGCCACCGTCGGCCACGAACTCACCCACGCTTTTGATGATGAAGGCAGCCAGTTCGACGCCCAGGGCAACCTGCGCAACTGGTGGACCGACGAGGATCGCAAGGCTTTCGAACAGCGCACGCAGTGCGTCGTCGATCAATACTCGGGATACACCATCGTGGATAACATCAAGATCAACGGCAAGCTCACCAACGGTGAAGACATCGCCGACCTGGGTGGCACGCTGCTGGCTTACCTGGCGTGGAAGTCAGATACGAAGAACCAAAAGCTTGAGCCGATCGAAGGCTTCACGCCGGAGCAGCGCTTCTTCATCGCTTACGGACAGAGCTGGTGCACGAACCAGAGGGACGAGAACCTGCGCTTGCGGGCCACCGTCGATCCTCACTCGCCGGAGAAGTATCGTACCAACGGCGTCGTCTCCAACATGCCCGAGTTCCGCGAGGCCTTCCACTGCAAGGCGGGCCAGCCCATGGTGCGCGAGAACTCCTGCCGGATCTGGTAAGTGGATCGTGTGGGGACGGGCGCCTCGCCCGTCCCTCCGCCGTATGTATCATTCCCCCGTTGCCTGGCGGTGCGGTCTCACCGCCAGGCAACGGGCGAATATCGCCGACACCTGCGTAATCTCCTCATCCTTCAGCCGGCAGGCGCTACCCAGTTTCTTCAACGCGGCATTCATGCCGGCCGCATCTCGATACGTCAACTCCGCGATCTGCTGCCACTCGCGGGCCACCGGGATGCGCTCATCCGTTTCGGCGTCTTCGCAGAACTGTTCCGCGGCGTCGACGGGCGTTCCGTATTCGTCCGCCACATCCTCGTGGAAATAGCCGTGCAGGAAGGAACGCAACGCCGGAAAGTTGGCGGGAGTGATTTCGGTTTTCGGGTTCGGATCTTTGGTGTTCATCAGCGGCACTCCGGATAAGACGTCAAAACATGGTAGCTGTCGGGCGGATCGTATCTCAGTACGACGATCGCGTGCGAGCACGGGCGCGATTGGCTGTCGCCGCGGTTCATGGTACGTCCGATAGGCTGATCGCTGTCATAGTCGAGAACCAGGTTCGCATGCCCGCCCGAGCGCGTCACCCAGCGCTGGATGCGCTCCCGGGACTGTCCAATCGCTTCGCCAATGGCGCGTTCCGCCATGGCTCGGTCGGCATAGGTCGATGCGCCCGAGATATTCGGTTCTTCCTCTAGGCGTTCGCGCAACTGCTCATCGGTCCGGCCCACGTGCTTGCGGAGAACGTGGCCACCGGCGGCTTCGTCCTGGCTCAGGTCGCGCGACGGGAACTCCGACCGGCGCCCTGCCGCCCCCGCCGCCTGGTTGGACGAGGCCGGACTGGCAGAGTTCGTAGAAGACGGTGGCTGGCACGCCAGCAGCGCCCCAATCCCCAGCGCCAAGCCGATCCGCAGGTAACGAAGCTTCGCCATAGCGCGCCAAACAGTGCCTTGGACGTGTTTGTCGGCGGTCGTCAATCGCCGGTCGTCCGGGAATCCGGAATCAAACACGCGCCCCGAACGACTAGCGACCACGACTGCTACTGCCAAGGTTTGAAAATTGTGCTACTAAACATGGTGTGCGGGCAAGTCTTCTCGACTATCTCGACGATTTTGACCGCTGGGGCAGCCAGTGCGCCTTCGTCTATCCCCGCGGCTACCGGCGGGAGCGCTGGAGCTACCGGCGCGTTTCCCAAACCGCGTATCAGTTTGCCCGCGAGCTTGAGGCGTGCGGCATCGGCAAGGGCGACGCTGTTCTTTTGTGGAGCGCGAACTCGGCTGAGTGGGTGGCCGCTTTCTTCGGATGTGCACTGTGCGGAGTGATCGCCGTTCCCATCGATGACGCCGCCAGCCCGGAGTTTGCCCGCCGCATCTGCGCCCAGGTGCGGACGAAGCTCGTCATGTGTCCGGGAGAGCGCGCCGTCTTCTTCGCGGGAATTGCGACGCTCGATCCGGCCGAACTGGCCGCCGTCGTTTCGCATCATTCGCCCGACACATTCCGTCCCGCCGAGATTCAGCCCTCCGATCCCCTGGAGATCGTTTTCACCTCGGGCACCACCGCCGACCCGAAAGGCGTCGTGCTCAGCCACGCCAACGTGCTCGGTAATATTGCGCCTATCGAAGCCGAGATCGGGCGCTATCTCAAGTACGAGCGGCTGGTCCATCCCATTCGCTTCCTAAATCTGTTGCCGCTTAGCCATGTCTTCGGACAATTCCTCGGAATCTTTCTTCCGCCGCTGATGGGCGGCACGGTCATCTTCGAACACACGCTGAATCCGACCGAAGTGATGGCAGCGATCCGGCGTGAGCGCGTTTCCGTGCTGGTCGCGGTGCCGCGCATAATCGAGTCGCTCGAGCAGAAGATCGAGCGCGATCTAGACGCGAGCGGCCGCCGTGCCGATTTTGCGCGGCGTTATCAGCGCGCTGAGAGCCAGCACTTTTTGCGCCGCTGGTGGACGTTCCGCGACGTGCGTCGCCAGTTCGGCTGGAAGTTCTGGGCGATGATCAGCGGCGGCGCTGCGCTCGAGCGCAAAACGGAAGAGTTCTGGCATCGGCTCGGTTACGCCGTCATCCAGGGCTACGGGTTGACAGAGACGACCTCGCTCGTCAGCTTGAACCATCCGTTTCGCACCAGCCGTGGCTCGATCGGCAAGGTGCTGCCCGGGCGCGAGATTCGACTAGCCGACGACGGCGAAATCCTGGTGCGCGGCAGCGGCGTCGCCAGCGGATATTGGAATGGCCGCGAGTTCCAGCCGGTTTCTGCGGAGGAAGGCTGGTATCGCACCGGCGATCTGGGAGCGCTTGACCAGAACGGGAATCTCTACTTCCGCGGCCGCAAGAAGGAAGTGATCGTCACGCCTGCCGGCATGAACGTGTATCCCGAAGATTTGGAGGCCGCGCTTCGCAGTCAGCCCGAAGTTCGCGACTGCGTGGTGGTTGGCCTCGACCGCGGCGGAAATGCGGAGCCGTGCGCCGTCGTGATTCTGCGCGACCGTGGCGCCGATCCACAGCCCGTCATGGCCCGTGCCAACGCGACCCTCGCCGAGTACCAACGCATGCGCACGTGGTTCGTCTGGCCGGAAGAGGATTTTCCCCGCACTTCAACCCAGAAGCCTCGCCGAAATCTGATCCGCGACGCGGTCGCCGCGAGTTTTGCTGCGGAGCGTGCGGTAGGCGGACAAGAATACCCGCCCCACACCGGCATCTCCGGCGCGGCGAGTCCGCTGGCGGAGCTGCTGGCGCGGGTTACAGGACGCTCCGCTCAGAACCTCACGCCCGACGCCCATCTTGAAACCGGGCTGGGCCTGAGTTCTCTTGAGCGTGTCGAGTTACTCGGCGCGCTGGAGGACCGCTATCAAGTCGATCTCAGCGAAACACAGTTCGCCGCCGCGTCGACAGTCGCGGATCTAGAAAAGCTTCTGCAGGGCGAGCGCCGCGAGCGCCGCGAATTTCACTATCCTCACTGGACCCTTCGCTGGCCCGCGACCTGGATCCGTCTCGCGGCGCACTATCTGCTGGAGCGTCCGGCGGTGTTTCTGTTGGGCTGGCCGCGTGTCATCGGCCGCAAAAACCTGTGCGGCGTGCAGGGGCCTATCCTGGTGATTTCGAATCACATTGACGACGTGGATGTGGGCTTCATTCACACCGTGCTCCCGCCACGGCTGCGGCATCGCCTGGCCGCCGCGACTGGCGGAGAAGCCTTGGAGGCGCTGCGCTCGCCCGCCTCCGATCGGGAATGGTTCGGCCGCATCTACGACCGCATCCAGTGGTTTCTCGGCGTCGCTCTGCTCAACCTGTTTCCGTTGCCGCGCCAGTCCGGCTTCCGCAAAAGCTTCGCCTATGCCGGCGCAGCCGTGGATCGCGGCTACAGCATCCTCGTTTTTCCCGAAGGACGGCACACGGAAGACGGGAAGTTGCGTCCATTTCACAGCGGCATCGGACTACTGGTCAACAATCTGCGCATTCCCGTTGTGCCCATGCGGATCGACGGTCTATTTGAGATCAAGAAGGCAGGGAAGAAATTCGCTCCGCCAGGGAAGATTCAGATACGGATCGGCAAGCCGGTCGAGTTCGCGGCGGAGCGCGATCCAGAAGATATCGCGCGGGAACTGCAAGCGATCGTCGAAAGCCTGTAGAGCCACTTTGGCTGTGTTGACTTACTTCCATTCCATAGGATTGTCATTCCGAGCCGTCCGCAGCCGGAGGGCGAGGACGAGCGAGGAATCTGCAGTTCCCTCAGACGCGTCCAACTGCAGATCGCTCGCTCCGCTCGGGATGACAACGCTGAAGTTGAACCGGGGATGTCAATGGCACCAAGCAGTCCTGGGCTCACACCTGCTGCATCCAGATCCTGTCATGCTGAGCGAGGATTGAGCTTCGCGAAGCGAAGCTCAACCGCAGTCGAAGCACCTCTGCGTTCTTTCGCGAAGCTGCAATTGAGAATGTCGAGATGGTGAGTGAAAACAGTCGGGGCCGGAGACTTGAGCGAGAGCAGGGATTCTTCGACGTCAGGCGGGCGTCGATCTGCGCAGCCCGCCTCCGCTCAGCATGACAGAATTTCGGATGTCAGCGGGATCCGGCGTCAGCTCACTGCGACGTGCTGGCCGCTTTGGCCTTCGCCTGTACGCCCGTCAGCCGCCGCATCTCTTCGGTCAGCCATTCGGTTTCCTGCTTGCTACGGAGACAGTAGCCGAGGGTGAACTTGCGGCCCGCGCTATTCATCAGTTCGATGTTGTAGAAGACCGTGCCGGTGCCGCCGCCTTGTTGCGCGGCAATTTTGTACGTGATGGATGCGATCGCGGCGAGGGGAAACTGCCGGATCTTTCCGCCTCCGAGAATGCCCTTTTGCAGTCGCAGCACGCCGTTGCTGATCGTGACCCGCGTCGTGCCCAGCAGCATTTGCAGGCCACCGTAGAGCAGGAGCAAGGAAAAGCCTCCAAAGGCCAAGGGGAAGATAAATGGGGCGCGCGCATGAACGAGGCCTAGAGCAATCGAGCCAAAGATCAGGAACACGACCATCATCCCCGCCGCGAAACCTTTGTTGCGCGCCGCTGGAAAGTAGAACTCCGTTTCAGTTCCGTTCTGGCGTACTTGGATCGTGAAGACGCTGGGGCGTTCGATAGCACGCGTCTCGGTGGTGTCGCCCTCCGCCGACGCCTGCGCCGGACTCTGCGCCGTCCGAAACACCGGTACTTCGAACACGTCGTGGTAGTCGACGCCGGGGACGTTGGCGATCGCCTCCAGTTGCCAAATCACAGCATCCCGCAAGTTGGTCGTATCAGTCTCGCGCGCGTCTGCGGGAATATGAAAACTCACCGGGATGGTTGTGCCCGTGGGCCCCGGATAGAGCTGCGCCGGAGAAAGGCTGACTTCCTCGCGCCATCGGATGTGTTCCCAGGTCGATTGCGAGTCGCCCGAACCGCTGGTCACGCGGTTGACGCACGAAAGCCGAAGTTGCACGCCATGATCGGGCGAGTGCGGGAAGCGCGCCTGGATCATGCCTTTCAGCTCGCCTCCGATGACGCCCGGCACGGGCGTCATTTCAAAGTACGTTTTGCCGAATTCGACATAGGCCAACGTCAAGCGGATGGCTCGCACCAGCAAGAAGACGCCCATGACCGGAAAGACGAGACCGACATAAGCCGCCGGGTTCTTTGCCGCCGCGCGCGGGACAAAGACCAAAACTGGCATCGATACCGCGTTCCAGAGCGCAGCGAAAACCCAAGCGCCGATCATGCCGGGGCGGGTTTTGCTGTTCGCTCGTCCCTGCGCCCAGTCCTCGCGCCACAGCCACGGTTCGGCCGGATGCTCGGCCTGCGCGCGTTGCTGTCTCTTCAGGAACCTTCCGCCCAGGATCGCCGCGAACATCAGTCCCAGGCCGATGCCGCTAAAGACGATGCCGAAGATCAGCCCGAGCCACACCGGCCCCTTGCTCGTGCCCGTTAGCATCCGCCGGATGGCAGTACTCAGCGCAATCAGGCCGAAGCTCGCAAACGGCAACCCGAACACGAAGAGCACGGCGGCGCCAAGTTTGGATGAGCGGTCCAATCCCGATCATTGTCGCGAGAATGGCGGCACACGTTGTAGAGGCGGAAGGTGAAGCAACCAAAGTAACGGATAGCATGGTTGAAGGAGCGCCGAGCGCCCGCGCCGGACCCCATCGAAACTCGGGCTGACTCCCGCTGCAAAGCACCCGAAACCCCGGGCATTCACCGCGTACGCGAACGACCAACGACGGACGACCAACGACAGACCGTGAAACTCCGAACTACCGGCTACACACTCCTTCTCCGAGCCACGGGCAAAAGAAGGGGACGCTCGGTGCGTCCCCTACAATTCCCTCTGTCGAATCTACTTCTTGTCGAATTCGAGCGCCCTGTTGCACTCTTCCAGCGCCTCATCGACGTGATGCAGGGCGGCAACGCGATGGCCGCCAAAGTCATGCGCGGCATGCTCCAAATTGCGCTTCGCTTCCTGCAGGTGATGGATGGCGGCCCGGATCTCCGGATGCCTCTCCATCTGTTCATGCCTCTCGCCCTGAAAATGCTGCACTTTCACGGCATCCTTGTCCTGCGCGGCGGTGGGAAGGCTCAGGGCACAGGTTAGCGCGACGGCGGTCAGAACAGCACAAGCAGTCCTCATCAGCCTCATAGTCATAACCTCTCTGGGGATTTTGGGATTGGGGCCCGGGAAGCAATGTACCACAAAAGGAATCGCGTCCCAGAGCGGACAGAGCCTACCCTGAGCGAGTGCACCGAGGCCGAGGGAATACCCGCCCCGCACATCCGGCCCAAACAGAAAGCCGGGCTGGTTAGCCCGGCTCTTCGCTGGGAAACTGGCTGCTGTTGAGCAGATTCAATCTCCCGTTAACCTTGTTTTGTTAACCGCGAAACCCTTTACATCATCAGCGCGAGACCCTCCAGTTCGCGCTGCAAAACCGGTAGAGAGCAACCCGCCATTTCGACGCGGCCCGCCGCGTCCAGTGCGGCCTGAGGGGAAACGCCATAACCACGGCCCATCAGAAAAACCTGCAGCAGTTCGGCTGCTTCCCGGGAGTCCATCATGCCGCCCTGCAGCAGATCGTTGCGCAGGGCCGCTAATTCCATCACCGTGAACCTGTCTTTCATGGCGATCACCTCCGATCGCTGCACCCCTCATACTCGATTAGACTCATCGGCGATACACTACGTTGCATGCAATCGGATTGCCGTAACCTAAGTGCTATCCAACAATACGGAGAATTCGACGCTAGAGTTCCCGGAAAACGATGAAAATCCAGTGGGTTAAGGGATTGGGAGCGCAAATCAGGACGCGCCCTGTGGGACATTACGGCTTGCCCAAAATGACACTTCGTGTCGCCCCGGATACGGAAAGCCGGATTTGCCCGGTTTATGCCGCGTCAATGGTGGCTGCATCAACCAGCAGGATGGGAATGTCGTCCTGGATGGGATAGACGCGGTGGCATTGACCACACTTTAAACTGGCCCCGTTTTCCTTCAGGACCAGCGGCTTCTTGCAAACCGGACAGACGAGAATGTCGAGCAGATCCTGAGCAATCATGGCCCTTCCATTGTAGCGCCGGTGGGAATAAGAACCGCGGCGAAATATAGTGTGCGCTAGCCAGGACTTGACCTTGATCTTGCACGCCATACTGGCGGATGGTGCCGCTGTCAGGCCAAGACGCCACGCATGCTACCGATTCAGTGAACGTTCGATCGCCTCTCTGACAATGTCGGCGGTGTCCAGCGATTTCGGAGCGCAGTTCACGGTGCACTCCGAAAAGCGCGCCATTTCGTTGCCAGCTCAAGCTGCTCTTTTTGCCAATGAGAAGTAGAGCCACAGCAGAATCGTAAAACCCACAGCTAACACCACGAAGAAGATGATCATCGGGCAACTCATGCCAAAACCGGCGCGGCCCATTACCGTTAGGATGCTGACAAGTTCCATGCTCATGATCGCCAACAGAGTCAGAAATACCGGTGCAAGCGCGTAGCCGGCTGCTTTCCTACGGAACAGAAGAATTGCGGTTATGCATAAGGCGGGCAAGAGGAACCCGAGGTCCAGAACATGAACGAAATTTACGGTTGGTTCGCGTCGATGACATCCTGGGGAATTCGCCCTGCCAGGATCGCGGCTATGTCCTGGCGCAAATCGAAGGCAGCAGTCTGGATGGCAAGCACGAGGAACACGATGGCGATCGTCTTTCGCGGCGCGCGAGGACCATAGGCTCGGGCGATTTGCTCGAGGGGAATAGACGGAAGGCTGAATATTGTAGCGAAGAGGCACAGACTCAGCGTCGCGCAATAAACCAAGAACAACGCGTTGAAGTGAATCCCAAACGCATAAATGACAAGGTTGTAAAGCAGATAGCCCTGCGTGCCCAGCCAAACCAAACGCGCAGGAACAGATCCTCGATATCCTTGGATTCCGCTGATGAGCAAGACCGGCACCACCAACAACAGGTCCACAAGATCGCTGGCGTAGCCCCCAGCGCGTGAATAAGGTGTTTCCCTCGCGTACGTAGGCGGCCAATACAGTCCCGCTACCGCCGTTGCGGCGACCAAGAGCGCGATGGCGGTAGAACTCCATAGCATCGGGTTATGAGTTCGTTCGATTGTCATGCTTATACATACGATTGCCTCCGTGAAAGAGTTCGAAGTGAAGGACCTCCGGCTCGAAGGTACTGGGAGCCGACTCCCTTCGGCGGGTGCACGCCTCAACTGGCGGGGACTGCTCTTCGAGAGAGAGAGCATGTACGACCCGGAGGGGGACAGACATGGCTGCTGGTTGAGATGATGCGCGCCCTGCCTCAAGTGCGACTGCCGCACAGGAGGATCTGCAACAGCAACAACCACCGCCGCACATTCGTGGTCATGAGGAAGTTCTCTTTCACGTGCTCGCGCCCGTTCCGCCCCAGTTGCGCGGCGAATTCCGGATGCGTCAGCAGGTATCGGATTTGGTACGCGCATCCCTCTACTGAATGCACCAGCATGCCCGTGAGTTTGTGGATAATCTGGTTTGGAATCCCGCCCACAGCGCTCCCGATCGCCGGTTTGCCCTTCCACAATGCTTCGGTCACCGTAAGACCGAAGCCTTCCTTAATCGACTTCTGCACGATCAGCGTCGAAGCGCGTTGCAGCGCGTTAATTTGCAGCGCGCACCACGGGGGCAGATCGAGAATCGTCACGTCGGAATCTGAACCCACCGCGTCCTGGACTTCCTTCAGGACAATGGCGCCTTCCGGATCGTCGCTTGCTCCCCCGCCCGCCAGTACTAGCTGGCAGTCCACATACTTCCGCGCGAGCTTGAACGCCTGCACCACTCCCAGCGGATCCTTCAGCCGGTCGAATCGCGATACCTGTGTCACGATGGGACGTGTGCGGTCAATCCCGAATTCGTCACACACACTCTGCACGAAACTGTCGTCTAGTTCCTTGTTCTTCTCCGACAACGGATCGATGCAGGGATAGAAGAGGTACTGAGGGATCGGCAACGGACGCGCGAACGACTGTGACGAGACCATCGCCGCGTCGTATTGTTCGATGAAGGGCCGCAGGAACCCCCACACCTGGGAATTCGGGTTCGACAGATCAATGTGACAGCGCCACACCCATCGCGAGTTCGACTCCGGGCGGGCCCGGACCAATGCCGCCGGCTGAGGGTCGTGGATGACGACCACATCTTCCGAAAACTCCATGCGCTTGCGGTTTTGCTCGTTGTACGTCAGAAAGATCTCTTCCGCCGTCCTGGTGAGCTCAAGCGGATTGCCATGTAGGGCGTTGTGAAAAGCCTTGGTCACCTCAAAGAAGTCGTCACCACCGGTGATCACGTCCCAGCGCGTGGCCACCTCCAGTTCGCATAGCTGCGGAACCAGACGGTTCAGCATCTCCGCCACGCCCCCGCCCACGGCGGTGGAGTTGACCATCTTCACCGTCTTGCCCTTCAGTCCGCGGGCGAGAAATCGCAGCTCCTCGATGACGGAGACGCCGACGGTGTCTTGGTAGTCGTCCAGATGAGGCGGAGGAGCCGCCGCGGGCGGCGTTTCCCAGGTGCGCGGCCGAGCGCGACGCTCCGGAAAAGGAATCGGTCCCTGCCGATCCTGGGAGGATGCCCGTTGATCTGTTTCGACTTGGCGGTTTGCGGACTCCATGGTCTTGACTGAACAGCGTTCTTCCTAGATCAAAGCTCTTTCTACGACGCGCACGATCTGCTTCCGGACATCCTCCAGGGTTGCGGTGTAGATATCGATGCGGTTCAGCGCCCGCGCCGTTTCCGTCAGACCTACATCCTCGTGGAGCCATTGCGAGAAGTCGTTGGACATGAGTTTGAGCCGCAGGCGGGCTTCGATGAAATGGTGATGAATCGAATGCAAGCTCACGCGGCGCAATCCTTCGCTGAATTCCTGCATCGTGTGTGCAGCAAAACTGGTCGGCATCACGACAATATCGGAGGCACAAAAATAGAACGGTTCTTCGGCGGCGCGTCCGCCAGCATCCGGATCGGCATTCAAGAATTTGGTTACGATCTCGACGAATCGCTCTCGCAACTCTGCCACCGACGTGAACTCGCGCACATCCACGCCGGCAAGAGCCTCCGCCAGGCCCGGTTCGTTGCAGTCGGCCAGCACCCAGTGCGCAAAATCGTTGGAAAACCCCTCCCGCAGAAAGTGATGATCCTGCAGAGTCCGAAAGGTGTGCTGGAAGATGGACTCTTCAGGACATTGCCGCAACGCTTCGAGCAACTCCGCAAGCGTATTGGCCTTGAAGCGGGTAATGCGCAGAAGGTGCGCCGAAGTATTGAAGAAGAAAGGCTTCGCGGGCACGCGTTGAGCGATTGTCTCTGCTATTGCGCTCATCATTTCACCGCTGCGGCGGCTCGGCCACTCTCGTCACGACGGCAGGCCTGGAGCCATTTCCTGAGAAATGCGAGCAGTTCGTCGGGAGGTTTCAGCCAAGCTTGCGCGAGAGTTGGGCGCCACCGCGTTCGCACCAGCACGCCCAGTCCCCGTCCCCGGATCGCCCGGAACGCGCGCTCATCGGTATTATCGTCGCCAAGGTAGATCGCAGGAGTGTCGGGGTCCATCTCTGCCAGCAGAACACGAACCACACCGCCCTTGTCCATTTGCGCCACGCGAATCTCCACGCCGCCATCGAACTCCAGCAGCTCCAGTCCTGTTCCTTCGGCGATGGGCCTCCAGCCCGACAGCACGCGGCCCCGGAGCTCTTCGGCGCCCCAATCGCTCAGTCCACGCCAATGGACGGCAATGCTCCCCGTCTTGAATTCGCCGACATGTTGCAGGCGCTGGTAGCCCAGCCAGCGCTCCGCATCCGATAGCGCATCCAGCATACGTTCTTCGAGCCGGGCCGTCACGACAGCGCCGCCCACCCTCCTCCGCTGTAAACCGTGTAATCCCCACACTTCGGGGCAGGGCTCGATGCCGAGAAGAGAAATGGTTTCCGTCACATCGCGGCCAGAGATAATCACCAAGCGCGTGCGGCGGTCACGCACGATCTCCTGCAACAGTGGTCCCACTCCCGGATAAGGGAACGCCCGATCGCGCTGGGTGCGGAACGGCGCCAGCGTGCCATCGTAGTCGAGCATCAGCAAGGACTGCGAGGCGCTCGCTACCGACTTTAGCAGCCGCTCGATCTCGGCATTCCCTCCAGGTCCGGCCACCTTCCTTCTTCTCCTTGCCGCTGAATCAGACCATGGATGCAGTCGCGCGCAGTCGCTCATGCACCTCGTCGCCCTCCTCCGGCCGGACTTCGCATAGTTCCGCAATTAGGTTTCCCGCCCAGCGATAAATGTTGTGTTCCCTGATCGCCCTGCGCATGCGCTGCGTACGGAGTTGCTTCTCCTCGGGTTCCATTTCTAGCGCAACGCGGATCGCCTCCGCCGTCTGGTCGATGTCGTAGGGATTCACGAGCAGAGCGTCTTTCAGTTCCCGGGCTGCTCCGGTGAACTGGCTAAGAACCAGCACGCCACGTTCGTCGTGACGCGCGGCCAGGAACTCCTTCGCCACCAGATTCATCCCGTCATGCAGCGACGTCACCAGGCACAAGTCTGCCGCGCGATAGTAAGGCAGGATTTCTCGATGACTGTGCTGCCGCTTCAACAGCACGATCGGCTTCCATTTGCCGGCCTGAAAACGCCAGTTAATCCGGTCCGCCTCCATCTCGACTTCCGCCAGCAGATCGTGATAACGCTTGATGTGCGTCCGGCTGGGCGCGCCGATCTCGACGAATGTGAATTTCCCTTGATAGGTGGGATATTTTTCCAGGAAGCGCTCGATCGCCAGGAAACGCTCCAGGATTCCCTTGGTGTAGTCCACACGGTCCACGCCAATTCCCATCAGAACAGCCTCCACGCCGAGACCGCGTAGTAACGCCGCGCGTTCCAGGTACGTGTATCCGTGATTATTGTCTGCCGCATCGTTCTCTGTTAGGTCCACACTGAGGGGAAACGGCCGAACCATGGTGCGGTGGTCCTGGCGCAGCACGTCGAAATGCTCCCAGTCGACACGCGACTCCAGCACCCGGTCGGCCGTTTGCAGAAAGTTGTTGCAGTGCGCTTGTACATGGAATCCGATTAGATCCGCTCCCAGCAGTCCCTCCACCAGTTGCCGTTGCCAGGGGCAGATGCCGAAGGCCTCTGGGTTCGGCCAGGGGATATGCCAGAAGATAGCGACGCGCGCATCGGGCCGTTGTTCTTTGATCATTCGCGGCAGCAAGGCGAAGTGGTAGTCTTGCGCCAGGACCACGGGCCGCGGCGTGTCATCGATCTCTTCCAACACCGCCACTGTAAACTTGCGGTTCACTTCTTGATAGTGTTGCCAGTCGTCCGCCCGAAAGATCGGACGCGTGTGCGCAATGTGGCACAACGGCCAGAGACCCTCGTTGGCAAACCCGTAGTAGTAGCCTTCTTCCTGCTCCTTGCTCAGCCAGACGCGGCGTAGCGTGTAACGGGGATCGTCGGGAGGGACACGCAACCGATTTTGCGCGTCCACGACATCTTCGTCGGCGTCGCCGCTGCCGTGCGCGATCCATGTGCCATCGCACGCGTTCAGCACCGGCTCGAGCGCCGTCACCAAGCCGCTCGCCGGCACAATGACTTCGACCGACTTACCGCTCCCTCGGTGTATGTACGGTTCACGATTGGAAACCACGAACAAGCGCGCTCCATCCAGGCGTGTGCGGACTTGCACCGACAAACGCTCCGCCGTCCACAGCGACTGTTCGGCATCGCGCAGCCGGGCTTCGTTTTCTGCGGCGGTACGGGCCTGGTTGAGGCTGGCCGCCATCGTCGCCAGTTCCCGGGCCAACGGCCGGAACATGTTCAGGTCGGGCATCTCCTGGCGGGAAGAGATTCGGCCCGTCCGCAGGGCGCGGATCCACTGCGCCGCCTGCGCGATGGGCCCGGCGACGCTCCATCGAACAATCAGCAGCGTGATCAGCGCGATCAAAATGACCTGCGCCAGCACGCGTAGAAACGTCTCACGCCACACCCGCAGTATCTGCGCCCGGATGTAACTCACATCGTGAACGATGACCAGCGTGCCGCTCACCTCTCCTCTCCGCTCCAGCGGTACAGCGAGAATGTGTGCCGGAACGCTCCCGAGCTTCAGGAAAACGTCGACGCCGTTATCTCCCGTCATCGCCTGCCCCGCCGCGGGAGGCATCTCGGTCAGCGTCTTGGCCAGATCCGGCGTCATCGCGATGGCCTTGCCATCCCGGTCATAGACAGCCACTCCCAGCAGGTGCTCGCGATTCCCAAAGCGTTGCACCAGCCGCAGCAGGTTCCGCTCCGAATCGATTTCCCACGACTTTTCCACGTTGCTCGCCAGGCTCTCGCCCAACACCTCGGCCCGCCGTTCCAATTCACTGCGCAAATTGCGCTTCTCCGCGACCACTTGATAGTAGGAGAAACCCAGCGACACTAGAGTGATGCCGCAGATGAGCGAAACGATCAGGCGAACACTCAACAGTCGCATCGAGACACCTCCGCTGCGAGTTTAGTAATTGGCCAGAGCCGGACTAGCAGGTACGACCCAAACCCGAATCGGAAGAGAAAGGAAAAGAGGGCGGAGGCGCGTGCCGCCGCAGGGAATTTAGGCCGGCTCGATCGCACTCACGCGGATCATGCCGGTCGAGGCGTCCAGAACGCCAGTCACCTTCACGTTCTGGTTGACATACTCACGGGCCTTCTCCTGATCGTCGAGTTGGTACGTGGATTTACTCTCCGGATCGGAAAGAACGAGTTTGTCCCCGCTCTTCACGATCCTTCCTTTGAAGGTTTTCGTTTCAGAAGCCGAACTCTGATCTGGCTGCGATGCTTGTTGCGCCGTGGGCTGGCTGGCGGATGTTGTACTTTGCGCGACGGCTGGCCGCCAGATGACACCCATCATCGCAACCATCGCAACAAAGAACATTGTGATGCGTGCTTTGTTCATAGCAGTTTCTCCTAGGGAGGGGATTGTGTGTGTCAAGCGAAGGTGCAACTCCCCTGCCAAGCCGCTATCGGCGCCTTAAGTTGTTGATTTGACGCTTTGCTTTCAAGGACCAGCAGGATGTCACTGTGCAAAGATGACCGTGGGCGAGCAAATTGTTCCAACAAAAGGCTCGCGATCTCCCGTTATGTTGGTTAGCCCCAGGCGCGGTCTACACATAGGAAGCTCAATAGTGCTGGCAAGCCAAGACTGTTGAGCGCTCCCAATTGACAATGATGCAGATTCGGCACCCGAAGCCCTCGGCGACGTTAATTCGGCAGTGTCACCATCGACATCTGAGAAAGGGAGCCCGCTACGGGCACGCCCACGTCATGGAGCTCGGCTATTGCCGCTGAGGATGGAAGTGGACAGTCTCGCGCTTGGTCTTCGGGTCGTAGTGCGTGTAAGTGACGCGGTGGTCGCCGAGGGCGATCGGTTCAACATCGGCGGGGATGATCCACATCTTGCCGGGGTCGACGATGACGCTGTTGTCGTAAAGGATCGTCTGGCGATCAAACCTGGCTTTGCACGCGTCGCGCTCCTGGGTCGTAGTCTGCAATGCGGCTTTCGTGATCACCAGTTGGGCTTCCACCGGGTTCATTGCCAGTTCAGCGGAGAATTTCTGCTGCGCCGCTTTTCTCGCGGACTCAGCCGCAACACGCTTCACACTGGGTATGACGAGCAGGTAGAAGAGCAGAATCGTGGCGAGGCAACCGGCCGCGAACCAGAGCACGTTTTTCTGCCAAGCGCTCCTTTCCAGCACATCGGTGGTTCCACTGGTTTCAAACATTTCCGCCTCCCTCGAGGGAAGTTAGGGTCGCACAAATGGACAACACGCCGACACGAGCGCTGAACGCGCTCCAAAAGCATGATGAACCTCTCGTTTCGAGCAATCAAGCGACAAGATGGGTCGCTGGGAAATATCACGCTAGGGCTTACCCCCCACTCAAAGCGCCGGGCAGAACTGCGGCGCTGAGAGGCAGGGACGAGTACTGCCGTGTCCGATACATGGGGCCTTGCCAACGCTGTCCGCAAGGCCGAGTTCAAGTGAGTGCAAACAATGCGATAGAATCGCTTCGCATTCTGAAACTGCGCGCGAGGTGTGATGACAGCCAGAATTCTGGATGGAAACAAGCTGGCCGCCGAGATCCGGGCGGAAGTCGCAGCCGAAGTGAAGACCATGATGTTGTTGGGGGTGCGTCCCGGGCTGGCGGTGGTGCTGGTGGGCAACAACCCGGCGTCGGAAGTTTATGTTCGCGGCAAGGTGAAAAGCTGCGAGGAAGTTGGCATCTACAGCGAAAAGTACACGCCGGAGGCGAGCGTCACCACCGAGGAGTTGCTGCGCCTGATCGCCGACCTGAACCGGCGGGAAGAAATCGACGGCATCCTGGTGCAGTTGCCGTTGCCTCCGCAGGTGGATACGAAGAGAGTGCTGCTGGCGGTTGATCCGGCGAAAGACGTGGACGGATTCCATCCCATGAATGTCGGCTACTTGTCGACGCAGCGGCCCGGCTTGGTGGCCTGCACGCCGGCAGGGGTGATGGAAATCCTGAAGCGGAACGGAATTCCCATCCAGGGACAGGAAGCGGTTGTGGTGGGGCGCAGCGATATCGTCGGCAAACCGGTGGCGATGTTGCTGCTTAACGCAAATGCCACCGTAACCGTCTGCCACTCCAAAACCCGCGATCTGCCCGCAGTCTGCCGCAGAGCCGACATTCTGGTGGCGGCCATTGGACGCGCCGGGATGATTACGCGCGACTATGTCAAGCCGGGCGCAACCGTGATCGACGTCGGCACCAACAAGATCACCGAGCGGGCGGAGTTTGACCGCTTCTTCGCCGGCAACAAGAAACGGGAGGAGAGTTTCCTGGTCCGGGGTTCGACGCTGGTGGGCGATGTGCATCCCGAAGTTGCCGAAGTCGCAGGCGCAATCACGCCCGTGCCGGGCGGCGTGGGGCCGCTGACCATCGCCATGCTCATGGTGAATACGGTGAAAGCGGCGAAACTGCGGCGCGGAGCAGCGCTCCCGGAGTTGAGCCGGGCTTAGGGAAACATCCACCACGGAGGCACGGAGACACAGAGGAAGACAGAGAAAGAAATCAGAGCTCAGATTGCGGAGCTTGAGCCCTGGCCGCGTGAACATGTATCCACGCAAGAGAAAGGGTTCTTTCACTTTTGCAGTCTGACTTCTCTCCTTTTGACTTTCTCCGTGTCGGAGCCTGCCCTGAGCGCAGCCGAAGGGTGCCTCCGTGTTAGATTTGAGTCCAACGAACCAGGGAACTCTCTTTGCTCAAAGTCGGCCTCACGGGCGGGATTGCCAGCGGCAAATCGGTTGTGGGCGAGATGTTCGTCAAGCGCGGCGCATACCTGATCCTGGCGGACGCGATTGCCCAGTGGCTCATGGAGCCCGGCCAAGATGTCTATGAAGAAGTCGTGCAGCACTTTGGCCCCGAGATTCTGAATCCCGATAAAACCATCAACCGGTCCAAACTGGCCGAGCTCGCGTTCGGAGCTCCGGGGAGCGAGGCGCCCGGGCGCATCAAAGAGCTGAACGCCATTGTGCATCCCGCCGTCGTGGCCCACGAAAACGAATGGATGGAAGAAATCGGCAGCCAGGATCCTCACGCCATCGCGATCGTCGAAGCGGCGCTGATCCTCGAGGCGGCCGTGGCTGACCGCTTCGACCGGCTCATCGTCGTGACCTGCCGTCCCGAGCAGCGTGTGCAACGCTTCGCTCAGCGGCTGGGGATTTCTGAGGAAGCCGCGCGCGCCGAGGTTGCACGCCGCATGGCCGCGCAAATCCCCGACGAGGAGAAGATCAAAGCAGCCGACTTCCTCATCGACAACTCCGGATCGATCGACGCCACCGAGGCGCAAGTAGAGCGGGTGTTTGCCCAACTCGCGCGCGAGGCCGCGGCGCCTTAGAATCCGGCTAACGCCGCTCGTGGCTGGGCTTCACCAGCCAGTGCAGCAGCGAACTAACCAGGCTCAGCAGAATGGCGCCGATGAAGGCCGCGAAAAATCCGTGCACCGCGAATCCGGGTACGAATACCGAGGCCAGCTTCAGCATCAGGGCGTTGATCACAAGCCAGAACAGGCCCAGGGTGAGGACCGTCAGCGGGAAGGTGACAACCTTCAGCAGCAGTCCGATGGTCGCGTTGATGAAGCCGATGACCAGCGCGACGATCAGCGCCGCCATGGGACCGCTTACGCTGATGCCCGGCACAATTTTCGCAACCACCCAAACGGCTAGGGCGCTCAGAATCCAGTTGAGCAGAAGGCGCACGGGGAACCTCCTTGGGTAAGGCGCCGTTCGCCACTCGTGGTTCGCTGTGCGCGGCATTTGGAACCTGTCAGCGACCAACGGCGGCGACGCGAAGAACAATATACACCGGGGTGCAAGGCTGAGGACCAGTCGCTCGCGAGTTGAAAATGCTCTAGACTGATACTCCGAATCTCATTGTGTGGGGCAGACATTCTTGTCTGCGTAGGCGAACCGAGCAGGAACACCCGAGGGGGCAAGAATGCCTGCCCCACACGGACTTTCGAGGTTTCGAATGGCAACAACGACGACCCGCGCCAATCCGCTTTCGTTTCTTACCGACCAGCTCAACGACCTCAAGGCCAAGGGCACGCATTACAAGCTGCGCGTGCTCGAAAACGAGCAGGCGCCAGAGTGCACGTTTGACGGCAAGAAGGTCATCAATCTCGCCTCGAACAACTACCTCGGGCTGACGACGCATCCCAAGCTGCGCGAGGCGGCGCTCGCGGCCACGCGCAAATACGGCGTGGGGTCGGGCGCGGTGCGGACGATCGCCGGCACGATGCGGATCCACATGGAGCTGGAAGAGAAGATCGCGCGCTTCAAGAACGTTGAGGCCTGCGTGGTCTTTCAGTCGGGCTTCACCGCCAATGCGGGCACGGTGTCGGCCATCCTCGGCAAGGATGACTTCATCATCTCCGACGAGTTGAATCACGCTTCGATCATCGACGGCTGCCGGCTTTCGCGGGCGAAGATTCTCGTCTTCCGGCACAAAGACGTGGCGCACGCCGAAGAGCAACTGGCCAGCGTGAAGGATCAGCCCGGCCGCAAACTGCTGATCACCGACGGCGTGTTTTCGATGGACGGCGACATCGGTCCGCTGCCTGGCTTGTGCGCGCTGGCCGAAAGATACGGCGCCATTACGATGGTCGATGACGCGCACGCTTCGGGCGTACTTGGGCGCAACGGACGCGGCACGATCGATCATTTCGGCGTGCACGGGCGCGTGGATATTCAGGTCGGGACTTTGTCCAAGGCGATTGGCGCGCTGGGCGGCTACGTGTGCGGCACGCGCGACCTGATTGACTTCCTCTATCACCGGGCGCGGCCGTTTTTGTTTTCTACTTCGCATCCACCGTCGGTGGCAGCGACCTGCATTGCAGCGTTCGACGTGCTCGAGAGCGAGCCGCAGTTGATGGAGCAGCTCTGGGCAAACACCCGCTTCTGGAAGAAGGAGCTTGGCCTGCTCGGCTTCGACATCGGAGGCAAAACCACGCCCGCCAGCGAGACTCCGATTACGCCGATCATCATCGGCGATGGACGGTTGACCATGGAGTTCTCACGCGAACTGTTCAAAGAAGGCGTGCTGGGGACTGGTATCGCGTTTCCAACCGTTCCGGAAGGGAAGGCGCGGGTGCGGACGATCATG
>Ga0335070_10002602_pt1 | contig 20925 bp, 17 predicted proteins | sample Lox_Sample_13_FD_206722 | JGI IMG/M metagenome (GOLD analysis project Ga0335070, IMG submission 206722) | Soil microbial communities from Loxahatchee National Wildlife Refuge, Florida, United States - Lox_Sample_1.3 | ecosystem: Environmental > Terrestrial > Soil > Wetlands | place: USA...
CGCTGGTCGACGGATCCGATGCCCGCGAGGTGATCGGCAACTACGAGGATTACCCCGAGCTGTTTGTCCGGTGGTTCGAATGGGGCGCATTTCAGCCCGTGATGAGGGCGCATGGAGAGCGGATGCACAACGAGGTCTGGTCGTACGGCAGGCAGGCTGAACCCATCCTGGAGAAGTACCTGCGCCTGCGGTACCAGCTGCTGCCGTACATCTACTCAATTGCCTACGGCAGCTACCAGACCGGCGCGCCGTACACCCGTGCCCTGTTCATGGACTTCGCAGAGGATCCCGAGGTCGCCGCCATCCCGGACGAATACATGTTCGGCCCGGCTTTCCTCGTCGCTCCAGTCACGGAGCAGGGCGCGACCAGTCGCAGGGTCTACCTCCCGGCGGGTTGCGATTGGTACGACTACTGGACGAACCGGCGATTCAAGGGCGGGCAAACCATTACGGCTTTCGCGCCGATCGACACACTGCCGCTCTTCGTCCGAGCAGGCTCGATCGTGCCCCTGGGTTCTGCCGTCCTCAGTACATCGGAACCGCAGAGCCTTGCCTCGGTGCGCGTCTATCCCGGGGCGGATGCAGACTTCACGCTGTTCGCTGACGACGGCCGCAGCTACGCCTACGAAAACGGATCGGGCTCGGTGACCAGGCTGCATTGGGACGATGCTGCGCGGCGGCTCAGCCACGAGGGCGCGGCAGCGTGGAGCAAATCGGACGCTGAAGTCGTGCAGGTCGTGAGCCCCTGAACCGCCCTGCGCGGCGGCTCAACGCAGGCGGTAGCTCAACCGCCGTCCGCCGCTGACGAAGGTGTCGAGGCCGATCCAGCGCTCGCCCGCGTACCAGACGTCGATGGGCTGCGCGAGTCCCTTGATGCGCAACCCGCGGACCGCACCGGGCTGCACCTTCAGGTCACTGGGCACGGGCCCGCTGGGCGCTATCGCCACGGGCTCGACCCGGCCGCTGGCTGGATCGAGCAGGCGATCCTGTCGCGCCAGCGCCGCCGGGTTCCAGTAGGCAAAGCTCACCAGGCAGCCCGTGGCCGGAACCGGCGCGTCGTCAACGCGGTCTGCGTTGCGCACCTGCAGGCTGAAGCGGCCGTCGACCGCCTGGCCGCGCACCTCGGTCAGGCGGCCGTCGTCATCCGTGCGTGCATCGATCGACGCCAGGCAGCCGTCGGCCCAGCGCTCACGGACCTGGTGCTGGTAGCGGTACAGCGGCAAGCCCAGCCATGTCACGTCGAAGCGGGCCTCGCTGCTCAGGGCCAGGATGCCATCGCCTGCACTGGAGAGCACGAACCGGTGCTCCCCGATCGGCTTGCCGTCGAGGCTCACGGCAAAATCCCATTCCATCGGCGCGACGGCCGCGCGACAGGCGCCGGCCGCCAGCCAGGCGAACGCCAGGATTACCGCGCCGTGCCCGGCGGCTGTTCGCATCTGTCGCATGCAGGTCGATCCGGTCGTGGTGACATCGTGCATATACGCAGGCGGAGCAGGTTTGGATTCATCCGCCGCGGCGCCGAAGGCGGGCCGTGGACAGGATCGCTGCCGTCCATGTCGGGCGCGACTGACGCTCAGCCCGCCTTGATGCGCCGATACGCTTCGAGGGCGCGCTGTCGCGCCGTGCCGTGGTCCACGATCGGCGCGGGATAGGTCCGGCCGAGGCGAATGCCGGCAGCGGCGAGTTCGCTCGCGCTCGCCTCCCAGGGCGAATGCAGCAGCGCGTCGGGAAGCTTGCCGATCTCCGGGACCCAGCGGCGGACATAATCGCCGTGCGGGTCGAACTTCGCGCCCTGGAGCGATGGATTGAACACGCGGAAATAGGGCGCCGCATCGGCGCCGCACCCGGCGACCCATTGCCAGCTGGCCGAGTTGCTGGCGAGGTCCGCATCGACCAGCGTGTCCCAGAACCACTCCGCGCCGGTGCGCCAATGCAGCAGCAGGTCCTTGACCAGGAACGAGGCCACGATCATGCGCACGCGGTTGTGCATCCAGCCCGTGCTCCACAGTTCCCGCATGCCGGCATCGACGATCGGATAGCCGGTTTGTCCGCGCTGCCACGACGCAAGCGCTGTGTCGTCTTCCAGCCAGGGGAAGCGGGTGAATTCCGGGCGCAGCGGCTCGGTCGGCAAAGTCGGGAAATGGAACAGCAGGTGGTAGGAAAACTCGCGCCACGCAATCTCGGACAGGTACGTCTCGACACCAGCCGGCATCGGATTGCCGGTCGCGCCGAGCGACTGCGCCGTCACGGTCCGCCAGATGTGGCCCGGGCTGAGCTCGCCGAAATGCAGGTGCGGGGAGAGCCGCGAGGTTCCGGCGATGCCCGGCAGGTTGCGCCTGTCGCGATAGTGCGCCACGGCGCCCGCCGCGAATTCTTCGAGGCGCGCCTGCGCCCCGGCTTCGCCAGGTTGCCACGCCGAGCGCAGGCCGCCGGCCCAGTCGGGACTGGAGGGACGCAGCGACCACGATGACAGCGGTTCGCCATCGGGCACGCGCGCGGGTGCCGGAATGCGCGCCGCGACCGGCGCCGCCGCATCCGCAACACCCTTCGCCAACAACGCTTTCCAGAACGGCGTGAACACGCGATAGGGTTCGCCCTTCTGCGTGAGGATCGTCCACGGTTCCCGGATCAACCCGGCGTTGAAGCTGCGCGCTTCGATGCCGCGGCTACCGAGGGCAGACTTGAGGCGTTCCGCCCGCTTCGTTGCCCAGGGCTCGTAGCGGCGGTTCCAGTACACGGCATCGCAACCCGTCTGGTCGAGCAGCTGCGTGATGACGCTTTCGGCAGGGCCGCGCCGGAGCAGCAGCGCGTTGCCGCGCTGGCGCAGGCCTTCGTCCAGGGCGTGGAGCGATCCGTGCAGCCACCAGCGCGAGGCGCCGCCCGGAGCCCAGTCGCCGGCGTCGATGTCGTCGAGAATGAACAGCGGGATGATCGGGTGCCCGCGCGCGATCGCGGCCGACAGCGCCGGATTGTCCGCGAGGCGCAAATCCCGGCCGAACCAGACTATCGTGCCCATCGAGGCTGTCATCGTGCAGCCTTCCTGGGTTGGCGATAGTGATGCGCTCGTTCGCCGGGCGCGGCCCTGGCGGCGGTCTCTGCAATCCTGCGCCGCCGGGTCTCGGGTTGGCGAGCCTGGTTGATCCACTCCAGGATCAGGCGCCTGGAAGATCGCTGGAACGCCAAGAAATGCCTGCGTACCACGCGATTATCCCGCAATGCGCGGCCTCGGCGATCGCATCGAGCGATTGGTATCCACCTTCCGCATGCTGCCGGACTGCGAGTGGTGGGCAGCGAGCCAGCGGTGCAGTTCGGCACGGCTCGCGGCTTCGATGCGAGGGAAGGTGTTGTGGGTATCCGGCGGCATAGGGGGATTCGGCGACTTCCATCGGCTCGATGTCGGGCGAATTCTATTCAATCCCTGTACGTGGAAAGTGCGTATGTCAGCGCTTTTTGACTGGAGGTAATGTCACACAGAAATTACACCGGCTGCGGGACCAGGGGGACCGGCCATGCGCGTACTGATGATCCAGCCCAATTACCACGCCGGCGGCGCGGAGATCGCCGGCAACTGGCCGCCCGGGTGGGTGGCATACATCGGCGGTGCGTTGCGTGCGGCAGGCATCACCAATCTGCGCTTCGTCGACGCGATGACCGACCACATCGACGACGAGCGGCTCGAGGCCATCATCCGCCAGAACCGGCCAGACGTGGTCCTGGCCACCGCCATCACGCCAATGATCTACCAGGCGCAGCGGACGCTGGAGCTGGCGCGGCGCGCGGCGCCCGGCTGCCGCACCGTGCTCGGCGGCATCCACCCCACCTTCATGTACGCGCAGGTGCTGTCGGAAGCGCCGTGGATCGACTACATCGTGCGCGGCGAGGGCGAGCGCATCGTCGTGCCGCTGCTGCAGGCGATCGCCACCGGGCGCGACCTGCAGCAGCGCCGCAGCATCGCCGGCCTCGCGTTCCTCGAGGACGGCAAGCTGGTGGCCACGCCGGCGGCGCCGGTCATCGACGACCTCGACACGCTGACGCCCGACTGGTCGCTGCTCGACTGGAGCAAGTACATCTACGTGCCGCTCAACACCCGCGTGGCGGTGCCGAATTTCGCGCGCGGCTGCCCGTTCACCTGCCGCTTCTGCTCGCAGTGGAAATTCTGGCGCAAGTATCGCGTGCGCGACCCGGTGAAGTTCGCCGACGAGATCGAGACGCTGGTGCGCGAACACCAGGTGGGCTTCTTCATCCTGGCCGACGAGGAGCCGACCATCCACCGGCGGAAGTTCGTCGCCTTCTGCGAGGAGATGATCCGCCGCAAGCTGCCGGTGCACTGGGGCATCAACACGCGCGTCACCGACATCCTGCGCGATCGCGAGCTGCTGCCCATGTTCCGCGAGGCCGGCCTGGTGCACGTGTCGCTGGGCACCGAGGCGGCGGCGCAGCTGAAGCTCGATCGCTTCCGCAAGGAGACCACGATCGAGCAGAACAAGCTCGCGATCCGCCTGCTCAAGGAAGCGGGCATGGTCGCCGAGGCGCAGTTCATCATGGGCCTCGAGAACGAGACGCCGGCGACGATCGAGGAGACCTACCGGCTGGCGCAGGACTGGAAGCCGGACATGGCCAACTGGAACATGTACACGCCGTGGCCGTTCGCCGAGCTGTTCGAGGAACTGGGTGAGCGCGTCGAGGTGCGCGACTACGCCAAGTACAACTTCGTCACGCCGATCATCCAGCCCGATGCGATGTCGCGCGAGCAGGTGCTCAAGGGCGTGCTGAAGAACTATGCGCGCTTCTACCTGCGCAAGACTTTCTTCGAATACCCGTGGACGCGCGACCGTTTCAAGCGCCGCTACCTGCTCGGGTGCCTGAAGGCGTTCGCGAAGACCACGGCGACCAAGAAGTTCTACGACCTGGAGCGACTGAAAGTGCGCGGCCTGGGTGCGGACGTCGACCTGGGCTTCGATGCCTCCAAGGTGCTGTCGCCGGCGGAACTCGCCGGGCTGCGCGAGGCGCATCCGGAGCTGGTGGCTGATGTCGACTTCGATGGCACGCCGGTCGCGCGTGCCGCGCGTCGCGCGCGGCGCCCGCGCGGCGGCGCCGTGCTGGCTTGCGGCGGCGGACCGGGAACGGATCAGGCACCAGCGGAAGTCGGTTCCTCGCCATGAGCGCCAGCGCGGGTCGCATCGGGCCGAACGCGATCACGCAGATGGCGGCGGCGCTGGAAGCGGCCATCGGCAGCAGTTTGACGCGCAGGCTGTTCACCGAGGCGGGGTTGGACGCGCACCTGCAGGCGCCGCCCGAGGCGATGGTGGATGAGCGCGATGTCACCGCCCTGCACCGCACGATGCGGCGTCACATCGGCCTTGAACCCGCAGAAGGCATCCATCACGCTGCCGGCCGCGCCACCGGCGACTACCTGCTGGCGCACCGCATTCCGCTGCCGGCGCAGCGGCTGCTGCGCATCCTGCCGGCACGCTGGTCGGCCCGCCTGCTGGCCGTGGCCATCCGCCGCAGTGCCTGGACGTTCACCGGCAGCGGGCGGCTGCGCATCGAATGGGGATCCTGGCCGGCGTTCGTGCTCGAGGACTGTCCGCTCTGCCGCGGCGCGCGCGAAGCGCGCCCGTGCTGCAGCTACTTCGCGGCCACCTTTTCCCGGCTGTATGAGCGGCTGGTCTCGCCCGACATCGTGGTGCACGAAATTCGCTGTGCGGCAATGGGCATGCCGCATTGCCGCTTCGAACTGAGTCGTTGCAACGAACCCGGGCCGGCCGGCGGGCGCGGCGGGAACCGGCGACTCACGGCGCGTCGGTCCTGAGATCACGCGGTGGCGGGCCGCCGGTGGCCCAGTCGAGCAGCTCGACCGTGTGCACCACCGGCACGCCGGCCGCCGCGCGCAGCTGCGTGATGCAGCCGACGTTGCCCGTCGCCACGACCGCCGCGCGCGTGCGCGCGATGTTCGCGAGCTTGCGCTCGCGCAGCCGCCCGGCGATGACAGGCTGCAGCACGTTGTAGGTTCCGGCCGAACCGCAGCACAGGTGTCCCTCGGCGATCTCGCGCACCTCGAAACCAGCGGCCGCAAGCAGCTGGCGCGGTGCGGAGTCGATCTTCTGGCCGTGCTGCATGCTGCAGGCGGAGTGGTAGGCGACGGTGAGCGGCGGCACGGTTGGTGCGCGCCCCGGCAATCCGAGAGCAACGAGCGTCTCGGTGATGTCGCGGGCCTTCGCGCTCACGGCCGCGGCTTTGGCGGCGAGTCGTGCGTCGTTGCGGAACAGGTGGCCGTAGTCCTTCGCGTGCGTGCCGCAGCCCGACGCGTTGGTGACGATGGCATCGAGGCCGCGGTCCGCGAGCTCGGCATCGAGCCGCTCCACGATGCTGGCCGACAGAGCGCGCGCCTGCGCCTCACGGCCCAGATGATGCACGAGCGCGCCGCAGCAGCCACCGACGCGGACGACTTCCGCGCCAGCCCGCTCGAGCAGGCGGATCGTCGCGGCGTTGATGTCGGGCGCGATGACGGTCTGCACGCAACCCTCGAGCAGCGCGACGCGCGCCCGCTTCGCAGCCAGCGCGGTCGGGCGTGGCGGCTCCGGCCGGGACGCGTTCGCCTTCGCCGGGGCGAGCGCGAGCAGCGCGCGCAGGCGTGGTGGCAGTAGCGGTGCCAACGGCCGCGCGAGCGCGGCGAGTGCGAGCGCCACGCGCACGCGGCCGGGGTAGGGCAGTACGAACGCCAGCGCCCCGCGCAGCCAGCGGTCGGCGAGCGGCCGCCTGAACGTGCGCTCGATGTGGATGCGCGCATGATCGACGAGGTGCTGGTAGTGCACGCCCGATGGGCAGGTCGTCATGCACGACAGGCAGCTCAGGCAGCGATCCACGTGGCGCACGACCGTGGCCGTCGCGGGCCGGTCGTTCTCCAGCATGTCCTTGATCAGGTAGATGCGGCCGCGCGGGCTGTCGAGCTCGTCGCCGAGCAGCACGTAGGTCGGGCAGGTGGCCGTGCAGAACCCGCAATGTACGCACTTGCGGAGGATCTGCTCGCTGTCGGCGGTGTCCGGATCGGCGAGCTGCCGTTCGGTGAAGCGGGTCTGCATGGTCAGTCCATGCGCCCGGGATTCAGCACGCCGCGCGGATCGAACGCGGCCTTGATCCGCGCCGCCGCCGCGGCGGCTACGGGCGGCAGCGGCTGGAACGCAGCCGTGGCGGCACGCTCGGCCGCCGGCGCCTTGATGAGCGTGGCATGGCCCGAGCTGAACGCGCTGCGCACGCGCGCCGCATCGACGGAGTCGAACGCCGCGAGGATGAGCCCGCCGCCCCAGTCGAGCAGGTACCGCTCCGCGTGCACCCGCTCGAGCACGCCCGGCGCGTCGGCGGGTGGCACCGAGATCCGCCACACGATGGCGCTCCCGGCGAGCGCGGCGCCGCTCGCGTGCGCGTGCCAGAGCTCGCGCGAGGCGGCGCCGTCGATGGTTTCCGCCGGCTGCAGGCGCAGTTCCGCGCACAGCGCCGCGGTGCGCGCCGCCACCGACGCCGCAAAACCCTCCAGCCGCAGCAGCGTGCCGCGCCGTGGATCGAAGCCCGCCGCCGACACGTCGTGCGCAGAGCCCAGCGCCGCGGTGCACAGGCGCACGCTTGCCGCGGCCGAGTCCGTCGCGATCACGAGCGTGCGGTCGAGCTCGGCCGCCGGCGCCACGCGCACCGTCACTTCGGTGAGCACGGCGAGCGTGCCCCATGAACCGGCGATGAGCTTGGGCAGATCGTAGCCGGTCACGTTCTTCACGACCTTGCCGCCCGCCTTGAAGCGCTCGCCGGCGCCCGTCACCGCGCTGAATCCCAGGAAGTGATCGCGCGCGGCGCCGGCCGTGACGCGGCGCGAGCCGGCGAGGTTCGCGGACAGCACGCCGCCGATCGTCTGCCCGCCCGCGGTGCCGTGCAGCGCACCGAAGTCGGGCGGCTCGAAGGCGAGGCGCTGGCCGTGCGCGCCGAGTTCCCGCTCGATCGCCGCGAGCGGCGTTGCCGCCTGCGCGGTGAGCACCAGCTCGGCCGGCTCGTAGGCGACGACGCCCGCGAGTTCCGCGAGCTCGAGCCGGTCCGCGTCGACGGGCCGCCCGATGGCGCGCTTGGTCGCGCCGCCGACCGGTTCGAGCGGGCGGCGCGCCGCGGCGATGAGCGCGGCCACGTCCGCCGCATCGCGTGGCCGCAGCACGGCCTGTGCCGGTCCTTCGGTCATCGGCATCAGAACCGCGGCAGCTGTGGGAAGCGCTCGGCCCCCGCATGCACGTGCTCGCGGCCCTGTTCCGCGCAGCGGCGCAGCGTCGGGAACACCTTGCCCGGGTTGAAGCGCACGTCCGGATCGAACGCGTGCTTCACGCGGTGCTGCACTTCGAGGTCGACGGCATCGAACTGATAGGTCATGAGGTCGCGCTTCTCGATGCCGACGCCGTGCTCGCCCGTCAGCACGCCGCCGGCGTCGACGCACAGCCTCAGGATATCGGCGCCGAATGCCTCCGCCCGGTCCGTCTCGCCGGGCACGTTGGCGTCGTAGAGGATCAGCGGGTGCAGGTTGCCGTCGCCGGCGTGGAAGACGTTCGCGACGCGCAGCCCGTGGCGCTCCTGCAGCGCGCCGATCGCGCGCAGCACGCGCGGCAGTTCGCGGCGCGGAATGGTGCCGTCCATGCAGTAGTAGTCGGGACTGATCCGTCCGACCGCGGGAAACGCCGCCTTGCGCCCGGCCCAGAAGGCGAGCCGCTCGCGCTCGTTGGTCGACACGCGGATGCCGACGGCGTCATTCGCCGCCGCGATGGCCTCGACGCGCCCGATGAGGTCATCGACTTCGACGGCCGGGCCGTCGAGCTCGACGATCAGCAGCGCCTCGACATCGAGCGGATAGCCGGCGTGCACGAACGCTTCCGCCGCTGCGATCGCCGGCCTGTCCATCATTTCCATGCCCGCGGGGATGATGCCGCGCGCGATGATGGCGGCGACGCAGGCGCCCGCGGACCCGATGTCAGGGAAACCGATCAGCAACGCGCGCGCGGTCTGCGGCCGGCGCAGGATCCGCACCGTCACCTCCGTGACGATGCCGATCAACCCTTCCGACCCCACGGTCAGGCCGAGCAGGTCGTAGTGTCCGGCATCCAGATGCTTGCCGCCGAGGCGCACGATCTCGCCCTGCGGCGTCACGAGTTCGACGCCGAGCACGTTGTTCGTGGTCAGGCCGTACTTCAGGCAGTGCACGCCGCCGGAGTTCTCGGCGACGTTGCCGCCGATGGTGCAGGCGATCTGGCTCGAAGGATCGGGCGCGTAGTAGAAGCCCTCGGCCGCGACGGCGTGGCTGATCGCGAGGTTCGTCACGCCGCACTGCGCGACCACGCAGCGGTTCGGGTAGTCGATGTCGAGGATGCGGTTGAACTTGCCGAGCGCGACGACGATCGCGTCGGCCGCCGGGAGCGCGCCGCCCGACAGCGAGGTGCCCGCGCCGCGCGGCACCACCTTCACGCCCTCGCGATGCGCGAACGCGAGGACCGCGGCGACCTCGGCCGTGGTCTCCGGAAGCACCACGGCGAGCGGCCGCTGGCGATAGGCGGTCAACGCGTCGCTCTCGTAGGCGGCGAGCCGCAGCTCGTCTTCGACCACGTTCCCGGCCGCCACCAGCGAACGCAGCGCACGGACGATGTCCTCGCGGCGCCCGATGAGGTCCGCGTCCGGAGTCGGCAGGCAGATCATGGCTGTGATTTAACACCAAATCGCCGGGCGGCGGCAGCGTTCCCGTCGTGGCCAGCGGACCTCGAGGCAGACCCTGTGGCCGTTCGGGACTAATATCAGCCGATGACCCCCAAACGGATCTTCCTGGCCGGCGCGACCGGAACGATCGGCCGCGCGACGGCGCGCGCGCTCGTTGCCCGCGGCCACGAGCTCGTCTGCTTCGTCAGGCCGCCACGGGGCGCGCGCGCGGCGCCGACGCCGGTCGACTGGGCGGTGCTGCTGCCGGGCGCCGACGTGCGCATCGGCCAGGTCACCGATCCGGCGTCGCTCGCGCGCGATGGGTTCCGCGGCGAACGGTTCGATGCCGTGGTGTCGTGCCTGGCTTCGCGCACCGGCGTGCCGCAGGATGCCTGGGCCATCGATCACGCCGCGCACCTGCAACTTCTGGCGGCTGCGCGCGACGCAGGTGCCCGGCAGTTCGTGCTGCTGTCCGCGCTGTGCGTGCAGAAGCCGCGGCTCGCGTTCCAGAAAGCAAAGCTCGCGTTCGAGACGCAGTTGATGGCCTCCGGGCTGGCCTACTCGATCGTGCGGCCGACGGCCTTCTTCAAGTCGCTGTCTGGGCAGGTGGAGCGCGTACGCGCGGGCAAGCCCTACCTGGTGTTCGGTGACGGCCGGCTCACGGCCTGCAAGCCGATCGGCGACGACGACCTCGCCGCGTACATCGCCGATTGCGTGGATGATCCCGCGCGCTGGAACCGCGTGCTGCCGATCGGCGGGCCGGGGCCTGCGCAGACGCCGCTGCAACAGGCGCAGGCGCTGTTCGCATTGCTGGGGCGCGAACCGCGCATCCGCCACGTGCCGGTGGCGCTGCTCGATGCCATCGTCGCCGTGCTGGGCGCGCTCGGCCATCTCGCTCCGGCACTCGCGGCCAAGGCCGAGCTCGCGCGCATCGGTCGTTACTACGCCACGGAATCGATGCTGGTGCTGGACGAGACGACCGGCCGCTACGATGAGGCCGCGACGCCTTCGACCGGCCGCGAAACGCTGGCCGACTACCACGCGCGCCTGCTGCGCGGCGAGGCCACGCTCGAGCGCGGCGAGCACGCGGTATTCTGAGCCTTCAGCGTCGCGCGAACACGATGCGGTGCGAGACCCAGGCGCTGATGCCGGTGGCGAACGCGCCCCACACCAGGTCGGCCAGCGTCACTCGCCAGGGCCAGCCGGCCAGCGTCGCCTGGTTGGTCAGATCGTAGGTTGCATAGCAGACGAGTCCGAAGCCCGCGCCGCGCAGCATTGCGGCGCGCCCGCTGTCCGCGTGCCGCACGGCAAACGCGACCACGCCCGCGAAATACAACGCGTAGAAGGCCAGCGCCGCGCCGAGGTCGAACCCCGGCCGCATGAGATGCCCGATGGCCGGCCGGTACAGCCGCTCGCTCATCGTCGCGAGCCACGCCGAATCGAGCAGCAGGAATGGCACCGCCGCGGCGAGGTAGGCGGCCGCGAGGCGGCGGAGGGTCGGTTGTGCGTGGTGATTCACGGGGTGCGGGCCGCAGTATGCCACGGTACCCCTCATCCCGCGCGGCCCCGGGGGCCGCCGCCCCCGGCTCCTCGCCCACGGGCCTTGAAATCCGCCGGGCGATCCCCAGTTTCCCGCACGGGCCCCGATAGGGCCCGCTTTTCAGGAGGTGATTCCCATGCTGGAAGACCTGGTCAGCAGTTTCTTCGCAAGCCATCCGATGGGCGATTTCACACGCTTCGAAAGCCAGCTGGACGAACTCTTCGGGCGTTCGGCCTGGCCCGCCGCCGGGATCCGTGCCGTCCAGCGCGGCGCGTTTCCACCGATCAACGTCGGTTCCACGCCCGACAAGGTGACGCTGTACCTGTTCGCCGCGGGCCTCGACCCGAAGAGCCTCGATGTCTCGATCCAGCAGAACCTGCTCACCGTGACGGGCTCGCGCAGGATCGAACCGATCGAGAACGCCGAGTATTACCGGCAGGAGCGCTTCGACGGGGACTTCAGGCGCGTGCTCGCACTGCCCGAGGATGTCGATCCGGAACGGGTCGAGGCGAAGTACCACGACGGCGTGCTGCAGATCGACGTGCGCAGACGCGAGTCGGCGCGGCCCCGCCAGATCACCGTCACTTCCGCGAACTAACCCAACGCATCCCAAGGAGAGCGCCATGCAGGCAAACCAGAATGTCGCAGTGCGTGAGCCGGGCGTCGTGCAGGACCGCGGCCAGGACCCGGTCGCGGCCGACAAGGCACGGCACGACCAGGAGCGCATCATGCCGCCGGCCGTGGATATCTTCGAGGACCCGCACCGGATCACCATCCGCGCAGACATGCCCGGTGTCACGAAGGACGGACTGAACGTGCATGCGGATCGCAACGTCCTGGTCATCGAGGGCAAGATCGACGTGGCCGCGCCGCAGGACATGCAGGCGATCCACGCCGACCTCCAGGCGAGCCGATACCGTCGCAGCTTCGTGCTCAGTCGCGAGCTGGATGACGAGCGGATCGACGCCAGCCTGAAGGATGGCGTGCTGACGGTGCGGATTCCGAAGCGGGCGGAGTTCCAGACTCGCAAGATCAAGGTCAATGTCGGCTGATCGATCCTGCGGCTGGCGGCTGGCCGTGCTGACGGGCCTCGCGGCCTTGGTGGAGTGCACCGCGGCGCATCCATCAGACCGTGCTGCAGCCAACCCGGGCCTCGCCGCGCCGCGCGCGATCGCGCCGCGCGGCGAACTCGCCCCCGACGAGAAGGCCACGATCGAGCTGTTCGAGCGCGTGCGCGACTCGGTGGTCTACATCGCGACGAAAGAGGCCGTGGTCGACCTGTGGAGCCGCAACGTCATGTCGGTGCCGCGTGGCACCGGCTCGGGATTCCTCTGGGACAACGCCGGCCACGTGGTCACGAACTACCACGTGGTGGAGGGTGCGAGCGAGGCTTCGGTGAAGCTCGCCGACGGCCACAGCCTGCGCGCCCGGCTGGTCGGCGCCTCGCCCGAGCACGACATCGCCGTGCTCAGGATCAACCTGCCCTCGAAGGCGCCGCGGCCCGTCCCGATCGGCAGCAGCGGCGACCTGAAGGTGGGCCAGCGCGTGTACGCAATCGGCAACCCCTTCGGCCTGGACTGGACGCTCACCTCGGGCATCGTCTCGGCGCTGAACCGATCGCTGGTGGAGGACAACGGCAACCAGCTCGAGCACCTGATCCAGACCGATGCGCCGATCAACCCGGGGAATTCCGGCGGGCCGCTGCTCGATTCCGCCGGACGGTTCATTGGCATGAACACCGCGATCTACAGTCCGAGCGGGGCGGCGGCCGGGATCGGGTTCGCGGTGCCCGTCGATACGGTCAATCGCGTGGTGCCGCAGCTGATCGGCAAGGGCCGCTACGTACGGCCGTCCCTGGGGATCGAGGTCGACGAGGCGTTGAACCAGCGCCTGCAGGCCGCCATCGGCATCGATGGCGTCTTCGTGCTGCGCGTGGCGCGCGGCTCTTCCGCGGACGCGGCCGGCCTCAGGGCCGCGGTGGTGTCCGCGGACGGTGAAATGCTCCGCGGGGATGTCATCGTATCCGTCGACGGCACGGCGGTTGACTCGGTGGGCCGACTGCTCGTCACGCTCGACGATCATCGCGTCGGCGAGACGGTCAGGCTCGGCGTGCAACGCAACGGGAAGACTGTCGAAATCCCGGTGGTCCTGCAGTCAGGCAGCTAGCCCGACCGGTTGCCAGCGGTCGTTGGCGTAGCGCTCGAAGCCGCCGCGTTCGCCATAGCGCCACAGGTGCAGCCATCCATGATCGAGCAGCTGCCGCAGCACCCCATGGCGCGCGATCACGCCTCGTATGGCCGCCGCCGGTGCATCGATGACCACCGTCAACCGCAACGGCTCGTGCAGCCAGCGCGCGCCGTCGTGCAGGGACTGGCGCGCGAGCCCGATGCGCAGGTCGCCGCCATTGCCCTCGAACACGCCGATGCGGCCGCCGACCACGTTGTGCAGCAGCTTGTTGCCGCTGCCGAGGTGCTGCGGATCGCAGGTGGAGGCGTGGTACTGCCAGTTGATCCAGTGCGTCACCAGGAGCGGTGCGGTCATCAGCAGCTCGAGCACGCTCCCGTCGGCGTCGTTCGCCGCGTCGTAGTCGTGCAGGAAGGCGCGGCCGTCGAGGACCGCGCCGCGCGTGCGGGCGCGCGGCGCGATCACGAACGCGGCATTGCCGGCGAGGCCCCATTCGGGCCGCGTCTGGGCGCCGTCGTTGGCGCGGCGGCGCAGCCGGTCGAGCAGCGCGGCATGCGGAGCGCGCGCATCGAGCCCGAGCGTCGCGGCGCGCGCACGGCGCACCTGGTCGGCGGCCTGCGCCAGGACGTCCTGCAGCCGCTGCCAACGACGCTGCGCGGCGCCATCGCCTGGATCGAGCCCCTCGCGCAGGTCAAGGTCGAAGGCCGTGATCTCGTCGGTCGTGGTGTCGTGGAGCGCGGCCACGAATGCCGTGTCGCGCGGAACCGGGATGCCGCGCTCGCGCAGGCCCTGCCGCACGGCCGGCTCGTTGAGCAGCCGGGCCAGCACGCGGGCGTTCACCTCGCCGGTCTGGCCGCAGCAGGCGCCGCAGTCGAGCGCGGCCGCCTGCGCGTTGTTCGCGCTGCGGCTGCCGTGTCCGACCAGCAGCACCAGCGGCGCGAGACCGCGGTCGAGTCCCATCGCATGCAGCACGCGGGCGGCGAGCTCGATGCGCGCGGGGAGCTCGAGCCCGGCCAGCCACGGCCTGCACGCGGATTGGAACCGCGCAGGCAGGCCGGCTGCATCGAGCGCACGACGCGGCGCCGCGGTCGGGCGCAGCCAGCGGCCGAGCGCGCCGAGGTAGCCCGCGCCCATCGATTCGACGAAGGCGAAGGCCGCGTTCGGCCAGCGGCTGCCGGCGTCCCACTGGTCGGCACGACCGAACCGACGCAACCGCGCGGCACGCACCGTCGACTGCAGGGCTTCGCCGCGCGCGCCGAAGTCACCGGGTTCGAAGGCGACGCGCTCGGTGACCTCGGCGAGCGGGGCGAGCAGGCCGGGCAACTGCGGCCGGCGTGCCGCCGTGGCCAGCGGCGTGTAGGCGATCGGCAGGCCGAAGAAACCCGCGAATCCGATCGTCTGCACCGCCGGCCACACGGCCTCGATCGCGCGGCGCAGCGGTTCGCTGCGCACGTCGATGCAGAACACGGCCTGGGCCTCGGGCAGCGCCCCGGTCGGCGCGGCGCCTGGCAGTGGCGGCGCGATGGCGGCAAGCCGCTGCGCGAGTTCGCGCTGGTACCCGATCTCGAGCGCGAGCTGCCAGGCCTCATCGACGAGCAAGGCGTGTTCGGCCTGCGCGAGCAGCTCCGGCGCTCGCTCCCATCTGGCCTTCAGTGCGGCAAATGCGCGCCGGGTCGCCGCGTCGTCGCGGCACTCGACGAGGATCGCGCCCCATGCGAGCCGGATCGCGAGCAGCTCGCGCAGGTGCGGGTCGCTGCCGCCGGCGAGCCTGGCTTCCCAGCCCAGATACGCGCACCACGATGCCCAGCCGTTGACGGTGAGCAACACGGCCTCGAGGTAGTCGGTCCACGCGTCTTCGCCGAGCCCGAGGCGACGCAGGACCCAGCGCTCGGCATCGGCCCGCGTGGCCGGCAGCGCGGCCAGGCCGCGCGCGATCCCGGGCAGGCCCATCAGCACGCCGATGCCGTGATCGTGTGTCAGCGTATCCCGCCAGAAGGCATAGAGTCCTCCGTCACGCTCCGGCTGCCAGTCGGCCTGATGGACGTCGAACCAGGCCGCGCACACCTGGCTCACCTGATGCGTGATGGCCTGCCGCCACGACAGGCGCGCCTGGCCATGCGGATCGTCATCGAGTACGTCGATGAGCAGGGGGAGGCGCGGCAGCTCCAGCGGCGCGTCGAGAGCGGCCAACAGGCGCGCGGGGTCCAGCCCCGCATCCCGCGCCGCGGGCAGTTGCGCCACAGCGGCCACGAGGTCGGACTCGGTGATGCGTTTCGTGGCCCACGCTTGCCGCATCATCTCTCGCGGCGGGAACACCCTGATATCGCCCAGCACGGCCATTCGGGCCGCGACGGTGCGCACGCTGCGGCCGATGCGTTGCCAGTGGGGATTCACGGCGATCGCTCGGTCGAGCGGCCAGGCGGGCGCGATCGCGCCGCAGGCGCGTTCGCAGGCTTCATCGATGCGATCGATGCGCGGGTCGATCGAGGATTCGCCTGGCCGGGGCGGGTGCGCATCGCGCATCGGGGCCGGCAGGGCATGCGTGGGTTCGTTGTCGGCTGGCTCGAGGGTTCTCATCGGCGGCTCCGGCGGGTCAATCCGCTCGTTGGAAACGCGGCGTCCAGCGTGTCGGCCACAGCCGCAGCACGGCCCGGGTCGCGAACTCATCGACATAGAAGCCGGCGTAGCTCCATCGGCGCCAGCCTGCGAGCGCTTGCGGGCGCACCTGCAGCAGAGCCAGGCCGGCGTAGAGCAGCGTCATGCCGGCCAGCACCGCAATGCCGGCACCCGCGTCCGGCGCGTCGGCGACGCCGAAGGGGAGCGCGTGGGCGGCGAGCGCCGCCAGCGCCAGGATCCCGATCATGGCGATGCCGGCGAGCAGGCGCCGCGCGATGCCGGGAGCGTCCCGCTCCCGCATGGCGGGCCACCACAGCATCGGCGCCCAGGCGAGCGCCAGGACGCCGATCCACCACCAGGGCCAGATCGCCGCGGGCAGCGCCGCCGCGACCAGCGCCAGCACGGCCGCGGCCAGCAGCGGGGCAGCGAGCAGGGTCGGCGTCGAGAACGCAGCCTTGCCACGCATCATGCGCAACCGTGCCTGTTCGACGGCCGAGGAAGCGCCGAGGAAGGCGTGTGCCTTGTAGAGCGAGTGGCCGATCAGGTGCAGCAGCGCGAGCGTGTAGAGCCCGAGGCCGCATTCCATCACCATGAATCCCATCTGCGCGACGGTCGACCAGGCCAGGCGCACCTTGATGCTCACCCGCGTCAGCGTGACCAGCCCCGCCAGCAGCGCGGTCGTCAGTCCGATGCCGACGAGCAGCCAGCGCGCCGCCGGTACTGCCTGGAGGAGCGGCGCGAAGCGGATCAGCACGAAGCCGCCCAGGTTGACGACGCCGGCGTGCAGCAGCGCGGAGACGGGCGTGGGCGCCTCCATCACCTGGATCAGCCAGCCGTGCACTGGCAACAACGCAGTGCGCAGCACCACGGCCAGTGCAAGGAGGAGCGCGCCGAGCTGCACGGCTGGCGAAGCGGGCGCACCGGGACCGAGATGCCGCCACAACGCCGCAAACGAGCCGGAGCCCGTGCCGATCCAGGCGAGTGCCGCGGCGCCGACCAGCAGCGCGTCGGCCAGCCGGTCGGACAAGCGCTTCTTGTGCGCAGCGAGCAGCGCGAACGGCCGGTCGTCGTAGAAGCACAGCAGGCGTTGCAGCGCGAACCCGACGCCCGCCCACGCAGCGATCAACACGAGCCAGTGGCCGGCGAGCAGCAGCAGGTGCACGGCGGCCAGCACGCCGCCAAGTGCGGCCATGTACCGCTTCTGGTTGCGCTCGCCCTGCAGGTAACGCGACGAGAACGCCCCGATCACCGTGCCGAGCCACTGCACCAGCACCGCGACCCAGGCTCCGGCCAGCGAGGGTTCGAGTGCCGGCGCCAGCAGCGCGCCCGGCGCCGCGGCCCATTGCAGCCCGAGGCCGGCGAGCGTCGCGGCCAACGCGGCGCGGGCGAGCCGGTGGAAACGGCGCCACGCGGCCGCGTCCGCGGTGGCGGGCGACGTCCGCATCGCCGCGAGCATCAGCGCTGCGGGCAGAACGGCTACGGCGGAAGACAGGCACGCGGCGATCGTCATGCGGGACAGCCCTGTTCGAGGTGACGGGCAGTATGCGGGCGGATCGCCGTTCCATAAAATACATTGATATGAACAAAACGATCACTAAAATAGAACGATGAACCTCGAACGCCTGAACTTCCACCACCTCTTCTATTTCTGGCGCGTCGCCAAGACCGGGCACCTGACCCGTGCGGCGGGCCAGCTGCACGTATCGCAGTCGGCGCTGTCGAGCCAGGTGCGCCAGCTCGAGGAGCGGCTGGGCGACGCGCTGTTCGAGCGCGCCGGCCGGCGGCTGCTGCTGACCGACACCGGGCGGATGGTGCTGGCCTACGCGGAGAACATCTTCGGCCTCGGGCAGGAACTGCTGGGCCGCTTGCAGGGCCGCAGCGACGGGCAGCTGCGGCTGCGCGTGGGCAGCGTCGCGACGCTGTCGCGCAACTACCAGGAGAACTGGATCCGGCCGCTGCTGGCGGACCCGACCGTGACGCTCTCGCTCGAATCCGGGCTGCTCGAAGATCTGCTGCGGCGCCTGCTGCAGCACCAGCTTGACGTGGTGCTCGCCAACGACGCGGTGCCGGCCGATCCGGATCGGCCGCTGCACTGCCGTTTCCTCGGCCGGCAGGCGATCTCGCTGGTCGGTCCGGCGGCGGGGTGGCGCGGGCGCGCGCTGCGCCTGCCCAGGGACCTGCATGGCATGGAAGTCGCTCTGCCCGGGCCGCGCCATGCCTTGCGCGTGCAGTTCGATGCGCTGTGCGCCGCGGCCGGCGTCGCGCCGCGGGTGCGCGCCGAGGTGGATGACATGGCGATGCTGCGCCTGGTCGCGCGCGACAGCGGCTGGCTCACGGTGCTGCCAGAGGTGGTGGTGCAGGATGAGCTGCGCAGCGGCGCGCTCGTGACCGTAGGCCGCTCGACGCGCCTGCAGGAGAACTTCTACGCGATCACCACGCTGCATCGCCACCGCATCGAGCGCCTCGAGCAGCTGCTGGTGCGCGCGCCCGCGCTCGCGCTGGCGCCGCATCGCCGGGGCGCGCGGGCTTCGGGCAGGGCGGGCGCGTCGGGCCGCCCGCGGCGTTGAAATCCGCACACGTTTTTCACACCGCGCTGATCTAGTATCACGGCGTCTGCAAAACGGAGCACGCCGTGATCGACGCCGTCTACCTGTTGATGCTCGCGGTGCTGTACCTGCTCACTCACGGGCTGGTGCGGGCACTGTCGCGGCTCGGGCCAAGGCCATGAGCGTCATGTACTGGCTGAGCGGCCTGCTGGCGGTGGCGCTGTTCTGCTACCTGCTGTATGCGCTGGTCAAGGCCGAGAAATTCTGATGAACGCGCAGGCGCAGTTCTACGTGTTGCTGGCGACGCTCCTGGGCCTTGCCATCCTTTGCGTCAAGCCGCTGGGCAGCTACATGGCCGAGGTCATGGAGGGGCGGCCCGGGCTGGCGCGGCGCATTGGCGGCCGCTTCGAGGCCGCGTTGTACCGGCTCTGCGGGGTCGACAGCGGCCGGGAGATGGGATGGGCGCAGTACGCGATCGCGCTGCTGCTCTTCAACGCCTTCGGGGCCGCAATGCTCTACGCACTGCAGCGCCTGCAGGCCTGGCTGCCCTTCAATCCGCAGCACCTGAGCGCGGTGAGCGCGGACTCCTCGTTCAATACCGCGGTCAGCTTCATCACCAACACCAACTGGCAGGGCTACTCGGGCGAATCGACCATGGGATACCTGGTGCAGATGGCCGGCCTCACCGTACAGAACTTCCTGTCGGCGGCGACGGGCATCGTCGTCGCGGTCGCGCTGGTGCGTGGATTCGCGCGCCACAGCGCCAGCGCCATCGGCAACCTCTGGGCGGACCTCACGCGCGCCACGCTGTACATCCTGTTGCCGCTTTCGCTGGTGCTGGCGCTCGTCCTGGCCGGCAACGGGGTCATCCAGAACCTGTCGGCATACAAGGATGTCACGACGGTCGAGGCGCAGACGCAGACGCTGGCGATGGGTCCGGTCGCCTCGCAGGAGGCGATCAAGGAACTGGGCACCAACGGCGGCGGCTTCTTCAACGCCAACTCGGCGCACCCGTACGAGAATCCGACGCCCGTTTCGAACCTGCTGGAGATGCTGGCGATCCTGGTGATCCCGTTCGCGCTCACCTACACCTTCGGCCGCATGGTCGGCGACACGCGGCAGGGCTGGGTGCTGCTCGCCGCGATGCTGGTGCTGCTCGTGCCGCTGATCGTGCTCGCCTACCACAGCGAGCAGCATGGCAATCCGCTGATCGCGAAGCAGGGCATCGACCAGGTCGCCAGCATGACGCAGTCCGGCGGCAACATGGAAGGCAAGGAAACGCGCTTTGGCATCGCGGCCTCGAGCCTGTTCGCCGCGGTGACGACGGCCACCTCGTGCGGCGCGGTCAACACGATGCATGACTCGCTGACGCCGCTCGGCGGCCTCGTGCCGCTGTTCCTGATGCAGCTGGGCGAACTGGCGCCTGGCGGGGTCGGCACCGGCCTGTACACGATGCTGGTGTTCGCGGTGCTGGGCGTGTTCATCGCCGGCCTGATGATCGGCCGGACGCCGGAATACCTCGGCAAGAAGATCGAAGCAACCGAAATGAAGCTGGCCTCGATCTTCATCCTGACCACGCCGTTCATCGTCCTGATCGGCACGGCGGTTGGGGTCATGGCGGCGGCCGGCAAGGCGGGCGTGGCGAACCCCGGCACGCATGGCTTCAGCGAGATCCTCTACGCCTTCACGTCGGCCGCCAACAACAACGGCAGCGCGTTCGCCGGCCTGTCGGCCAACACGGTCTTCTACAACGTCGCGCTCGCCGTGGCCATGTGGCTGGGCCGCTATTGGCCGATCGTCGCCGCGCTGGCGCTGGCGGGCTCGCTGGCGGCCAAGAAGCGCGTGCCCGTCACGGAAGGCACGATGCCGACGAACGGACCGCTGTTCGTCGCGCTGCTCGTCGGTTCGGTGCTGCTGATCGGCGCGCTCACCTACGTGCCGGCGCTGGCGCTGGGTCCGGTCGTTGAACAATTCATGCTCAACCCGACCCATTGAGGGCCCGGCATGTCGCGACAACAACTGACGCTGTTCGATCGGAAGCTCATCGGCCCGGCGCTGGTGCAGTCCTTCCTGAAGCTCGATCCGCGGGTGCAGTGGCGCAATCCGGTGATGTTCGTCGTCTATGTCGGCGCGCTCGTCACGGCGGCGCTCTGCGTGCAGGCGCTCGGCGGTCGCGGCGAAGCACCGGCCGGATTCATCCTCGCCGTGACCGTGTGGCTCGTCTTCACGGTGCTGTTCGCCAATTTCGCCGAGGCGCTGGCCGAGGGAAGGAGCCGGGCGCAGGCGGAAGCCTTGCGCGGCATGCGCCAGACCGTGCTGGCAAGGAAA
>Ga0335070_10002603_pt1 | contig 20924 bp, 22 predicted proteins | sample Lox_Sample_13_FD_206722 | JGI IMG/M metagenome (GOLD analysis project Ga0335070, IMG submission 206722) | Soil microbial communities from Loxahatchee National Wildlife Refuge, Florida, United States - Lox_Sample_1.3 | ecosystem: Environmental > Terrestrial > Soil > Wetlands | place: USA...
CCCCGCGCGGCTTAGCCGCGTTTGACCATCGTGCCGACGCCCTTTTGGGTGAAGATCTCGAGCAGCATGGCGTGCGGCACCCGGCCGTCGAGGATGACCGCGGCCTCGACGCCGCCCTCGACCGCGTGGATGCAGGTCTCGACCTTGGGAATCATGCCGCCCTTGATCGTGCCGTCCTTCATCAGCTCCTTGGCCTTGGCCGGCGTCAGCTCGGGGATCAGGTTACCGGATTTGTCCATGACGCCGGCGACGTCGGTCAGCAGGAAGAAGCGCGTCGCGCGCACCGCCGAGGCGACCGCGCCCGCCACGGTGTCGGCGTTGATGTTGTAGGTCTCGCCATTCTCGCCGACGCCGATCGGCGCGATCACCGGGATGATGTCGGCATCGACGAAGCGGAACAGGATGTCGGGCCGCACATGGGTCGGCTCGCCGACGAAGCCGAGATCGAGGATCTTCTCGATGTTCGAATCGGGGTCGCGGTGCGTGCGCCGCACCTTGCGCGCCTGGATCAGCCCGCCGTCCTTGCCCGACAGGCCGACCGCGGTGCCGCCGGCATGGTTGATCGACTGCACGACCTGCTTGTTGATCGAGCCCGACAGCACCATCTCGACGATCTCGACGGTCGCCTGGTCGGTCACGCGCAGGCCGTCGACGAATTCGCTCTTGATCTTGAGGCGGTCGAGCATCTGGCCGATCTGCGGCCCGCCGCCATGCACGACGATCGGGTTGATGCCGGCCTGCTTGAGCAGCACCACGTCGGCGGCGAAATTCTCGCCGAGCTTGTGATCGCCCATGGCGTGGCCGCCATATTTGATCACGAAATTGGTGCGATTGAAGCGGCGCAGATAGGGCAGGGCCTCGGTCAGCACCTTGCCGATCCACAGCCACTGCTTGGTCTCGCCGATATTGCGTTCCGACATGGGCCGGGACTTTAGCCGAAATGCCCCGGTGCCGCCAGCGCGGCCAGGGCCGCCCGAAGCTCGGGAATGCCGGCGCCGGTGACGGCGCTGGTGGCGATGATGTCCGGGTGGCAGGCGATATGGCGGGCGAGCTCGGGCTTGAGCGCGGCGCGCAGCGCCTCGAGCGCCGCTGGCTTGACCTTGTCGATCTTGGTCAGCACCGCCTGGTAGGACACCGCCGTGCGGTCGAGCAGCGCCATGATCTCGCGATCGCTGTCCTTGAGGCCGTGGCGCGCGTCGACCAGCAGGCACAGGCGGCGCAGGGTCGCCCGGCCCTTCAGATAGGCCTGGGTCAGGCGCGTCCAGCCCGCGGCTGATTCCTTGGGCGCGCGGGCATAGCCATAGCCCGGCAGGTCGACCAGCATCAGCGCGCCGGAGAGCTCGAAGAAATTGAGCTGCTGCGTCCGGCCGGGGGTGTTCGAGGTGCGCGCCAGCGCCTTCTGGCCGACCAGGGCGTTGAGCAGGCTCGACTTGCCGACATTGGAGCGGCCGGCGAAGGCGATCTCGGGCAGGGCCGGCGGCGGCAGGGCGTCGATGGAGGCCGCGCCGGCGATGAAGGTGCACGGCCGGGCGAACAGGCGGCGGCCGAAGGCGATGGCGTCCTCGGCCGCATCCGGTGCGGCCGGGCCCACCGTCACGTCTTGACCTTTTTCTTCGCCGGAGCCGTCGGCTGGTTCGGACGCCGGCTCACGCCGTGGCGCTTCATGATGATCCACTGCTGGGCGATCGACAGCGTGTTGTTCCACGACCAGTAGATCACCAGGCCGGCCGGGAAATGCGCCAGCATGAAGGTGAAGATGATCGGCAGCAGCATGAACACGCGCGCCTGCACCGGGTCGGGCGGCGCCGGGTTGAGCTTCTGCTGCAGGAACATGGTCACGCCCATGATCAGCGGCCAGGCGCCGATGCTGATGATATGGAACATGCCGAGATCGGGGATGTGGTAGGGCAAGAGGCCGAACAGGTTGAGCACGGTCGTCGGATCGGGCGCCGAGAGGTCGCGGATCCAGCCGAAGAACGGCGCGTGGCGCATCTCGATGGTGACGAACAGCACCTTGTAGAGCGCGAAGAACACCGGGATCTGGATCGCGATCGGCAGGCACCCGGCCATCGGGTTGACCTTCTCGCGCTTGTAGAGCGCCATCATCTCTTGGTTCAGGCGCTGCTTGTCGTTCTGGAAGCGCTCGCGCAGCTCGAGCATCTTCGGCTGCAGCGCCTTCATCCGGCCCATCGCCGCGTAGGACTTGTTGGCGAGCGGGAAGAAGCACAGCTTGACCAGGACGGTCAGCGTCATGATCGCGATGCCGAAATTGCCGACCAGGCTGTGGATGTATTGCAGCAGGAGGAACAGCGGCTTGGTCAGGAAGTAGAACCAGCCGAAATCGATCGCCAGGTCGAACTTGGCGATGCCGAGCTTGTCGGCATAGCCGTCGAGCAGCTTGACCTCTTTGGCGCCGGCGAACATGCGGTCGGTCGCCTGGATGGTGGCGCCCGGCGCCAGCGTCTGGCCGTCGCCGCGATAGTCGACCTGATAGCGGTCGACGCCGCCATTGGCGTTGTGGCTGAAGCGCGCCGTCACCTTCTTGGCCTGATCGGGGATGAGCGCCACCAGCCAGTAATGATCGGTGAAGCCGAGCCAGCCGCCATAGCTCTGCTCCTCGATGTGCTTGTCGCCCTCGAGGTCCTTGTAGCTGAGCTCGGTCAGCGAGCCGCCGCTGTCGGCCTCCTTGCGGAACACGCCGAGCGGGCCCTCGTGCAGGATGAAGAAGCCGCTGGTCTTGGGCGTGCCGTAGCGCGTGACGAGGCCGTAGGGAAAGATCGTGACCGGCGCGCTGCCGCCGTTGGTCACGCGCTGGGTCACGGTCACCATGTAGTCGTCGTCGATGGCGTAGACGCGGCTGAACTTCAGGCCCTGGCCATTGTCCCAGCTGAGCGTCACCGGCTGGCCCGGCTTCAGCGTCTTGGTGTCGGCCTGCCATTTGGTCGTGCGGTCGGGCAGCTTGAGGTCGCCGGCGCCGACCCAGCCGAACTCGGCGAAATAGCCGTCGGGACCGGCCGGCGGGTTGAGCAGCTCGATGTTCGGGCTCGTCGGATCGACCGTCTGGTGATAGGTGCGCAACACCAGATCGTCGACCAAGCCGCCGGTCAGCGCGATCGAGCCGTTGACGTGGCTCGACTCGATGGCGACGCGCTCGGAGCCGGTGAGCGCCTGGCTGCGGCTGACGGCCTCGGTCTTGCCGGCCGGCTGGCCGGGCAGCGCCGGTCCGCCCGGCGTCACGGGCGCGGTGCCGGTCGTGGTCCCAGGCTTCGCGCCTGGCTGGGTCTGGGTTTGGGTCTGCTCGGCCGGCGGCTTCGGCTGCTGCGGCAGGAAGAACTGGAAGGCAAAGATGATGGCGACCGACAGGACGATCGCGAGGATCAGGTTGCGCTGGTCGGTCATCGGGCCGATCCCAATTCTGGCGCGGCGCCGCTAGCGCGCCGACGGCCGGCCGGCCGCGGCGTCGACGCAGGCATGGCCGTGACGATGCGTCTCGGGCACCGGGTCGTAGCCGCTGTCGCCCCACGGATGGCAGCGGGCCAAGCGCCGGAGCGCCAGCCAGCCGCCGTGCATGACGCCGAAGCGCTCGATCGCTTCGGCGGCGTATTCCGAGCAGGACGGCGCGAAGCGGCAGGTCGGGCCGATCAGCGGCGACAGGAAATATTGATAGAACCGGATCGCGGCACGTGCCGCCAGGACCGCGGGGCGCATGGCGCTCACGCCCCGCGACGCGCGGACGCGCCGCCGTCGCGATAAATGCCGAGGCGCTTGAGCGCGTTCTCGAGATCGCCGATCAGCGCGGGAAAGGCGCGCGTCAGCGTGCCGGCGCGGGCGATCACCACGTAGTCGTGGTCGGGCGCCGCATGGGCCGGCATGACCTGCCGGACCGCGGCGCGCAGGCGCCGCCGCGCCCGATTGCGTTCCACCGCGCCGCCGATCTTGCGGGTCGCGGTAAAGCCGACGCGCGGCCGCGTGCCGCGCACGGTCTCGGTCTCGGGGGCGGGACGGGCCTGCAGCACCAGGCTGGGGGTCGCGCATTTACGCTGCGCGCCGGCGACGCGCAGAAAGTCCTGGCGTCGCTTCAGGCGCCCGACCGCCATGGTCATCGATCAGGCAGAAAGGCGCTTGCGGCCCTTGGCGCGACGCCGGGACAGAACCTTCCGGCCGCCCACCGTCGACATCCGGGAACGGAAGCCGTGGCGGCGCTTGCGGACCAGGGCGCTCGGCTGATAGGTACGCTTCACAGTCGTGCTCCGTGCAACAGGGCCGTGCGGGGCTGGGGCCCGGTCAATGTGGGCAGGGCGGTGGTATACGGGCTAGACCCTGCCGAGTCAATCTGGCTCGGCCGGGGGCGGCCCGATCACCGGTCTTCACGATCCGGCGAGTCACGACATGGTGACTGGCCGCGACCGGCGCATCCCCCCGACTATAAAAGCCCTGCCCGCGACCGGCCGAGCCTGGAAGACCGAAAACATGGCGCTGCCCGAAGCCGCCAACGAGGACCGTAGCCGGCGCCGGGGGATGGCGCGGTTCGCGCCGCTGCTCGTCCTCGTTCTCGGCCTGGTCGCGTTTTTCGCCCTCGGCCTCGATCGCTACATCAAGTTCTCGGCGCTCTGCCATCACCGCGACGCGCTGGTCGGCTGGACTGGCGACAACCCGCTGCTGGCGCCGGTCGTCTTCATCCTGGCCTATGCCGCGATGGTCGCGTTCTCGCTGCCGGGCGGTGTCCTGGCGACCCTGGTCGGCGGCTTCCTGTTCGGCACCGTGGCCGGCACCGGCTATGTCGTGGTCGGCGCGACGGCGGGCGCCACCATCCTGTTCCTTGCCGCGCGCACCGCCCTCGGCTCGGTGCTGCGCGCCCGCGCCGGGCCGGCGCTGAAGCGCATGGAGGCCGGCTTCCAAAAGGACGCCCTCAGCTATCTCCTGGTCCTGCGCTTGGTGCCGATCTTCCCGTTCTGGCTGGTCAATCTGGTGCCCGCCTTCCTCAACGTGCCGCTCCGCACCTATGTCATCGGCACCTTCCTCGGCATCATCCCGGGCACCGTGGTGTTCGCCAGCATCGGCAGCGGCCTCGGCGACCTGCTGGCCGACTGCCGCAAGCCCGATTTCGCCGCCGTGTTCCACCCGACGATCCTCCTGCCCCTGCTCGGCCTGGCCGTGTTGGCGCTGCTCCCGGTGGCGTTCCGGCGCTGGCAGGCCCGCCGCGGCCGCCCCTAGGTCCCGGGCGACGGGTTCCCTGCGACCGGCCGATGGTCTATATCCGGCGCGTGCACCCAAGGAGACGAGGCATGATCACCCGCAAATCCGTGGCCGCCCTCAGCGTCGCCGCCCTGGCCGCGACCACGGTCGCGCTGCCGGCCGCCGCGGCCGCCCCCGACCGTCCGGTCCAGCTCGCCGAGGGCGCCGGCAACCCCTGCGCCCCGAAGAAGCCGGCCAACCCGTGCTCGGCCAAGGGCAATCCCTGCGCCCCCAAGTCGAATCCCTGCGCGCCGAAGAAATAGTCCGAGCGCGGCCCCGGCCGCGCTTGGCCTGAAGCCGGGGCCGCCTCACGGCCGCTCGTCCGCCGGATGCCCAGAAAGCGGCTCTTACGCTATAGTTAGGGCATGTCGGACCGCAGAACCCGGTTGCCGCTGCCGGGCCGGAGCCTCTCGGCCAGGCTGCTGCTTCTGACCGTCTTCTTCATCATGCTGAGCGAGGTGCTGATCTACGCACCCTCGGTGGCGCGCTATCGCCGCGAATATCTCGAGGACCGCCTGGCCGCCGGCCATCTGGCGACGCTCGCCCTGGCCGCCGCCCCCGACCACCGCATCATGGGCGAGCTCGAGGTCGAGCTGCTCGATCACGCCCGCGCCTATGCGGTGGTGCGCTACGTGCCGAACATGCCGAAGCTCATGCTGATCCGCGACATGCCGCCGGCGGTCGACGCGACCTACGATTTGCGCCGGGACACCATGCTCGGCCTGATCTACGACGCCTTCGTCACCCTGGCCCATCCCAAGAACCGCGTGCTGCGCATCATCGGCAACTCGCCGAAGAACCCCGACGTGCTGATCGAGGTGGTGCTCGACGAGGGGCCGATGCGCGAGGAGATGCTGGCGTTCTCCGAGCGCATCCTGGCGCTCTCGATCATCATCTCGCTGTTCACCGCGACGCTCGTCTATCTCAGCCTGCAATGGCTGCTGGTGCGGCCGATGCGCGCGCTGACCCAGAACATGACCGCGTTCAGCGCCGCGCCCGAGGACGAGGGCCGCATCATCGTGCCGAGCGGCCGCGGCGACGAGATCGGCGTCGCCGAGCGCGAGCTGTTCGCCATGCAGCACGGCCTGCGCGCGGCGCTGCGCCAGAAGGCCCATCTGGCGGCCCTCGGCAGCGCGGTCGCGCGCATCAATCACGACCTGCGCAACATCCTGTCCTCGGCCAGCCTGATGTCGGACCGCCTCGCCCATATCGAAGCGCCCGAGGTCAAGCGCATCGCGCCGGCGCTGGTGCGCTCGATCGACCGCGCCGTGACGCTCTGCACCGAGACGCTCGATTTCGCCAAGGGCGAGGGGCCGGCGCCCAAGCTCGCCACTGTCGAGCTGCGCTCGGTGGTCGACGAGGTTGGCGCGGCGCTGCCCAATGGCGACGGCCGGGCGGTGCTCGACAACGCGGTCGACGCCGCGATCGAGGTCAAGGCCGACCGCACGCAGCTGTTCCGTGTGCTGTCCAATCTCGGCACCAACGCGGTCCAGGCCGGCGCCGGCCAGGTGCGCATCTCGGCCGAGCGCCACAACGGCCGGGTCTGGATCGACGTCGCCGACAATGGCCCCGGCCTCAGCGAGCAGGCGCGCGCGCGCCTGTTCCAGCCCTTCGCCCGCTCGGGCCGCAACGGCGGCAGCGGCCTCGGTCTCGCCATCGCCAAGGAGCTCATCGAGGCCCATGGCGGCGACATCCGCCTGGTCGAAACATCCAGGCAGGGCACGCGCTTCCGGGTCGAGCTGCCGGTCGAATAGGCGCGCGGCATCTGGTCGCAGGGGGTTGGCCCGTCGGGCCCCGCCATGCTACTCGACCAGGGTCGAAACGGCAGGAGCGACGACGACCATGATGACGCAATCCCTGGTGTGGCTGGCCGGCGGCATGTTCGGGCTAATCAGCATCTTGGGCCTCATGATGTCGTCGAAGGCCCACGACACGGTCGGCTACTACGGCGGCCTCGGCATCTTCGTCGGCGCCGTCCTGGTGATCTTCTTCCTGATCCACCGCGGCACGTCGACCAAAGAAGGGCACTGACCGCCCGGTCGCGCCCGCTCAGTCGAGCATCAGCGTCAGCGACTTCAGATAGGCCGTCTCGGGCAGGGACGGGTGGACCGGATGGTCCGGCCCGGCGCCAGCCGCGCGCAGGATGCGCCCGCCGCGCCCGGCCTCGGCGAGGCCGCGCCGCACTTCCTCAGCGAACGGCTCGGGCCCGACATTGTGCGAGCACGAGGCGATGAACAACATGCCCCCGGGCGCCACCAGCGCCGCGGCGAATCGCGCCAGCTTGCGATAGCCGCGCAGGCCGGCCGCCAAGTCCTTCTTCGATTTGACGAAGGCCGGCGGGTCGGCGACGACCACGTCGAAGCGCTCGCCGGCCGCGATCAAATGCTCGGCGTGGGCGAACACCTCGCGCTTCTCGAACCGGCATTCGCCGGCGACGCCATTGGCCTGGGCGGCGCGCGTCGCGAGCGCCAGCGCCGCGTCGGAGCGGTCGATGCCGACGACTTCGCGCGCGCCGTAGAGCGCGGCCAGCACGGCGAAGCCGCCGGCGTAGGTGTAAAGGTCGAGCACGCGCCCGCCGCGCGCGAGGCCGGCGGTGAAGGCGCGGCTGTCGCGCTGATCGTAGAACCAGCCGGTCTTCTGGCCCTCGGCGACATCGGCGTAGAAGGTCGCGTCGTTCTCGACCAGCGCGATCGGGCCGTCGACCGCGCCCTTGGCGACGCGCACGGTCTCCTCGAGGCCCTCGGCGCGGCGGCCGGCGCCGACATTGCGCAGCACGACGGCGCGCGGGCCGATCGCGGCGTCGAGCGCGGCCAGGATCTCGTCGGTGAGGCGCTCGAAGCCGGCGGTGTTGATCTGGCAGACCGCGACCTCGCCATAGCGGTCGACGATCAGGCCCGGCAGGCCGTCGCCCTCGGCGTGGACCAGGCGATAGAACGGCGTCTGATAGAGCCGCTCGCGCAGGCCGAGCGCGCGGCCGAGCGCCGCCTCGAAATAGTGCCGGTCGATCGCGGCCTCGGGATCGGGCGAGAGGAGCCGCGCCGCGATCAGGGTGCGCGGGTTGAACATCGCCGTGCCGAGCGGCTCGCCGCCGGCCGTGGCGAGCGCCACCAGCGTGCCCGGCGCCAGCGCCTTGGCCACCTGGTCCATGGCGATCTCGTTGGAATAGACCCAGGGATGGCCGCCCTTGACCCGCTTGTGTCGGGTCGGCAGCAGCCGGACCGTCGGGCGGCGGTGGGGCGTCGAGGCGGGGGCGGGACGGGCCTGGGCGGTCATGGCGGCGCAGTCTACAGGGCGGGCGCCATTGGGCAAGGCGCGGACGCTTTTTGCATTGCAGCAAAAGAGCGGCTAATATCCCGGCCAATCAATAAAGGCTCTGGGAGAGAGACCGGCCATGAGCACACCCACGCGTTCGCGTCGCGTCACCGTTCCGGACATCCGGGCCCGCAAGGGCGGCGAGCCCATCGTCTGCCTGACCTCGATCTCCGCCCAGACCGCGCGCCTGCTCGACCCCCATTGCGACCTGCTGCTGGTCGGCGATTCGCTGGGCATGGTGTTCTACGGCCTGGACAGCACGGTCGGCGTCACCCTCGACATGATGATCACCCACGGCGCCGCCGTGACGCGCGGCTCGACCAGGGCCTGCGTCATCGTCGACCTGCCGTTCGGCACCTATCAGGAATCGCCGGCCCAGGCGTTCCGCACCGCCGCGCGGGTGATGTCCGAGACGCGCTGCTCGGGCGTCAAGCTCGAGGGCGGCGTCGAGATGGCCGAGACCGTCGCCTTCCTGGCCGCGCGCGGCATCCCGGTGCTCGGCCATATCGGGCTCACGCCGCAATCGGTCAACAGCTTCGGCGGCTTCCGCGCCCAGGGCAAGACCGAGGCCGACGCGGCGCGCATCCTCAAGGACGCCAAGGCGATCGCCGAGGCCGGCGCCTTCGCCGTGGTGGTCGAGGGCACGATGGAGCCGCTCGCCCGCGAGATCACCAAGCAGGTGCCGATCCCGACCATCGGCATAGGCGCCTCGCCGGCCTGCGACGGCCAGGTGCTGGTGCTCGAGGACGTCATCGGCCTGTTCGACGACTTCACGCCGAAATTCGTCAAGCGCTACGGCGAAGTGGGTCAGGCGATCACCGATGCGGTCGCGGCCTATGCCGCCGACGTGCGCGCGCGCCGCTTCCCCGGCCCCGAGCATTGCTACGGCGTGACCACCGGCGGCGGCGACAAGACCGATCCCGCCAAGAAGCGCGCGGCGGGGTAGGAAGGGTTCACCACAGAGACACAGAGGCACAGAGGAATAGGCGCGCGAAGCGCGAATCATTCCTCCCTTTCTCCCCATCTCCTGTGAATTATTTTTTTACAGGAGACGGGGAGGCGGGGAGAAAATTGGAAAGCGCGCTCCGCGCGCAGTTTTTCTCTGTGTCTCTGTGCCTCTGTGGTTATCCTCTTTCCTGATTTTTAACGCCGCCGGTGCTACGTCCGTCGGGTGTCCACGATGACCGCATCCATTTCCGACACCAAGAGGCCGCTCGGCGTCGCGCGCACCGTCTCGGCGTTGCGCACGCGCGTGAAGAACTGGCGCGACGCGCGCCAGACGGTCGGGCTCGTGCCGACCATGGGCGCGCTGCACGACGGCCACATTGCGCTGGTGCGCGCGGCGCTCGCCGAGAACGACCGCGTCGTGGTCAGCCTGTTCGTCAATCCGACGCAGTTCGGCCCGGGCGAGGACCTCGCCGCCTATCCGCGGCGCGAGGGCGAGGACGCCGAGAAGCTATCGAAGCAGGGCGCCGATCTTCTCTACGCGCCGACCGTCAGCGAGATGTATCCCGAGGGCTTCGCGACTTCGGTCGCCGTCTCGACCCTGACCGCGCGGCTCGACGGCGCGGCGCGGCCGCACCATTTCGGCGGCGTCGCCACCGTCGTGACCAAGCTCCTGATGCAGGTCATGCCCGACCGCGCCTATTTCGGCGAGAAGGACTACCAGCAGCTCCAGGTGATCCGCCGCCTGGTGCGCGACCTCGACATCCCGGTCGAGATCCGCGGCGTGCCGATCGTGCGCGAGCCGGGCGGCCTGGCGCTGTCCTCGCGCAACGAATATCTCGGCGCCGAGCAGCGCTTCGTCGCGCAGAACCTCAATCGCGTGCTCCAGCAGGTCGCCGATTCCGTGGCTGGCGGCACCGATCCGCGCGCCGCCGAGGCCGAGGGCGCGGCCGCGCTCAAGGCCGCCGGCTTCGACAGCGTCGACTATGTCGAGGTGTGCGACGCCGAGACGCTCGAGCCGCTGCCCGCCGGATCCGACCGGCCCGGCCGCGTGCTCGCCGCGGCGCGCCTCGGCCGGACGCGCCTGATCGACAATCGCGCGGTGCCGCAGAAGCGCTGACCGCTCCTTCCTCGGCCGCTCAGATCTCCATCAGGTCGCGGCCGACGATGATCTCGCCCTTGAAGTTCTTGCGCACGTCGGCGGTCCACATCTCGTCGGTGATCTTCGGGTCGTCGCCCGGCACCAGATGCGACAGCACCAGCGTCTTGACGCCGGCCTTGGCCGCGACCACGCCCACCTGCTCCGTCGTGGTGTGGCTGTCGAGCAGGTGCTTCTTCAGGGTCGCGGCGTTCGGCACGCGCGCCAGCAGCGCGTCGATGCCCGGCAGGTACATCACCTCGTGCACCAGCACGTCGGCGCCCTTGGCCAGCGCGATCAGATTGTCCGACGGCGTCGTGTCGCCCGAGATGACGATCGAGCGGCCCGGCCCGTCGAAGCGATAAGCAAAGGCCGGCTTGACCAGCGGGTGATGGACCAGCGCCGAGGTCACCTTGACGCGCTCGTCCTGCATCACCGGCCCCGGCTCGGTGATCTCGTGCGGATGGATGAGCGGCGCGAGCTGCGGCCGGCCCTCGTCCTCGATGCGCACGTCGATGTCGTACTCGTTCATCTCGAGGAACAGCTTGGTCATCTTGGCGAGCGGCGGCGGGCCGTAGCTGTCGACCGGCGTCTTGAGACCGGCGGTCCACGCCAGGAAGAACAGGTTGCCGTAGTCGGCGTTATGGTCCGAATGCTGGTGCGTCAGGAAGATGTAGCGCAGCTTGTTGAGCGGCAGATGCGCGTCAGCATATTGCCAGGCGACGCCGTTGCCGCAGTCGATGACATAGGGCACGTCGTCGATCACGATGACCTGGGCCGGCGCGTGGCGCTTGCCGCCCGGACGCGGCCCGCCCTTGGTGCCGAGCAGGATCAGGCGCATGCGTTGCTTCGCGCCCGGCGCCTGGGCCAGCAGCGGCGCCGGCATCATCGTCGTGGCAAGGGCGACGGAAGCGCCGGCGAGGAACCGCCGCCGCGACAGCTCACGGGTCATGGCATCACTCCCTCTACGTTCCATGCCGAGCGTTCGGCCGACCGACTGAGCGCGGTGGCGACAGCCTAGTCCGCGCCATTGCCCTTGGGAAGCGCGGCCGACGGGCTCAGGCGGGCTGCGGGCGCAGGAGGATGAGCGCGATGGCGCCGACGATCATGACCATGGCCGCGAGCTCGCGCCAGCCGAGCGGCTCGCCGAGCAGGACGACGCCGCCGATCACGCCGACGACGGGCACCAGGAGCGAGGACAGCGCGGCGACATTGGCCGGCAGGAGCGTGACGATCTTGAACCAGGCGTAGTAGCACAGCACCAGCGACACCAGGACGAGATAGGCCGTCGACCACAGCGCCGTCGGGCTGGCGTCGAAGAAGCGGAACGGCTCGGTGGCGAGCGCGATCAGCCCGATCGGCACGCCGCCGATCAGGAGCTGCCAGCCGCCGAGCGGCACCGAGTCGATCGCCCAGCGCGTGCGCTTCTGCACCAGGATGCCGCACGCCCAGGTCAGCGACGCGGTCAGCATGGCGACCGTGCCCCACGGGCTGCGGGTGATCGCCGCGAAATCGTGCGACAGCAGCACGACGATGCCGCCGACGCCGAGGCCGAGCGCGAGCAGGCGCAGCCGAGTCATGCGCTCGCCGAGAAAGCCGACGTTGATCGCCTCGAGCCAGAGCGGCGCGGTGAAGCCGATGAGCGCCGCCTGGCCGCTCGACATCAGGCGCACGCCGATCGCGACGAAGGTGAACCAGCAGGTGACGTTGAGAAACGCGGCGAGCGCGAGCGTGCGCCACTGGGCCCTCGGCACCGCGAGCCTCTGGCCCGTGGCGCTCGCCAGCCCCAGCATGATCGAGCCGGCGGCGAACGCGGTCAGCGAGCGGTACTGCCACAGCGGGATCTCGGAGAGGGCGACCTTCATCGCCTGCCAGTTGAGGCCCCAGCCGAGCGCGAGCACGACCATGAGCGCCAGGCCGAGCGGCGGCGGCCGTCGGGACGGAGGGAGATCGGTCACGGGTCTAGCCGCGCGGCCGGCCTTCGACGATCGGCTGGACGAACTGCGCCTCGGTGTCCCAGGGGAAATGGATCCACGTGTCCTGGCTCACCTCGGTGATGTAGGTGTCGACCAGCGGCCGGCCGCTCGGCTTGGCGTAGACCGCGGCGAAATGCGCCTTGGGCAGGAGATTGCGCACGATCTTGGCGGTGGCGCCGGTGTCGACCAGATCGTCGATGATCAGCCAGCCGGCGCCGTCGCCGGCCGCATCGGCGCCCTTGAGGATGGTGACGCCGCCCTGGGTCATGTGGTCGTAGGACGCGACCGACACGGTGTCGATCAGGCGCACGCCGAGCTCGCGCGCGACGATCGCCGCCGGCACCAGCCCGCCGCGCGTGATCGCGACGATGCCCGTCCACGGACCGCGGTCGAGCAGGCGCCAGGCGAGCGCCTTGGCGTCGCGGTGCAGCTCGTACCACGACACCGGAAAATGCTTCGTGAAAGTGGCGGGACTGGCTCTCTGCGCTTCGACCTGGCTCACGATAGGATTCCTCGGCGGATGGTGCGCGGATTCAAGCGGGCTCAGCGCACGAACAATTGGACCTGTTCGCTGGTCGCGGTCGCGCTGGTCGCGCCCGACATGGAGAGGCGCTCGGGCGGCAGGCCCATTTCGACCAGGGCGTCCATGACCGCGCGCGCCCGGCGCAAGGCGCTCTGGGTCGGCTGCGCGCCGGCCGAGACCGGCGACACCCCGACCACCTCGAATTTGAGGTCGGGCCGGCGCTGCAGCGCCTGCTGCACCGCCTGATAGAGCGCCGGACCGTAGTCGGCCTCGGGCTGGGCGAAGCTGATGGTGACATAGGGCCGGCGCGCGGCGGCCGCCGTCGCCGCGCCGGCGCCCGTGGTGGCGGCCGCGGCGGTGGTCGTCGCAGCGGCGCCGCCTGTGCCGACGCCGCCCGTATTGGCGCCGCCCGGGGCGATCGTGCTGGTCGCCGACGCATTCGCCACTGGCCGCTGCGCCGAGGCCGGCCGCGCGCCGCCGGTCTTGACCGCGTCGGCCAGCTGGTCGATCGCGTCGCGCTGCCGCTGGGTGTAGACGCTCTGCTGGCTGATGTCGTGGTGGATGTCGGCCAGCATGCTGTGGGTCAGGACGATGCTGTCGTTGACCTCGCGGTCGAGCGTTTCGATCTGACGCGCGTCGTCCTCGCCGAGACTGGGCGTGCGCCCCAGGGCCTGGACTTCCTCGCGCAGCTGGCCGCCATAGGCGGCGCTGACCGTGATCTTGGCGGCGAGGCCGTTCATGCGCAGCAGGTCGGCGTTGACGCGGCCGAGCTTGTTGCGCGCGTCGTCGACGCTCGAGGTGAATTGCGGGGTGTTGTCGGGCAGCCTGACGCCGCTCAGGCGCAGGCCGGTGAGCGACTTCTGATATTCGTCGAGGTTGAGCTGGAGCGAGCGCCGGAACAGGTTGAGCTGGTCGCCATATTGGGCGATCTGCGTCTGCAGCGCCACGAACTCGCCGCGCAGGGCGGCGGTCTTGCGGCCCGCCTCGGTCGCGGTCGCGGTCAGCGGCGCGACCTTGCCCGGCTGGAACTGGGTCGTGCCGATCTTGGGCGGGGTCCGGGCCAGCTCGCCTTCGGCGACCGCCGGCGGCGCGAGCTTGTACTCGCCCGGCGCCTCGCCGGCCAAGCCCTTGAACAGGACCTGATCGGTGGCCTCGCAGCCGGCCAGGCAAACGGGCAGGGCGAGGGCGAGGAGCGTCAAAGGACGGAGCATGGGGGACGTCCCAAAGGGCCGGCCCGCCCGGCGGTCCGGACGGGGCGGCGCTGCGCGACCGAACATGCCAGCAGGCGCCGTCCTTTGACAATGTCTTTCGGGAATCGCCGGCGCGCTGGCACGCGTGCCCCGGAGGGGCGCCCCGCGGGCCGCCCGGCGGCTTGCCACGGGCCGGGCTTTACAGTAGCTTCCGCCTTCCCCGAAGCCGGCCCGTCGCCTCAGGCCCGGTCCGCCTTCCGAAGCGCCCGTAGCTCAACTGGATAGAGCACCAGACTACGGATCTGGGGGTTAGGGGTTCGAATCCTCTCGGGCGCGCCATTTTCCTGATGAAACTGTAGTCCGCCGCCGCCGCGCGAGTTGCTCGATCGCTTGATCGGGAAGAATCGCCCGCGGCATCCTTGTATTGCGGGATCGGCCGCCCCATATCATTAGGGTCGATAGACGGCCGGATGATGTGGCCTTTCGCTGATGCCATCAGCGGCGCGCTGACAATCTTCTTACCTGAAAAATGCGATTTCGACGGCCCGCGCGTGCGGGCTCGCACCACAAGTGTTTGCGAAAGGATTTCCCAAGATGACCACGGGAACAGTTAAATGGTTCAACGCCCAGAAGGGCTTCGGCTTCATCACGCGCGATGACGGCGGCAGCGATGCCTTCGTCCACATCAGCGCCGTGGAGCGTGCCGGCATCGCCGACTTGCGCGAAGGCCAGAAGCTCGGCTTCGAGCTCGTCGCCGACCGCAAGAACGGCAAGATGTCGGCCGACAACCTCAAAATTCTCGGCTAAGGCTAACGCCGGGGCCATCGAGTTCGATGAGGGCGCTGGCGGCCGCATCGTTTCCCGAGCTGACGGTAAATATATCGGCGGCTCGAAGCGAATGAGGCGGCGCTGCTCCCCTTGATGGAGGGCCCGGCACTTTACTGGCCCCGCACCTCAACGAGGTCGCGGGGCCTTTTTTTGCCCGACCGCGGCGAAACGCGATGGCTGAGCGCGCTGTTGCGGGATTGACGCTGCATCAGTGCGCGGAGCCGAGCCGGCGCGGCGGCGCCGCGACCTCGCGCGGCCGGGCGCCCGACCGGTGCGTCAGCGCGTAGAAGCCGGCCGCCAGCAGGATTGCGCCGACCACGAGCGCGGCGCCGATGTCGGCGTCCGCGAAGAAGATCAGCGCGAGCGCGATGCCGACGGCGGCGGCGGCCGTGGCGACGTAGCGCAGAGCGCGCGTGAAGCCGCGATAGGTGCCCCGCTTGTCGGCCATGTCGACGGCCGGGCGCTGCTCGGGGGCTGGTTCGCTGAAATCGCGCATGGGCGGCAGACCTCTCGATGCTGCTGCCCCGCCATTTCCCTGATGAAGACATGGGTCGGCGCGCGAGATCCGCTATGCGCCATCCTGTCGCGGCCGGAGCGTCCGCCGGCGGCGCGTCGCCGCCGGCGTCGCGGGGCGGGTCTACTCGGCCGCCGCGCCTTCCAGCGCTTCGGGCTCGGGCGCGGGCTCCGGCGCCGCCTCCGGCCGCACCGGCGCGAGCGCGCTCTCGATGCCGACGACGCGGCGCTTCGGCGCGGGATCGAAGGCGAGCTGCAGCACGTCGGGCCGGCTGTAATGGCCGACCGGATCGGCGAAGGCCTTGGCCAGCGGGATCATGGCGAGGTCGATGTCGGCGAAGACGATGCCTTCCTCGCGCGGCGGCAGCGGCTTGGTAAGCGGCCGGCCGTCGGGCCCGTAGATCATCGCGGCGCCGCCGCCCGGGCTCATGAACTGCTGCTTGAACGGCGTGTCGCACAGCATCTCGGCCATGGCCTCGGAGAACACCGCCGCCGAGGCGATGACGAAGCACTGGCCCTCGAGCGCGTAGACCTGCGAGGCCGCCAGGTTCGCGCCGGCGCCGAGCGCATAGGCCGCCGCCTCGGGCACGCAGAACGACGGCCAGGACGCGACGTGGACCTCCTCGAGCTGGCTGAACATCGCCTGCTTGACCAGCGGCTGGATGTGCTCCCAGCAGTTCAGCGCGCCGAGCCGGCCGATCGCGGTGTCGTGCACCTTGAGATCGCTGCCGTCGCCCTCGCCGAACACCGTGCGCTCGACATGCGTGGGACGCAGCTTGCGGCGCGTCGCGAGTCGCGTGCCCGCCTCGTCGATGATCGCCTGGCCCATGTAGAGGCTGCCGCCGGCGCGCTCGACATAGCCGAACACGACGTGGATCTTGTGGTCGCGCGCCGCCGCCTGGATCGCCTTCATCTCGGGCCCGCCGGCGGTCATGGCGTTGTCGTAGTAGCGCTGCACGAACTGCATGCCCCAGGCGACCGAATCGAGCAGCGTCCACAGCGGATGGCCGGGGATCCAGCATTCGGGGAAGGCGACGAGGCGCGCACCGCCGCGCGCCGCCTGGCCGATCAGGTCGATGGTGTTGGCGACCGTGGCGTCGAGGTCGAGATAGGCCGGCGCGGCCTGAACCGCCGCGGCCCTGAATTTCGGATGGTCGAGTGGCATTGTCCCTGCTCCCTCATGGCGTCGACCGCCGACCGATCGACGGCCCGGCAATGGGCAGCCTCGAGGATGACGGCATCGCGGCGGCGCTTCTTGCCGGCGCGCGCCGCGGAACTTGACCGCGCGTGACTCGTCCGGATGCGCGCGATATCCTCGGCGCAGGCAGAAGGCATGGGCCGATGGCGACGGAACAGCCCTTCACGACCGACCGGTTCGGCGACTGGATGGAGACGGTCTGCCGGACCTATGTCGCGCTCGACGCGACGCCCGCGGACGACACGCCGTTCCGCGCCGGGATCGACGTCACCCATCTGGGCGATACGGTCTTCTCTGAGCTGCACGCCACGGCGCAGCGGGTCGACCGCAGGCCAATCGACATCGCCCGTTCGACGGTCGAATGCGCCATTCTGCTGCTCCAGCAGGCGGGCACCATGGTCGTGACGCAGGACGGCCGCGAGGTGACGCTCACGCCGGGCACCGCCGCGATCGTCGACACCACCCGGCCCTACGCCTTCGACGTCCGCGAGCCGATCCGGCAGATTGTCGTGCATTGCCCGCGTCACCGGCTCAGCAGCCGGCTGCGTTCGATGCGGGCGATCACCGCCGCCGGCATTGCCGACGATACGCCGACGGGCGCGCTGCTCTCGGCCACCCTGGCGACGCTCGCGCAGGAGCGCCGGCGTCTTGCGGCGCACGAGGCGGAAGCCGTCGGCCGCTACGTGCTCGACCTGGTCGCGGTGGCGCTGGAGGCGATGCCGGAGGCCGGCCAGGCGGTCTTCTCCCGCGGCTCCGCCGCGCTGCTCGCGCGCCTCAGGGCCTATCTGCGCGACAACCTCGCCGATCCCGAGCTGACGCCGGCGCGCATCGCCGCGGCGCATGGCCTGTCGGTGCGCCACGTCCATCGCATCTTCCACGAGAGCGGCGATTCGCTCGGCGCCGCGATCCGCCGCGCGCGCCTCGACCGCTGTCGCGCCGATCTCGAGGATCCGCGCCAGCGCGCGCGGTCGGTCACCGAAATCGCGTTGCGCTGGGGCTTCAACGACAGCGCCCATTTCAGCCGAGCCTTCAAGGCGCGTTTCGGGCTGTCGCCACGCGCTGTCCGCGCGGCGCGCCGGTCCTAGACGGTCGGGAAAGGCCGGTTCAGCGGCGGGCGCGCAGCTTGGCCGCCGCCTGCTCGAGCGAGACGAGCAGCACCCGGCCGATCTCGCCGCCGTCGCCCTCGATGCCGTCGCGGATCACCGTGGCGAGCGCGTCGACGTGCAGGCCGATCAGCGCCAGCTCGCGCCGGCCGGCGACCGCCGTGCGCGACAGGAAGGCGCACAGAAGATCGCCGATGCGGCTGATCAGCGCGTAGCCGAAGGTGCCGCCCGGGCCCTTCATGTCGAAGGCATGGGCATAGAGCGAGCGCAGCTCGGTCGCGTTCTCGCCGGGCCGCGCCGCGGCGGCGCGGTAGAGCGCGGTCAGCTCGGCGTAGCTCGCGCCGAGCGTCGTGCGATAGTCGTCCTTGAGCGCTAGGATCGCTTCTTCGGCGCGCGCGATGACGGCGGCGGCGTCGAGATCGGGGAGCACGCGCACGCGCGCCGCGAGCGGCACGCGCTGGGCCGGATCGTCGGTGATGACGCCGCGCGGCGCGGGCCGCCGCCGCTTGTTGGCCGCCGCGCTCATCGCGCGCGCCCGCTCGCCGCGCCGGCGATGTGGGCGAGCCAGGAGCGCGGCGCGCTCGACTGCGCCGGCCGTTCGGGCCCGTCGCCGCTCTGCTCGACGAGGTGGACGAGGCGCGCATAGAGCGCGTGCGGCGCGATCGGCTTGGCCAGGAACAGCGTCACGCCGCTGTCGCGCGCCTCCAGCACTTTCTCCGCCTGGGTATGGCCGGTGATCATGATGATCGGCACGTCCGGCCGCGGGCTGGTCGTCTCGTCGCGCAGGGCGTGGACCAGCTCGATGCCGCTCATCGGCTTCATCTCCCAGTCGGTGAGCACGATGTCGGTCGGGAACAGCCAGAGCCGGCCGAGCGCCTCCTTGCCGTCGGCGCAGACCTGGATATCGGTCACGCCGAAGGCGTTGAGGCAGGCCGCGAGAATCGCGCGCATCTGCCGATCGTCCTCGACGATCGTCACCCGAAGCTGGGACAGGTCATAGGCTTTCACGGCTGGTCCCGCCTGGTCGATACCGGTCGCACCCCGGCCAGACTGTGCCCAATGCGGGATTAAACTGTGGTTAACGAGCCCTTAGCGCGCAGAATTCAACCAATCTGCCTATTCTTTAATCAAAAATTATAAGTCGATCTGAATATTTGTCGTACTTCCGGGGGCCTAACGCCTTCGCTGCGGCAACGCCTAGCCCATGGGGACGGGGTCAGCCGCCAACAACATCAAGGGGAAAGGTCGCAAGCATGTTCTCCTCGCTCGCAAGGCTCAAAATTCGTGGCCGCCTGATGGTCGGCTTCGCGGCACTCTGTCTCGTGCTCGCCGGCACGGTCGGCATCACTGTCATCAAGGTCGGCGAAATCGACCACTCGAACGGTCGCATCGTTGACATCCGCGTGCCGACGGCGCTCGCCGGCCTCGACCTCGTCACCGAGGTCAACGGCTCGCTCGCTGCGTTGCGCGGCTACATGCTGACCGGCAATGCCGCGCTCAAGCAGGGGCGCGCCGCGTCCTGGGCGCACATCAACGCGCTGCGCGCCGACATCGACAAGCTGTCGACGACGTGGACCTCGGCCGCCAACCGGGAGCGCTGGGTCGAGCTCAAGAAGCTGTTCGACGAATTCCAGGCCGCGCAGGCCAAGGTCGAGGCGATCTCGCACAGCGAGGACGAGCAGCCGGCGACCAAGATCCTCATGACCGAGGCGGCGCCCCAGGCCGAGACCATCATCAAGGCGATCAGCGGCATCATCGACGCCGAGAAGACGCTCGAGGCGACGGCGCAGCGCAAGGCTTTGCTCGCCGTGATGGCCGATTTCCGCGGCAGCATGGCGCTGTCGCTGGCGCAGATCCGCGCGTTCCTCCTCACCGGCGACGACAAGTACAAGCAGGCCTTCGAGGCGCAGTGGACGGTCAACAGCGATCGCTTCGAGAAGCTCAAGGCGTCCGCCGCGATCCTGTCGCCCGCGCAGCAGTCTTCCTTCGCCGAGCTCGAGAAGGCGCGCGGCGCCTTCGCGCCGCTGCCGGCCAAGATGCTGGAGATCCGCGCCTCGGATAAGTGGAACATGGCGATCTACCTGCTCAGCACCGAGGCCGCGCCGCGCGCCGGCAAGATCATGAGCCTGCTGATGGGCGAAGCCGACGCGCAGGGCAAGCGCTCGGGCGGCCTGGTCAACAGCCAGCGCACGCTCCTGGCGCAGGATGCCAAGGAGTCGAGCGACTCGATCGAGCAGCTGCTCATGATCTGCTGGGTCCTGCTCGGCACCGGCATGGCGCTCGCGATCGGCATCGCGCTCCTGACCGCGCGCTCGATCGTGCCGCCGATCCGCTCGATGACCGGCGTCATGACCACGCTCGCCGGCGGCAATCATGGCGTCGAGATCCCGGCGACCGACCGCAGGGACGAGATCGGCGAGATGGCCAAGGCGGTGCTGGTGTTCAAGGAGAACATGATCGCCGCCAAGGAGGCCGCCGCGCGCGAAGCCGAAGAGCAGAAGAAGCGCGAGCTGCGCGCCCAGACCGTCGACCGTCTGACCAAGGACTTCGACGCGGCGATCTCCTCGGTCCTCAAGACCGTGGCGGCCGCGTCGACCGAGCTGCAGTCGACGGCCTCGTCGATGTCGTCGACCGCCGAAGAGACCAACCGCCAGGCGGCGGCCGTCGCGGCGGCGTCGGAGCAGACCACGACCAACGTGCAGACGGTCGCCGCGGCGACCGAGGAGATGTCGTCCTCGGTCGGCGAGATCGGCCGTCAGGTCCATCAGTCGACCGAGATCGCCAAGCGCGCGGTCGCGGAGGCCGACAAGACCAACGCCGCCGTCCAGGGCCTGGCCGATGCCGCGAGCAAGATCGGCGAGGTCGTCAACCTGATCTCCGACATCGCCGAGCAGACCAACCTGCTGGCGCTCAACGCCACCATCGAGGCGGCGCGCGCGGGCGAGGCCGGCAAGGGCTTCGCG
>Ga0335070_10002604_pt1 | contig 20922 bp, 21 predicted proteins | sample Lox_Sample_13_FD_206722 | JGI IMG/M metagenome (GOLD analysis project Ga0335070, IMG submission 206722) | Soil microbial communities from Loxahatchee National Wildlife Refuge, Florida, United States - Lox_Sample_1.3 | ecosystem: Environmental > Terrestrial > Soil > Wetlands | place: USA...
CGACGCATGCAGGGCACGGCGTTCGCCGTGCGCTCCATCCTCAAGGGCACCTTCGAGCAGATCGAGAAGCTCTACGACCAGAAGGAGCACGTCACCGGGCTCGCCACGGGGTTCGGCAAGCTCGACGAGATGACGTCGGGCTTCCAGCCGAGCGATTTCATCATCATCGCGGGCCGGCCCTCCATGGGCAAGACGGCGTTCGCGATGAACATCGCCAAGTACGCGGGGGTGAGAAACCACAAGCGCGTGCTCGTGCTGAGCCTCGAGATGTCCAAGGAGCAGCTCGTCCAGCGGCTCCTGTGCGCCGAGGGTCGCGTGGACTCGCACAAGGTGCGCACGGGCTATCTGGACACGCGGGACTGGACGAGCCTCACCAACGCCGCCGGGCGCCTGGCCGAGGCGCCGATCTTCATCGACGACTCGCCGGCGCTCTCCGTCCTGGAGGCGCGGGCGAAGGCGCGGCGCATGAAGGCCGAGCACGGCCTCGACATGATCGTGATCGACTACCTCCAGCTCATGCGCGGGCGCAACCCGGAGAACCGGCAGCAAGAGATCTCGGAGATCTCCCGCTCGCTCAAGGCGCTCGCCAAGGAGCTGGCCGTGCCCGTGGTGGCGCTGTCGCAGCTGTCGCGCGCCGTGGAGACCCGCCAGAGCAAGGAGCCGCAGCTCTCCGACCTGCGCGAGTCGGGCGCCCTCGAGCAGGACGCCGACCTGATCCTCTTCCTGTATCGGCCCGACCGGTACGGGCTCCAGAAGGAAGAGGACGAGCGGATGGCCGACGTCATCATCGGCAAGCAGCGCAACGGCCCCACCGGCGTCGTCAAGCTGACCTTCATCCCCGAGTACGCCTCGTTCGAGAACCGGGCGGAGCCCGACCGGGTGCCGCAGCCGTTCTGATCGCCGGGCTCATGCCGCTGCCATGACCAGGGTCGCCATCGTCGGGGCGGGCAAAGGCGGGCGCGCCCTGCTGGAGATGTTCGCCGGAGATCCCACCGTGACCATCCTGGGCGTGGGGGACGTCAACCCGTGGGCGCCCGGGATCGAGCTGGCGCGGCGTCTGGACATCCCCGTCGTGACCGACCTGCGAGCCCTCATCGCCGATCCGCGGCTCGACCTCATCATCGACGTCACGGGGAGCCCGGAGGTCCAGCGCACTATCCTCGCGCTCAAGCCGCCCGCCACCGAGGTCATGGGGGGCGCGAGCGCTCGATTCGTCTGGGACCTCCTGGCGGAGCGCAAGCGGTCGGAGGAGCTCGAGGACCGCTACGGGCTCATGCTCCGCGAGCTCCAGGCCCAGGCGCAGGGTGACTTCATCATCGGCCAGAACCCGAAGATGAAGGAGCTGGCCGAGCTGATCGTCAAGGTGGCCGCGACGCCCACCACCGTGCTGATCCGCGGCGAGTCGGGCACGGGCAAGGAGCTGGTGGCGCGGGCCATTCACCGCTACTCGAATCTCCGCGACAAGCCGCTCATCACCGTGAACTGCACGGCCCTCGCGCCGACGCTCCTCGAATCGGAGCTCTTCGGCCACAAGCGGGGCGCCTTCACCGGTGCAGTCGCCGACAAGCCCGGGCTGTTCGAGAAGGCGGACGGCGGGACCATCTTCCTCGACGAGGTGGGCGACATGTCGCCAGAGATGCAGAGCCGCCTCCTGCGCGTGCTGCAGACGGGCGAGAGCAAGCCGGTGGGCGACGTGGTGACGAGGAAGGTGCGCGTGCGCGTCATCGCCGCCACCAATCGCCCCCTCGAGAAGGCGCTGGCCACGGGCGAATTCCGGGAGGATCTCTTCTATCGCTTCAACGCCTTCACGATCACGCTTCCGCCGCTCCGGGAGCGGGTCGAGGACATTCCCGTCCTGGCCCACCACTTTCTCCGGAAGGCGGAGGCCAAGGTGAACAAGAAGGTCGACCGGTTCGCCCCGGAGGCGCTCGACCTGCTCAAGCGCTATCCGTGGCCTGGCAACCTCCGGGAGCTCGAGAACATCATCGAGCGCGCCGTCGTGCTGGCCACGAGCCGGCAGGTCGAAGTCGCGCTGCTTCCCCTGCATCTCCAGGAGAACGCTCCGGCCTCGGTGGGAGCAGGCGAGGGCTTCGTCGAAGCCAAAGAGCGCGCGGTCGCCCGCTTCGAGCGTGAGGCCATCACCCGCCTGCTCGGCGAGGCCCGGGGCAACGTCTCCGCGGCGGCCAGACGAGCAGGGATCACCCGCCGTAACTTCCATCGCCTCATCCTGAAGTACCGGCTGGATATGCAAACATTTAGAGATGGGACAAATGTGACTCAGTAGCGAGACTCTTTGGTCTCATATATATCTAGCCTTATATTCTAGCCATTTAGAATCTTACTGGAACCGTCGTCCCCAGTGGAACTATCAGATATGAGACGAGTATGTCTCATAGAGGACACCGCCAGGTTCCTTTCGAATCTCCCATCCCCTTTTAATTCGCTGACTTCCTGCCACAGAACGCTTCTTGCAATTACATCCGCGTCAGAAAGGGGGGGCACATCATGGGCGATCGCTGCAGTTGCGGGACGAGAGTTCGCTTCGGGTTCGAACGCCTCGGCTGCATCGAATGCGGGGCAGCCTGCTGTCCAGGCTGCTCGTATCAGCTGGAATCCACTCACTACTGCGGGGGGTGCGCCGAAAGGCTCCTCGAGCTGCCCTGGGCTCCTCCGCTTCCCGTCACCTCCTAGGGGAGGCGTCAGCGTGCAGAGCAAAGGCCAGACCTTTCGGCAACTCCTCCGCGACGAGCCGTACCTCTTCACCGGCGGCATCTACTCCCCGCTCGATGCGCAGATCGCGGAGCGCGCCGGGATGAAATCCATCTATCTGAGCGGCTACTCCGTGGCCATGCTGAGCGGCTGGCCGGACATGGGTCTCCTCACGATGACGGAAGTGGCGAAGACGGCCTCCATGGTGGCGAGCGCGGTCGAGGCGCCGATCATCGCCGACGCGGACGACGGCTACGGCAACGCGCTGTCGACCATGCGCACGGTCCAGGAATTCGTGAAGACGGGCGTCGCCGGGATCCACCTCGAAGATCAGCGCTTCCCCAAGCGCTGCGGCCACATCGCGGGGAAGACCGTGGTGTCCCGCGAGGAAGCCATCGGCAAGTACAAGGCGGCGCTGGCCGAGCGCGATCGGCTGGATCGCGAGTTCGTGGTCATCGCCCGCACGGACGCATATGGCGCGGTGGGCGGGAGCATGGAAGAGGCCATCTGGCGGGGCCGCGCGTATGCCGACGCGGGCGTCGACCTCGTCTGGTGCGAGCTCTCCAACTCGGATCGCGGGCCGGCCATCGAGTTCGCGCGGGCGATGAAGCAGACGCATCCCCGGCTTCCGCTCGCCTTCAATTACTCCTCATCGTTCCGCTGGCACAAGGATCCCGATCCGCTGACCTTCCGGGAGCTGGGGGAGCTCGGCTACAAGTTCATCTTCATCACGCTGTATGGCGCCCACGCGGCCATGTACTCGGTGTGGAACGCGATGCACGAGCTCGTCAAGAACGAGGAGCAGGCACAGTGGGGGCTCGAGCGGACCAAGGTCGGCCATCCCACCGAAAGCCATCACGTCATGGCCCGCGTCGCGCACTTCCAGGAGCTGGAGCGCCGCTACATCCCCGGCACCGACGATCGCCTCCGGGGATCGGACGGGTTCAGCGAGTCGACGGCCCGCTGACCGACGGCGGCTCGGACGGGCGGCCGCGCAGGGCTCGCACCACGCGCCAGACGAGCAGCGCGGCCGCCGCCCCGATCACGATCCAGACGGCCACCCGCTCGAGGTTGATGGCGCTCCGCCGCAGCGGCTCGAGATAGTCTCCGAGGCCGTAGCCGACCGCCCATCCGGCACCGATCATGATGGGGACGTAGATGAGCGCCCCCGTCACGTTGGCGACGAAGAAGCGCCAGGCCGGAAAGCCGAGGGCGCCGGCGAGCGGGCCCGCCATGAAGCGAAGGCCGGGCAGGAAGCGGGCGATGATCACCGCGATGGCGCCCCGGCGCGCCACGAATCGCTGCATCGCGCCCAGCCGCTCCGGGTGCCCCAGGATCCAGTGGGCGTGCCGCTCGAGGGCGGCGCGGCCGAACCGGCGGCCAAGCCAGAACCCGATGTTGTCGCCCGCCACCGCGCTGAACACGCCTACCGCGAGGACGATGTCGAGACGCAGCTGACCCGTCCACACGAGGAAGCCGGCCACCAGCAGCACCGTCTCTTCGGGCACGGGCACGCCGGCATTGCCCAGGATGACGAGGACGAAGACGGCCAGATAGCCCCAGTGGGAGACGGCAACTTCGGGATTGAGGGCGCTCGCGGGCGCGGCGACGAGCCAGACGAAGAGCGCGTTCACTTCGGCCGGCGGGGCGTGCGGTGCGCGACGACACGTGGCAAGCCTTCTGCCGTGGTCGCGCTGTCGGGTGCTGCCACGTCCATGTGCCTCCCCTCAGGCGTGTGGTCGGAAGATGGGAATCCGGCGGCGGCCTCAAGCGTAGCAACTCCGCGCGTCACTGCCAAGAAAGCCGCGTGAGCTCGCGGCCCGCGTGCCCGGTGCCGCCCCGAGGCTCCTCCTGCGCGCGGGCACGAACCTTGACCTCGGCACAGCGGACGGCTAGGGTAGGGCCTTCGGGAACCGCGAGTGAAGCTCAACTCCCTCAAGAAGGTGCTGGTTGGAAGCCCGCTGGCGACGGCCCAGGCCCGCCACGAGCGCCTTTCCAAGACCGCCGCCCTGGCGGTGTTCTCGTCGGACGCGCTGTCCTCCGTCGCGTACGCCACCGAGGAGATCCTGCTCATCCTCGTCCTGGCCGGCACGGCGGCGATCCACTACTCGATCCCGATCGGGTTCGCCATCGCCGCGCTCATCGCCGTGGTCGTCAGCTCGTACCGGCAGACGATCCTCGCGTACCCGCAGGGAGGCGGCTCGTACATCGTCACCAAGGACAATCTGGGCACGCTGCCCGGGCTCATCTCTGGGGCAGCCCTGCTGATCGACTACGTCCTGACCGTCGCCGTTAGCGTGGCGGCCGGCGTCGCCGCCCTGACCTCCGCCGTGCCCGGACTCTACGACTATCGCATCGCCATCGGGGTGGGCTTCGTCGCTGCGATCACGCTCGCCAACCTTCGAGGCCTTCGCGAGTCCGGGAAGCTGTTCGCCGTACCCACGTATCTCTTCGTCGTCCTCGTGGCCCTCCTCATCATCTACGGGCTCATCCGGTGGGCGTTCGGCTGGGACCCGACCGCGCCCGTGGCGGACCCTAGCGTGGCCGCCGTCCAGGATCTGAGCGTCTTCCTGGTGTTACGGGCCTTTGCGTCGGGCTGCGCCGCCCTGACCGGCGTCGAGGCCGTGTCGGACGGCGTGCCGGCCTTCAAGCCGCCCGAGGCCCGCAACGCCCGCATCGTCCTCGCGTGGCTCGGCGTCATCCTCATCTCCCTCTTCGTGGGCATCACCTTCCTGACCCGGCACTACCATCTGACCCCGCTCTCCGAGCAGACGATCCTCTCGCAGCTGGCCCGGCAGATCTTCGGGGAAGGCGCGCTCTACTACGCGGTGCAGGGCTCGACCATGCTGATCCTCGTCCTGGCCGCCAACACGGCCTTCGCCGACTTCCCGCGCCTGTCGTTCTTCCTGGCCCGTGACGGCTTCATGCCCCGGCAATTCGGATCCCGCGGCGATCGGCTCGTCTTCTCCAACGGCATCCTGATCCTGGGGAGCACGGCGGCGGCCCTGCTCGTGCTCTTTGGCGGCAGCACCCACGCCCTCATCCCGCTCTACGCCGTGGGCGTCTTCCTGTCCTTCACGCTGTCGCAGGCCAGCATGGTGCGCCGCTGGCTGGTCAGACGGGAGGCGGGATGGCAGTGGCGCTGGTGGCTCAACGCGGTTGGAGCCGCCACCACCGGGCTCGTGGTGGCGATCATCACGGCGACCAAGTTCACGCACGGCGCCTGGGTGGTCGTGCTGCTCATCCCCCTGCTGGTGATGCTGTTCATGGCCATTCACCGCCACTACTCCGACGTGGCCGGCCAGCTCTCCCTGGAGGGCTACGGCGGGCCGCCGCCGATGCAGCACACCGTGCTCGTGCTGGCCGGCGATCTCCACAAGGGAGTCATCCACGCGCTCCAGTACGCGCAGACGCTCTCCCCGGCGGTCAAGGGCGTCTACGTCGAGCTCGATCCCGAGAAGACGCGGCGCCTCGAGGAGAAGTGGATCAAGTGGGGACTGGGCGTGCCGCTCGTGGTGCTGAGCTCTCCCTACCGGTCCTTGCTGCAGCCCTTCCTCGAGTACCTCGATCACCTCCTGGCTCTGGGCGACAATCACATGGTCACGATCGTCATCCCGGAGTTCGTGACCAGGCACTGGTGGCAGCATCTGCTCCACAACCAGACGGCCTTCCTGATCAAGGGCACCCTCCTCTTCCGCAAGAACGTCGTGGTCACGGACGTGCCGTACCACCTGCGCTGACCCGTCCCGGGGCCGGGCCTCCAGGCCGGCACATACGCCGAAAAACGTATACGGGACCGCACTCCCCCCGGAGCCTGCCGATCGATTCTTTCTCGGACGCCACTTTCGGGGCTGGAGTAGGATTGCGCCCGAGCGCGACCCGGAAGCGCCTCGATTGCTCAGCAGGGAGGCTCTACTGTCCTCTTCGATCCTGGCCCAGGAGTCGGTGGAGACAGTCCTCCGTGAGGCGACGGAGGACGACCATCCCGCCCTGCTCGCGCTCGAAGGGACGGCGCCGCACACCGGCGCCGAGCTGCTGCAGGTCCGCAACGATTTCTTCGCCCGCACGAACGCCTACCCCGTCTCCCAGGTGATCGTCGCCGAGCGGGAAGGGACGATCATCGGCGTCGAGTGCGTGGCCTTGACGGACGTCCGCGTCAATGGCGTCAGCTGCACGGCCGGTTACTCCTCCAATACCCGCGTGCAGCCGGGCTTGCAGCGGCGAGGGCTGGGGCCAGCCCTGCTCCTGGCCGGTGAGCGTTGGGCGGAATCACAGGGCGCGGGCTACATCACCGGGCTCATCAAGACGAGCAATACGCCCTCCATGAAGATGGTGACCGCCCTCGGCTTCGAGACGGTGGCGCGCTTCGACTACCTCGTGCTCGAGCTGGCGAGGTTCGACGGGATCGCCGCGCCGCGGGCGGTGCGCTTCGATCTCCACCAGGACCCGCACCTGCTGGGGCTTCGGACCGCCGCCGTCCGCGCGCATCACTTCGTGCCGCTCTTCCTGGAGAAGGAGCTCTTCGCGCCGGCGCCCGAAGGGTCGTACGCGGGGAGCTATACCGCGAGCACGCGTCACGGCACCGCGTGGCTGTCCTTGTGGGACGATCGTGAAGCGCGCGGGCTCGATCCCGCCACCTTCTCCGCCCTCAAGGCCTTCGACCTCGTGCTCGAAGGGAGCCAGGCGCTCAACGCCTTCGCGGGACTGGTCGGCGTGCTGCGCGCCGGCGGCATTCGGCATCTGCTCGTGCCGCTCCCCGCCGAATCGTACGCACGTGCGCTCCTGGGGCCGTTTGCCGCGGACCTCGTGGACCTGAACTTCGTCGTCAAGCGCCTCGACGGCCGCGCTCCCATCGACCCGGGACCGATCTACTTCGACATCCGCCACTGATTTGGCGCCCTCTGCGTCTTCAGCGTCGGCTCTGGTAGACTGAGGGCCCGCCATGAAGACCGAGATTCGAGTTCACGGACCGCTCGACGTGCCGCGCACGCTCGAGCGCTACACCGTCTGGGGCGAGGACCCCGTCAACCGGCTCGTCGACGGCGCGTTCCTCCGCGCCGTCCGCGCGGCCGGGCGCTGGAGAGGGTACGAGCTGCGATGGGCCGGATCCGTGGATGCCGCACGGCTCCTCGTGTCGACGCCGGGCGACCGGAGTCCGCACGCGCTCGAGGCGGCTGTGGGCGAGGTCGAGCGGATCTGCGGGCTCGGGCTCGACGTGGCAGGCTTCTATGAGGCGGCCAAGGCCGATCCGGTGCTGGGTCCCCTCGTGCCGAAGCTCTGGGGCTTCCGCCCGACCTTGTCTCCGCTGCCCTTCGAGATGCTCGTGGGCTCCGTCTGCGCGCAGCAGATCAATCTCGCCTTCGCGTTCACCCTAAAGGCGCGCCTCGCCCGCCGCTTCGGCGTGCCCGTCGACGTCGCGGGACGGACGGTGTACGGCTTTCCCGACGCGGAGCGGCTCGCGCGCGTCGGGGTCCGCGCGCTCCGGCGCCTGCAGCTCACGACCCGAAAGTCGGAATACGTCGTCGGCCTCGCCCGGGTCGTTGCCTCGGGCGCTCTGGACCTGACCGCGCTCGGCGGCCGCTCGAACGACGAGGTCATCGGGGCGATCACCGGCGTGCGGGGCTTCGGGCGATGGTCCGCGGACTGGTTCCTCGCGCGCCACCTCGGCAGGGGCGATGTCTGTGCGGCCGGTGATCTCGCCGTGCGGCGGGCGTTCGAGCGCTTCTGCAACCAGGGCCGGCCGCTCGACGAGCCGGCCGTTCGGCGCCGGGCGGCCGCGTGGGGCCGGCACCAGAACATGGCCGTGCACTATCTCATGGCCGGACAGCGCCTGAGCGCCGCGGCCGCCTGATCGCATGGCCATCAAGGTCAATCTGCCCATCCTCGGGCAGCCGAATCCGGACGAGCCGACAGACGTGCACCTCGTGGGCCGCTACGCGCTGGGCGTGACCTGGGCCGACAATCACTCGAGCATCTATCCGTTCCGGCGCCTGCGTCTGGACGATCCGGGCCGCGTGCGGCGCGACTCGCCGGAGGCCGACACGCCGGAAGACGCGCTCAGCGAAGCCATGAGCTGGCCACGCGACATCAAGAAGGAGGCGGCGGCGCTTCGCGTGACATGGTCGGACGACCACGTGAGCGTGTATCCGTTCCCCTCCCTGCGCGCCTTGTGCCGGTGCGCGGGATGCACGGGGGGCCATTGATGGCCGCGACCCGGGAACCGCGCCGGGGCGTGGTGCTGGCCGGCGTCATGGGATCGGTCTTCCTCGCGGCCATGGAGTCCACGGTCGTCGCGACGGCAATGCCGACGGTCATCGCGAGCCTGGGCGGCATCGAGATCTACTCCTGGACCTTCTCGGCGTTCCTGCTCGCGTCGACGGTGACCATGCCGCTGTGGGGCCGGCTCGCCGATCAGCTCGGGCGCCGCGGCGTCTACCTCGCGGGCTTGAGCCTGTTCCTGATCGGCTCGGCGCTGTCCGGGCTCTCGCAGAGCATGGCCCAGCTCATTACCTTCCGCGCCATCCAGGGTCTGGGCGCGGGCTCGCTCGTCACGATCGGCATGACCATCATCGCCGACCTGTGGGGGCTCGAGCGGCGCGCCAAGATGCAGGGCTATTTCTCGAGCGTCTACGGCGTCGCCTCCGTGGCCGGGCCGCTCGTGGGCGGATTCCTCACCGACACCATCTCGTGGCGCTGGGTCTTCTACATCAACCTGCCCTTTGGGCTTCTCGCCATGGTCGCCATCGGTGTCGGCCTGGGCGGCGAGCGGATCGCCAAGCGCGGCCTGAGCTTCGACTACCTCGGCACGGCCGTGTTCACCGCCGCCATCTCCGCGCTTCTGGTCGGTCTGGTCGAGGCGGGCCGGGGCGCAAGCTGGATGCGCGCCGAGGTCCTGGGCCTGATCGCGCTGGCGGCCGCCCTCCTGGCCGTGTTCGTCCGGATCGAGCGCGCGGCGGCCGAGCCCGTGGTGCCGCTCGCGCTCTTCGCCATTCCGATGGTGCGCGCGGCCGCCGTGACCGGGTTCCTGTCCGGCATGGCCATGTTCGGCACCATCCCCTACGTGCCCCTCTTCCTGCAGGCCGTGATCGGGAGCAACGCCACCCAGGCCGGCTTCGTGCTCATGCCGTTCGTCATCGGCTGGGTCGCCTGCTCCATCCTGGGCGCGCGGCTGGTGCTCCGCGTGAGCTACCGCGTGGTGGTTTTGATGGGCATGCTCGCGCTCACGCTCGCGTTCGTGTTCCTCTCGGGCTGGAACGACGCCTTGACGCGCGGAGCGGCCATGCGCGACATGGCGCTGGCCGGGATAGGGATGGGGCTGGTCTTCGTGCCCATGCTGATCGCCGTGCAGAGCGCCGTGCCGCGTGCCGTCCTCGGCTCGGCCACGTCCGTCACGGGATTCTTCCGCTTCATCGGCGGGGCGGTGGGTGTCGCGGTCATGGGGTCCGTCCTGGCTCACCGGCTCCATCGCGATCTGGCTCTCCTGCTGCAGACGGCGCCGGCGACGGCTCTAGACGGACTGCGCGAGGTCGCGGCCCATCCCGACCTGATCGTGAATCCGCTGACGCGCGCCGCCCGGAGCCCCGAGGTGCTCGCGCTGCTCAGACCCACCATGGCGCACGCGGTGGGCGGCGTGTTCGTGGTCGGACTGGTCGTCGCAGTGGCCGCGCTCGCCTCGGCGTTCCTCGTGCCTCCGGGACAGGCGCGGGATCTCGCCGTGACGCAGGAGCCCGTGGCGCCCTCGGGGTCCTGACGTGGCCGGCGATGCACCCCTCCTCGAACGTCTCGCCGGGCTTCCGCCCATCTCCGTGGCGGAGCTCCTCGACGCGCTCTCGCGGTTGCCGCAGCTGGGACGCGATCCCATGCTGGCCGGGCTGGCGGGGGTCGACGACGAGGGCGAGGCGGCCGTGCACCCGCTGCTGGCATCCGTGCTGGAACATCTCAAGCAGAAGCCGGACGCCACCTGCTACGCGGCGCTCATCGAGGCGCTCACCGGCATGTGGAACGCGGCCGTGCGCGGAGCGGTCGTCGGCCGGCTCCGCGCGGCCGGCATGCCCGCCGACGACCTCCTCCTCCGGCTGGAACGGCTGTCCCCCACGCTCGGCCTCAAAGGCGAGAGCCGCGAGTGGGCGCGGGCGTGGATGGCCGATCCGACCGCCCAGGACGCGGCGCTCGTGCAGCAGTGCATGGTGCGCCTGCTCCTGGCGCTTCGCGGGCTGGCCGAGGCCCGCGCGCGCATGCTCATCGACGACACCCCAAAGGAGACCGCATGATCCACCTGCACGAGAAGAACGCGGAACGGAAGCGGCTGAACGGATTGATCGCCAAGAGCACGATGAAGGTGCCGGCGGCCGTGGGCGCCGTCGGCCAGCTCGTGTTCTCCGACGGCGCGCTCAGCAAGCGCCACAAGGAGCTGACGGCGCTGGCCGTCGCCGTGGTGCAGAACTGCTTCGACTGAATCGAGCACCGTGTGGAGGAGGTCCTCCACCTGGGCGCCACGGATGCGGAGATCGCAGAGACGCTCGACATCGGCGCGATCATGGGAGGCACCATCAGCATGAAGTCCGTGCGCCACGCCTTCGCCGTGATGGACGCGATGAGGAAGGGACCGGATCGATGAGCGCGATTCCCGAGGCATTCACGGACCTGCTGACCACCAAGAAGGCCTTCGCCAATCTCGCCACCGTCAACGCGGACGGGACGCCGCAAGTGACGCCCGTGTGGTTCGACTGGGACGGCCGCCACATCCGCGTCAACACGGCGCGCGGGCGCGTCAAGGACAAGAACCTCCGGCGCACGCCGGCGGTGTCGCTCGCCATCATGGATCCGGACAATCCCTACCGGTACGTGCAGATCAAGGGGCGGGTCGCCGCGGTGACCGAGACGGGCGCGGACACCCACATCGACTCGCTGGCCAAGAAGTACCTGGGGCAGGATCGGTATCCGTATCGCAAGGCAGGCGAGGTGCGCGTGACCTTCTCCATCGCGCCGGAACGCGTCCAGACGATGGGCTAGCGGCGGAGGGGAAGGCCCGGCATGATCGCGCTCGATGCGGTGTCGAAGGGGTACGGCGGGCAGAGTCTGCTCCGCGACGTATCCTGGCGCATCGGGCGCGGCGAGCGGATCGGCCTGTGCGGGCCCAACGGGGCGGGAAAGACGACCCTCTGCCGCATCCTGGCGGGCGTCGAGGACGCCGACGCAGGCCGTGTGCATCGCGACAGCGGCGTGAGCGTCGGCTATCTCCCGCAGGAGGTCGGATCGAGCGAGGCCGGGACCGTGCTGGCCGAGGCGCTCTCGGGATTCGACGAGGTGTGGCGCCTCGAGGCTGAGCTCGAGCGCCTGGCCGCCCTCATGGCCGACCCGGAGGCGGGCGAAGACGTCACCGAGCGGTACGGCAACGTGCAGCATCGCTTCGAGGCGCTCGGCGGATACCGCCTGGAGGCCGAGGCCAAGATCATCCTGGGCGGTCTTGGATTTGCGCCGGACGACTCCCATCGCCCGCTCGGCGAGTTCTCCGGCGGCTGGCGGATGCGGGCGGCGCTCGCGCGGCTCTTGCTCCTCCGCCCGGATCTCCTCCTCCTCGACGAGCCGACCAACCACCTCGACCTCGAGTCGCTCGCCTGGCTCGAAAGCTTCCTGACCTCCTACGCCGGCAGCGTCGTGGTCGTGTCCCACGACCGGTACTTCCTGAACCGCATGGTGACCTCCATCGCCGAGCTGGCGCAGGGGACGGTGACGCTCTATGCGGGCGACTACGATCACTATCTCGTCGAGCGGGAGGCGCGACACGCCCTTCTCGAGGCACGCCAGCGCAATCAGGCGAAGCGGGTGGCAGACATCGAGCGCTTCATCGAGCGCTTCCGCTATCAGGCGACCAAGGCGCGCCAGGTGCAGAGCCGCGTCAAGATGCTGGAGAAGATCGAGCGCATCGAGGTGGACGGGCCCGCGCGCCGGATCCACTTCGCCTTTCCGCAGCCTCCGCGATCGGGCCGTCTGGTCGGGCGCCTGCATCAGGTGCACAAGGCGTACGGAAGCAACACGGTCTACGCCGGCATGGACTTCGCCGTCGAGCGCGGGCAGAAGGTGGCCCTCGTCGGGGTGAACGGGGCGGGGAAGTCGACCCTGCTCAAGATGCTGGCCGGCGTGCTGGCGCCCGATCGAGGCGAGCGGGTGCTCGGCCCCCACGTGCAGGTCCACTACTACGCGCAGCATCAGCTGGACGCCCTCGATCCATCCCGCACCGTCCTCGAGGAGCTCGAGCAGGCGGATCCGGAGTCGGCGATCGGCCGCCTGCGGAGCATCCTGGGATCGTTCCTCTTCAGCGGCGATCAGGTGGACAAGCGCGTCTCGGTGCTGTCGGGCGGAGAGAAGGCACGGGTGGCCCTGGCGAAGATGCTCGTGCGGCCGGCGGCGCTCCTCTGCATGGACGAGCCCACCAACCACCTCGATCTCGCCTCGAAGGAGGTGCTCGAGGAAGCACTCGCGGCGTTCAACGGCACCATCGTGTTCATCTCGCACGATCGATACTTCATCAACCGGATCGCTACGCACGTGGTCGAGGTGGATCGTGGTCGCCTGACCACGCACCTGGGGAACTACGACGAGTATCTCGATCGGAAGGCCGGCGCGGTCGAGCCTGCCGCACCCGCGCCGCCCCGCGCGGAGACGGGGTCCGCAAAGCCGCCGCCGGCGGCCCGCGCCTCCCGCAAGGGCCTCGCGCGAGAGATCAGGGCGATCAAGGAGCGGCTGCAGGCCATCGAGACGCAGATCGCGGCCATGGAGCGGCGGCTTCAGGAGATCTCTCTCGCGCTGGCCGATCCGGACCTGTACCGCGACGGCGAGCGGGCCCGCGAGATCGCACAGGCCCGGAAGGACGCCGAGCAGAAGGTCGCCTGGCTGATGAAGGAATGGGAGGAGCTCTCCGTTCAGCTCGCCTCCACCGAGGAGCCGTGACCGTGGGCGAGCGGTACGTGCCGGTGAGCGACGCGGCAGGCGTCCGGCGGGAGAAGGCGCTCGCGCGCGAGCTCCGCCAGACGGGATGGTGGAAGCGGCGCATCGCCGACGGTCGCTGCCACTACTGCCATCGCGCCGTCGGCGTGCGGCAGCTCACGCTCGACCACGTGGTGCCGCTGATTCGCGGCGGCCGTTCCGTCCGCGGCAATGTGGTGCCCGCCTGCAAGGACTGCAACACGGCCAAGAAGGCCATGCTGCCGTGGGAGTGGGAGGCGTATCTTCGCCGCTTCACTCCGCCTGGATCCGAGTAGATACGCTCCGCTGTCTCGAATTGTGGGCATTGTCAGCCCGCGCCTCCCGGAGTCGAATCGACGCTAGCAGTGCACACTCTCAACGGGAGGCGCGTATGACGACGTTCAAGTGGATGGTGGCCGTGGCGGCGATGATGTGGGGCGCGGGAGCGGCGGGCGGTGTGCTCGCGTCCGACACGAAGCAGGCGAGAAGCGAGGGGAAGCCCGCACCGTCGGGCGAGGGCAAGATCAACATCAACGAGGCGACGCAGGCTGAGCTCATGAAGCTCGAGGGCGTCGGGGCGGGCACGGCGAAGAAGATCATCGCGTGGCGCGAAGCGCACGGGCCCTTCAGGCGCGCCCTCGATCTCGAGAAGGTTCCCGGCGTCGGCCGCGACGTCCTCGACAAGAATCACGGCCGCATCGCGGTGAAGTAAAAAAACCCTTTTGCCGCGGGTGCGAGTTGGGTAGGATGTGGGAAATCGGTCGGAGCGCACACAGGCTTCCTCGATCGTCCCCCGTGGCAATTTCGCCGTGGGCGATGTGACCGAGCCTCGGACCGGGAGTCGGCGTCCGGTGCGAGGTGGTGGCCCTGGGCCCTGCGTTGGGCTTCGCCGAGAAAGGGAGGTGATCCAGCCGATGTGTACCACCCCTACGGTGATCTGTGAGGTGGTCACCTCCTAAGGCCCGGACGTAAGCAGGTGCAGGTGGGCCTGGAGGACCCAGGAACCACCGGCCCCGACGGTCCCGCTTTTCACCAGCGGGGCGGCGCGTAGCCAGAAGACGCCGCAGCAGCCGTCGGGGCTTTCTTTTTCTGCTGCTGACGACGCGATGGCTTCGCGTGCGGCGAGAATAAAACGGCCCGCCGGAGGGACCCGGCGGGCCGTCGAGTGTTCAGCGTGGGGTTCTATGCCTTGCGGACGTTGGAGGCCTGCAGGCCCTTTGGACCCTTCGTGACCTCGAACTCGACCTTGTCACCCTCGGCCAAGCTCTTGAAGCCCTGCGCCTGAATGGCGCTGTAGTGGACGAACACGTCCTCGCCGCCCTCGACCTGGATGAAGCCGTAACCCTTCGCGTCGTTGAACCACTTGACGGTGCCTTGTGCCATACGTCTGGTTCCTCTCTCCTTGGGCGGCCGTGGAGCCACCCCTGTGATCCCCGCACCACCATGGCCGGGGGCTCCCCCAGAATCGGGGGGAACAAAAAAACGCCGTCGAGGACTCGAGTCCTCGCGGCGCCAAAACCCCTAGAAGTAGCTGTGTTCGCTCACGTACGGATCAGGCACGTCACTGAGTACCAGACGGGCGAAAATTAGCAGAGGGGGCCAGACCTGTCAACCTTGATTTCTGTGCCGGTCCAGGACGACCGGCAGCGGGTGATGCGGGCCGGGCCCCGCTTTGTCCGGAGCCCGGCCCTTCGGGGTCGTCCTACACCTTGCGAACGTTCGAGGCCTGGAGACCCTTCGGCCCCCGGGTCACCTCGAACTCGACCTTGTCACCCTCGGCCAGGCTCTTGAAACCCGAAGCCTGAATGGCGCTGAAGTGCACGAACACGTCCTCGCCGCCCTCCTGGGAGATGAAACCGAACCCCTTCGCATCGTTGAACCACTTCACGCTACCCTGAGCCATCTCTACCTACCTCTTTCTCTTGAGGCTTGCGCCTCGGTGATACCCCACCACCATGGCGGGGGAGCCTTCCGTCATGGAAGGCAAACAAAAACGCCGCCGGACCTGAGGTCCTCGCGGCGTTGATCTCGAATCTAGCGAATCTCTGATCGCTACGTATCCGACTACCGAGTGAACCTACAACCTGGCGGCAGCATAACGCACCGCTTCAGCGCTGTCAAGGAATGTCCTGGACGGGCACCGTGACGGGCGCCGACCCGTTGCGGGTCCCCAGCCAGCCCGGTACCGCCATGGAGAATCGGCCGGCCGTGCCTCCGGCCACCACCACGTGGATCTCCTCCTTCGACGGAAATTTTGGAATCAGTTCGTCGGGTTTTGGCTCGGCTCCCTTCGAGAAGCGGAGGTTGGTGCCCTCGCCATGATCTGCGTCGGGCAGGAGCGTCCGATACGGCACGCGCACGGTCTCGAAGAGGTGCCGTACAAGATCCGCCCGGGTCCAGCCCTCGTCTCCGAAGGTGTGCGCGTGCTCGGGACCCACGAGCAGCATCGTGTGGGAGTACAGGGGGAAGTGTTTGCTGTTCCAGAGCCCGCTCATGGACCAGCCGAGAGAGCCGGCGAGGCTGCGAGCCGTCCGGCTCGCATGATCCGATATGCCGTGGGGTGCTTCGCCGGCGAAGACGGTCACTGCGCTCTGCGCAGGGCCGAGACCACGCCCGACGTGATAGGGCGGCCACGGGCTCTCCTCCTCGTGCTCCCCGATGCAGTACGTGTATCGCCCTGGGTGGCCGAACGTGGACATGGAGGTCTCGCCCGGCCGGGCGCCGCCGATGTTGATCATCACGAGCCGGAGGGCGCGGCCGATCGTCGCATTCGCGCGGAACCCGGGCCCGAAGACGCCGAACGAGCAGTTGAGGCCGATGCGCTGCCGGATCGGGCCGTTGACCACGATGAGCGGTGCGGAGAAGTGCGTCGACGTCGACATGCCGTGGAGATTGAAGGCCGGGTCACACGCAGCCTCCACCGCAGCGAGCACGACCGGGAGGTAGTCGGGCCGGCATCCCGCCATCACGGCATTGACGGCGACCTTTTCCACCGTGGCGCGCCCGTAGTTGGGAGCGACCTCGCTGATGACGTCGGCGCGGTCGCGTGAGGTGCCGGCGAGCATGCGGTCCACGCGCTCGCGGGTGGGCGGTACCACGGGCAGACCATCGGTCACGCCCTTGTCGAACCAGAGGTCGAAATCGTCCATGCACGCTCCGTCGAGCCCGGTCATGGTGCCACACTTTTCGCACGGACGATCCGTGGGCGCGGCCGCCTTGTCCGGAGCGGCCTGGCCGACGGTGCCGGGGATCTCCAGTCTGGTCTCAAGTATCTAAAAAGATTAGTAGATTAGACCGTGCAGATGCTGCTGGAAGCTATCCTGGCGTAGAGATGCCCCATGTGCACGGAGATGCACGGGTTCTTGTTTGCCCCCGGAGCGAGATGCTAGAGTGAACGAACCGTAGTAAGTGTCCATTTGTCGACGCTGGCCTATGGGAGAGCATCATCTATGTTGCTGAGCGTTCTCGCCGGGCTCTTCTCCAACGACCTCGCCATCGATCTGGGCACTGCCAACACCCTCGTGTACGTCCGTGGGGAAGGCATCGTGATGAACGAGCCTTCGATCGTGGCCATCCACCAGGCCGACCACTCGGTCCTGGCGGTCGGGCACGAGGCCAAGGCGATGATGGGCCGCACGCCCGGCAATATCCAGGCGATCCGCCCCCTCAAGGACGGCGTCATCGCCGACTTCGACGTGACCGAGAAGATGCTGCACTACTTCATCAGCAAGGTGCACCGGCGGCGGACGCTGGTCCACCCGCGCATCGTGATCGGGGTGCCCTCCGGCATCACCCAGGTGGAGAAGCGCGCGGTCAGGGACTCGGCGATGCAAGCGGGCGCGCGCGAGGTCTACCTGATCGAGGAGCCGATGGCCGCGGCCATCGGCGCCGGGCTGCCCATCCAGGAGCCGGGCGGCAACATGATCGTGGACATGGGCGGCGGCACCACCGAGGTGGCCGTCATCTCGCTGTCCGGCATCGTGTACTCGAAGTCCGTGCGCATCGCCGGCGACGAGATGGACGAGGCGATCGTGCAGTACATCCGGAAGCACTACAACCTCCTGGTCGGCGAGCGCCGCGCCGAGGAGATCAAGATCAAGCTGGGCTCGGCCTATCCCATGGCGGGCGACCGCGCCACCATGGAGGTCAAGGGACGCGACCTCATCGACGGCATCCCGAAGACGATCGTGGTCACCGACGAGGAGATCAGGGAGGCGCTCCGGGAGCCCGTCATGTCGATCGTGGACACGGTGCGCACCTGCCTGGAGCGGACGCCGCCCGAGCTGGCGGCGGACATCGTGGACAAGGGCATCGTACTCACAGGGGGCGGGGCGCTCTTGCGGGGCCTCGACCTCTTGCTACGACAAGAAACGGATCTGCCCATCACCGTCGGCGACGACCCGCTGTCGTGCGTCGCCCTCGGCACGGGCAAGGTCCTCGACGAGCTGAATCTACTCAAGAAAGTCGCGATCCCCGCCTAGCGCCGGGCCGGGCGCCCGGGCGCGGGGCATGCGAGTCGCGGGCAGGGGTGTGGTCGGGTGAAATTTCGGCGATACGCGCTTCTCCTCGGAGTCCTGTTCACCTCACTTTTCCTGCTGACGATCCAGACCCGGGGCGGCGGGCCCACGCGTGCGGCCGATCTGCTGGCCCTGACGCTCAATCCCGTGCAGAGCGTTCTCGCGCGGGTGCATCGCGCGGCCCTCGGCACGTGGCACACCCTCGTCGATTGGCGGTCCGTGCGCAGCGAGAATGCCGTCCTTCGCGCCGAGAACGAGCGCTTGCGGATCCAGGCCCTGCAGGTCCGCGAGACGGACCAGGAGAACAAGCGGCTCAGGCGCCTTCTCGCCCTGCGTGACCGGCTGCCGCTCACGACCCTCACCGGCGAGATCATCGGCCGCGACGGCGGCGGCTGGGCCCGATCCTTGACGGTCAATCGCGGCAAGTCCGACGGGATCGCGCAGCAGATGCCCGTGATCGTTCCGGAGGGACTGGTCGGCCGGGTGGCCCAGGTTCGCACGGGGGCATCCGTGGTCCAGCTCCTCAACGACCCCGCCTCCACGGTCGGCGCTGTCGTCCAGCGCACGCGCACCGCGGGGCTCATCGAGGGCGAGCCCAGCGGCGGTCTCCGCTTCAAGTTCATGGCGCGCGATGGCGCGGGCGTCACCGCGGGCGACCTCATCGTCACGTCCGGGGTGGGCTCGCTCTTTCCCAAGGGAATCCCGGTGGGCCGGATCACCGCCATCGAGGACAAGGGATCGGCGCTCTTCCACTTCGCGGTGGTGGTGCCGGCGGTGGACTTCGCGCGGGTCGAGGAGATCCTCCTCCTGACCGGCCAGTCGACGCAGGACGTCGCCGGCCTCTTCATCCCGGGCGGCTGAGCCGTGCGCCTCTCCGTCCTTCTCATGGCCTTCGGCGGAAGCCTGGCGCAGTCGAGCGTCGTGCCGTCATGGAGCATCGGCGGCATCACGCCCGACCTCCCGCTCATCATGACCGCGCTCATCGCGCTCAAGCGAGGACCCGAGACCGGCTGCCTCGTCGGCTTCGCATCGGGGCTGCTCCAGGATGCCGTGGGCGGCGGTCTGCTCGGCGTGCAGGCACTGTCGCGGGCGGTGGCCGGCTTCGCGATGGGCCTCTTGCCGGGGCGGCTCTGGGTCGGCCACCCGCTCGTGCAGATCCCAGGACTGCTGCTCCTCACGGTGGCGGAAGGGCTCCTCCGCTTCGGGCTCCTGCAGCTCTTCCACTATCCGGCGCGGCTGTCCGAGCTCTTCGTCCATGTGATCGTGCCCCAGGCGCTCTACAACGGCTTCGTGGCGGCGGCCTGCATCCTGGCTCTCGAGGCGGCGCAAACGCTGCGCCGGCGACCCACGTGGATCTAGATCACGAATCCACGGCGCGGCGGGAGGCATGGCGCCGCCGCGTGCTCGTCCTGGCGACCGTGGCCGGCATCGCGTTCGCGGGGCTCCTGGGGCAGCTCTGGTACCTGCAGGTGCTCGAGGGCGGCAAGCTCCAGGAGATGTCGGAGCGCAACCGCATCAGGATTCGCCCAGTCGCGGCGCCGCGCGGCATCCTCTTCGACCGGAACGGCCTCGCGCTGGTGGACAACCGGCCGGCGTTCACGCTCTCGCTGATCCCGCGCGAGATCGACGATCGCGACACGGTGATGGCCCGCCTCTCGGTCCTCCTCAAGATTCCCATGCGCGAGCTCGAGGAGGCGCTCGACCGCGTGCCGCCGGACTCCTTCCGTCCGGTGCGCGTGCGGCGGGGCCTCACGCTCGAAGAGATGACGAAGGTCGAGGAGCGCAAACTCGAGCTCCCCGGCGTCGTGATCGAGGTCGAGCCGCAGCGCGTGTACCCGACCAGCACCTTCGCGGCCCACCTGCTCGGCTACGTCCGCGAGGTCAGCGACGACCAGATGAAGCAGGGACGCTTCCGCCGCGGCGACATGATCGGCCAGAGCGGCCTCGAGCGGCTCCTGGACGAGTATCTGCGCGGCCGCGACGGAGGCGAGCGCATCGAAGTTGACGCCCTCGGCCGACCTGTGCAGGTGATGAAGCGGGAGGAGCCCGATCCCGGCGCGCAGGTCATCACGACGGTGGACCGGCGCATCCAGGAAGCCGCGGAGCGCGCCATGACCGGCCGTTCAGGCGCGGTCATCGTGATGGATCCCCGGAACGGCGACGTCCTGGCCATGACCTCGAGCCCGGCCTTCGAGCTCGATCGGCTCACCGGCAACCTCGACAAGGACGAGTGGCTCAAGGTGATCAAGGATCCGCTCACGCCGTTGATGAATCGGGCGCTGCAGAGCCAGTACGCGCCCGGGTCCGTCTTCAAGGTAGTGGTGGCAGCCGCGGGGTTGCAGGAAGGCACGCTGACGCCGATGGACCGGACGTACTGCAACGGCGAGTTCCACCTGGGCCAGTGGACGTTCAAGGACTGGAAGGAAGGCGGCCACGGCCACGTCGACACGCGCACGGCGCTCATCCACTCATGCAACATCTTCTTCTATCAGGCGGGCCTCAAGATCGGGCCGGCCGCCATCGCACGCTACGCGGAAGCCTTCGGCCTGGGCGCCCCGAGCGGCATCGATCTCGGCGGCGAGAAGTCGGGCCTGGTGCCGTTCGTGGACGGCCGCCGCCGCATCGACGGGCGGAGGTGGCAGGCCGGCGACACCGTCAACATGTCCATCGGGCAGGGCCAGGTGCTCGTGACGCCGATGCAGGTCGCCCGCATGATGTCGGCGGTGGCCAA
>Ga0335070_10002605_pt1 | contig 20911 bp, 19 predicted proteins | sample Lox_Sample_13_FD_206722 | JGI IMG/M metagenome (GOLD analysis project Ga0335070, IMG submission 206722) | Soil microbial communities from Loxahatchee National Wildlife Refuge, Florida, United States - Lox_Sample_1.3 | ecosystem: Environmental > Terrestrial > Soil > Wetlands | place: USA...
AATAATTGGCGGGCGCCCCGAAGCGGCACCCGCCAACATTTAACCCGAAGTGAGGTGAGGAAACGAGAGCGTTGAGGCCAGCGAAAACCGGCTCGCCCGATCTCAGCGGCCGGCGGCGGGAGCCGCCTCGGAATGTCCGTTGGCCGCCGCCGCGCTCGCGCTCGGCGCCGCCGCCAGCCCGCAGAAGGCTTCGTAGTCGATAAGCCCGGTCTGCGTAGGATGGTCGCTGCAAACGGGGCAATCCGGATCGCGCTTGATCTTGAGCATCCGGACGTAATCTTTCGACAGCGTGTCGAAGTAAACCATTCTGCCGATCAGCGGCTCGCCCGCGCCCAGGATGAGCTTCATCGCCTCCAGCGCCTCGATCGATCCGATAATTCCCGGCAGCGCGCCCAGCACGCCAGCCTCGGCGCACGAGGGCGCCATGTCCGGCGGCGCCGGCTCCGGATAGAGGCATCGGTAGCACGGGCCGCCCTTGGCCGGATAAAAGACCGTGGCGTTGCCCTCGAAGCGGAAGATCGCGCCGTCAACCAGGGGCTTGCGCGCGAGCACGCAGGCGTCGTTGATCAGGTAGCGCGTGGGAAAGTTGTCGCCGCAATTTACGATGACGTCGTAGTCCTTGATGATGTCCATCACGTTGTCCGACGAAAGCCGGACCTCGTGGCGGATGACCTTGACGCCGGGATTGATCGACTGAATCGACTCCTGCGCCGACTCCGTCTTGAGCATCCCGACCCGGTCGGTCGCATGGATTATCTGGCGCTGCAGGTTGGAGAGGTCGACCACGTCAAAGTCCACCAGTCCCAGCGTGCCGACGCCCGCCGCCGCCAGATAGAGCGCGGAGGACGATCCGAGCGCGCCCGCGCCGAGCAGCAGCACCTTGGCGTCGAGCAGCTTGGCCTGCCCCTTCTCGCCAACCTCCGGAATCACGAAGTGACGCGAGTAGCGGGTAAGCTCATCGGGCGTGAACTGGCGGTCCGCCGTCCACGGCAGGCCACGGTCCTTCCATGCGTTGAAACCGCCCGTCAGGTTGTAGACGTTCTCGTAGCCCATCTCGCGGAGCGAGCGCGACGCCAGAAGCGACCGCGTCCCCGACGCGCACTGCACGATTACCGGCGCCTTATGGTCGGGAACCTTCTCTTCGACCCGCAGCTCGAGGAAGCCGCGGGGAATTCCGACCGCCTGCGGTATATGACCTTGGCGCCATTCGTCGCTCTCGCGAACGTCGAGCAGCACCGTGCCCGGCTTTTCCAGCATCCGGCGCGCCTCGTCGATATCGACCGATTTAATCTGGGAGCGCGCTTCGTCGAGAATATTCTTTGATGTCTTGGCCATAGCTTTGAAACCGCCGACAGGAATTTATCCCTTAGATTACATTATTTGTCATCTATTGTTCCAGACCTGGAACGTAACCATCATTTCGGCCATGTCGAGAGGGCCGTATTCGCCCTGGGCAGAGCGGCGGCCTCAGCCCCCGAGCATCCGGTGCGATTCGAGGATCGAGCGGACGAAATCGAGTACGCGCTGGGCATGGCCCCGGGGCGTGACGTCGTGGAAGGCGCGCGCGATGCGCTGGTCGGCCGCAATGATGAAGGTCGAACGCGCCGCTGTCCCGCCCCGCAGCACGCCGAAGGCGCTCGCCAGCCGGCCGTCGGCATCCGACAGCAGGGTGAAGGGGAAGGCGTGCTTTTCAGCGAATTCACGATGGGATTCGACCGAATCGACGCTGACGCCGACGATCGCGCATTTGAGTGCCGCGAAGGACTCGTCGAGGTCGCGAAATTCCCGGCCTTCGACCGTACATCCGGGCGTATGGTCCGCCGGGTAGAAGTAGACCACGAGGCTTTGGCCGCGGAATTCCGCGAGCCGGCGCTCGTTGCCGTGCTGGTCGCGAAGCGCAATCTCGGCTGCCGCGCCCAGGCCGTCGCCCGGGCGCAGGCCCTCAGTGGACGGCATGGGTCTCGGTCTCGCCGAGTGCGCGCCGGGCGGCAAACTTGATCGCTGCGTTGTCGACATTTACCGAGCACAGCGATCCGCACATGCTGCATACGTTGGAGCCCGCGGCCTCGCTCTCTTCCTTGTAACGGCGCGCCTTGTCCGGGTCCATCGCCATCGCGTACATGCCTTCCCAGTTGAGCGCCTTGCGATAGCGCGACATCTGGTCGTTCCAGACCTTGGCCGCGCGCACGCCCTTGACGAGATCGCCCGAGTGCGCGGCGATACGAGTCGCGATTACGCCTTCGCGCACGTCGTCGATATCGGGCAGGCGCAGATGCTCGGCTGGCGTGACGTAGCAGAGGAAGTCGGTGCCGGCCGCGGACGCGATCGCGCCGCCGATCGCGCCCGTGATGTGGTCATAGCCGGGGGCGACGTCGCAGGTGAGCGGCCCCAGCACGTAGAACGGCGCGCCGCCGCAGACGCGCTTTTCCAGCTGCACGTTGGCCTCTATCTGGTCGAGCGGCACGTGGCCGGGACCTTCGATCATCACCTGCACGCCCTGGTTGCGCGCACGCTCGGTCAGCTCGCCCAGCACCAGCAGTTCGGCGATCTGGCCGCGATCCGTGGCATCGCCGGTCGCGCCGGGCCGCAATCCGTCGCCGAGCGAAATCGTCACGTCATGCTCGCGCAGGATCGCACAGACCTCGTCGAAGTGCTCGTAAAGCGGGTTCTCGCGCCCCGTGCGCTCCATCCAGGCCGCGAGCAGGGCGCCGCCGCGCGACACGATTCCCTCGATACGCTGATGCCGCCGTAGCCGAGCGACGCTCTCGCGCGTCACCCCGCAATGCAGAGTCATGTAGTCGACGCCCTGGCGCGCCTGGCGCTCGATCACTTCGAGAAAGAAAGCGCTCTCGAGCTCCATGATCGAATGGTCGGAGGCGACCTGATAAATCGGCACGGTGCCCAGAATAACGGGGCAGCGCGAGATGAGCTCGACGCGAATCTTGTCGAGGTCGGTGCCGGTCGAAAGGTCCATCACGGAATCTGCGCCGAAGCGCACCGCGGTGTAGAGCTTTTCGACCTCTTCGTCGAGCAGTTGATGGAAGTTCGATGCCCCGATATTGGCGTTGACCTTGGTGCGCAGGCGCTTGCCGATCCCGATCGCGCGGAAGTTGTGATGGACGTTGTGCGGGATAACGGCCTCGCCGCTGGCGACCAGCGCACGAATCTCCTCGGGCGCGAGGCCTTCGTCCTCGGCGACCTCGAGCATCTGCGGGGTGATGATACCTTTGCGCGCGGCTTCAATCTGGGTCATGTCGGCATACCTCGGAAACGGAACATATGACCTTATTTATACTCCATGCGGACGCGGTTCGTCACGGGCGGCACCAAGCGCGCCGCCACCGGGCTATTTGCCGGCCGCGCGATGCCGGTTGAGGGCCGGCAGTTCGGGCATTGTGTCGGCGTGGTCGTCTTTCCAGGCCGCCGGCTGATCGCGCTCGGTGTAGGTCTTGAGCTCTTGGCGCATCGGGTCGTAGACCGCGCGCGACTGTTCGTCGTACCACCGGAACATCTCGCGCATGTTGCCCTCGCGCCCTTCGGCGGCGAGCACGCGCGACCGATGCATCAGCAGCTCCTTCGTCTCGATGAAGTCCTTGCGGTCGAAGCCCCAGATGCGCGGATGGACGTAGGTGTCCATCCGGATCGCGTCGCACGGGCAGGCTTCGACGCAGAGCCCGCAGTAGATGCATCGCAGAGTGTCGATCTCGTAGCGCAGCGGAAATTTCTCGACTTCGGGATTGGGATGCGCGCCGGCCTCGATATAGATGCACTGCGCGGGGCAGGCGGTCGCGCAGAGAAAGCACGCGGTGCAGCGCACGGTTGAGTCGGGGCGCAGCGTCAGGCGATGGCTTCCGCGATAGCCCTCGGAGTAGGTCTTGCGCTCATCGGGGTACTGCACGGTGGTCGCGGCCTTGCGATCCCGCGCGAAGCCCATCGCGTGCGCGATATGCAGCCCCAGGTTGCGGAAGAAGTGGGCGTTGATGGTCACCAGGCCGCGCAGCACTTCGCCGAGATACAGGCGCTCCCAGCGGGACAACTCTTCGCGTCGTTTCATTATTTTTCGGTTAACGGGTGCGCGTTGGATCGGGTCAGGATCGAGTTGGGTAAATCGGCGCGAATCCGCGGCGACGCTATCGCTCGGCTGACAGGCTCGGCCTCGGAACGGTCACTATAGGTGGTGGCCGGAATCGCGGTCAAGTTGGACGGCGCAGGAACTCCATCTCCGCTGGCGTCGAGGTGCGGCCGAGCACGGCGTTGCGATAGGGAAAGCGGCCGAAGCGGCGGATGACGTCGCGATGCTGTTCGGCGTACTTGACGTGTTCGGTCATTTCGGGATGCTCCGCGGCGAGCTTCTGAAAGAGCCGTATCGATTCTTCCTGGTCCGCGGGATTTTCGCTGTGCTCGAACGGCATATAAACGAACGAGCGCCGGATCGGTGAGAGCGCTAGGTCCAATCCGCGAGCGATCGCTTCTCTTGCAGTCGCACGTGCCTGCGGGTCGGTTGCGAACGAGCGCGGCGTGCCGCGGAACATGTTGCGCGGAAACTGGTCGAGCAGCAGGATCAACGCGAGCGCGCCGGGCGGCGAGTGTTTCCAGCCGTCCAGTTCGCCCGCCGCGGCGCGTTCGTGGTCGGCGAGAAAGCCGGCTCGGCAGGCCTCGTCGAAGCCCGCGTCCTGCATGAACCATCGGCGCTCCTGCTGCGTATCGGAGCCGTCGCCGAACCAGAATTGCAGGATTTCATTGATCTTCGTTTCCATCGAAGGAATTCCTTATGCAGTGGACGCGCTCGCTTCACGCGGCGCGCGATCAGAGAATATACTCTCTGAACGCCGGCGCGGTCTGGCATCGTTCCCGCCATGAAGAAGATCATCCACCTCAACGCCTTCAGTCAGTGCGCGGCTGCGCTGCAATCGTTCGGGCAGTTCCGCAATCCGCGCGACCGCACGTCGCAGGATTATACTTCGACGCGATTCTGGGTCGATCTTGCGCGCACGCTCGAGGCCGGATGCTTCGATTCGATCTTTTTCGCCGACGTCCACGGCGTTTACGACGTTTACCGGGGCAGCGCGGAAGCCGGAATCCGTCACGCCGTGCAGTTTCCGGGCAACGATCCGACGATGCTGTTTGCGGCGATGGCGCAGGCGACCCGCCATCTCGGCTTCATCTCGACCTACAGCACGACTTACTATCCGCCGTTCCACACCGCCAAACTCTTTTCCTCGCTCGACCATTTCACCGGCGGCCGCGCGGGATGGAACATCGTGACCTCTTATCTCGCCAGCGCCTGCCGCAACGGCCTCGGCGAGATGCTGCCGCACGACCAGCGCTATGAGCGCGCCGAGGAATATATGGAGGTCGTGTACAAGCTGTGGGAGGGAAGCTGGGAGGACGACGCGATCGTGCGCGACGCCGCCCGCGACATGCATACCGATCCCGCCCGCGTCCATACGATCAATCACAAGGGCAAATATTTCGAGGTCGAGGGGCCGCACATGTGCGAGCCCTCGCCGCAGCGCACGCCGCTGTTGCTGCAGGCCGGCCAATCGAGCCGCGGCGTCGCGTTCGGCGCGCGCCACGGCGAGGCGCTGTTCCTGGTCTATCCGACGATCGAGGTCACGCGCGCGCGCGTAGCGCGCATCCGCGCCGCCATCCGCGAACAGGGCCGCGACCCCGCTCACGTCAAGCTGGTACTCGCGCTCTCGGCGATCGTGGCCGAGACCGACGCTGAGGCGCGGCTCAAGGAGCAGCGTCTGCGCTCGTACGCGAGCCCCGAGGGCGCGTTCGCGCTGTTCGGAGGATGGACCGGCGTCGATCTTTCGCAATTCCGTGACGACGACGTGCTGGACCGCTTTCCTTCGGAAGGCATCAAGTCGGCGGCGCGATGGTTCTCGGCAGTGCATCCGGATCGCTCGCCGCTTACTCTGGCCGAGGCGCGAGAAGAGATGAAGCTCGCGAGCCTGATGCCGATACTGGTCGGCGAGCCAGCGCGAGTCGCCGACGAGGTCGAGCGATGGGTCGACGAAACCGGCATCGATGGGATCAACCTGGTTCCGATTTACCAGCCCGGCAGCTTCATCGAGTTCGTCGAACTCGTGGTGCCCGAACTGCAGCGCCGCGGCCGCATGCGCACCGGCTTTGACGGCGCGACCCTGCGCGAAAATCTGTTCGGTGAAGGCGTCTCCCGCCTGCTGCCGGACCATCCCGCGTACCGAATTGCCGGCGTCAGTCCTCCGCGACGAGCTCGCGCTGCGAGCGCCTAGCGGCGAAGCGCTACCGGGAAAACCCGGGCAGAGGCGTCGTCGCGACGAGTGCTCTGCGAGCCGGCGGTCGGGCAGGTGAACACGTACGCGATTTTGGTCACCTTCCGCGTGCGGGCGCTGAACAGCACCATCATCACGATGCATGGTTCGACCTGGCCCTGGAGTTCGATCGCGCGCTCGTCGTGCCCGGTGTCCTTGAGCATCGGGTAGCGCTTGTGCACCGCTTTCGCGCCTAGGCCGGCGAGTGGCGAGTGCGCGTCCTCGATAATCACCAGCTTGTCGTTGTCGTCGAAGAACAGGGCGTAGCTGCTCCCGGGAGGATTGTAAACGGTGCTCGGTTCGGGCTGGACCTTGCCGATCTTGGCCTCGGGAAAGCCGGCCGGCGGGCGCGGATTGCCCGGATAGTCCTCGGGCGCCGCCGGGAACATCTTGATCACGTCGTCGAGCCCGCTCAGCCCCGGCACCAGGTCGCCGATCTTCTTTCCGTTGCGCAGCACGGCAGGATAGTGGAACGGTTCGGCCGCAAGCCCCGGCGCCGCCGCGAGAGCGGCGAGAGTCGTCGCCAAAGGGGCAAGCAACGAGACGACCACGACCGGGATCGGTAGCGGCCACAAGCGTAACGTCGAGCGCATAGCAACTGCCTGTCCCATTTTCGACATCGACTGGAGAAATCGCAACTCACGCGGAAATTCTTTTCGCGACCCGCGCGCTGAGCTATGCGTTGCCCGCTGGTTCGAGCCCGCTGGTTCGAGTATGTCATGCAGGCTATGAAAACCGAGCCTGCGCCCGCACCACTGGCTCCCGCCGCCGATGCGTCAGCCGGCACGAGCGCCGTCCACGCGCTCGTAGCAAGCTGTCTCGGCTGGACGCTCGATGCGTTCGATTTCTTCGTCCTCGTCTTCGTGGTCCCGGCAATCGCAAAGGAGTTCCATCGTTCGGTCGCCGACATCGCCTTCACCATCACCGCGACGTTGATGATGCGTCCGGTGGGAGCGCTGCTGTTCGGCTGGATGGCCGATCGATGGGGCCGCCGGCTGCCGCTGATGATCGACGTGGTTTTCTACTCGGTCGTCGAGATGCTGAGCGGTCTCGCGCCGAACTACACGGTCTTCCTTGTGCTGCGTGCGCTCTATGGAATCGGGATGGGCGGAGAGTGGGGTGTCGGCGCGTCGCTTGCGATGGAGACGGTACCGGCGCGATGGCGCGGGGTACTTTCGGGAGTGCTGCAGGAGGGCTATTCGGCCGGATACCTGCTCGCGGCAGCCGCTTACTTTTTCATCTTTCCGCGCTTCGGATGGCGTCCCATGTTCATCATCGGCGGCCTGCCCGCGATCCTCACGCTCTACATCCGGACCAAGGTGAAGGAGTCGAGCGCATGGGAGCGGATGCGTCCGGACACGCGCAAAATCCTGGGCACGGTGCGCGCCAACCTGCCGTTGTTCATCTACCTGGTCGTGTTCATGACGCTGATGAACCTGATGGGGCACGCGACCCAGGACATGTACCCGACGTTTCTCGAGCGTGAACGCGGGCTTGGGCCGCGGGCGGTCGCAACGATCGCCGCGATTTACAGCCTCGGCGCGCTGATGGGCGGCGTCACCGTCGGATGGCTTTCCGACCGAATCGGCCGGCGCCGTGCGATGGCGGGAGCGACGCTGGCCGCCGCGCTGGTGGTGCCGCTTTGGGTGTTTCCGCACTCGCCGGCGTGGCTCGCGGTCGGTGCGCTTCTGATGCAGTTCATGGTGCAGGGCGCATGGGGCGTTATCCCGGTGCATCTCTCGGAGCTGTCGCCGCCCCACGCGCGCGGGCTCTTCACCGGGCTTGCCTACCAGTTAGGGGTGATGTTCGCGGCCAACGCGGCCTTCGTCGAGGCCCTGATGGCGCGCCATACGTCGTACGCGGCGGCGCAGGCGATAGTGGGATCCGCGGCTTTGGTCGGCGCCGCGATCGTGATAAGCCTCGGTCAGGAGCGTAAAGGGTCCGACTTGCACGCGGCGGCGTCGTTTTGAGGGTCCGCGCACGGCGAGATCGGCAGGACGTAGAAGCTTCAGGTGGCCCGTCGTCGCCGTCTCCCTTCGGCTTGCCCAGGCGCAGAGCGCGTCGCGCGAAATCGCAAACGTGAGGTGAAGCAATGAAGTTCGGCATCTTCTACGAAATCTCCGTGCCGCGCCCGTGGGACCGCGAAACTGAAAAGCGGGTGTACGACAATTGCCTGGAGCAGGTGATGCTGGCTGACGAACTCGGCTTCGACCAGGTCTGGGCGGTCGAGCATCATTTCCTCGAGGAATACTCGCACTGCTCGGCGCCGGAGATTTTTCTCACCGCCTGCGCGATGAAGACCAGGAACATCCGCGTCGGCCACGGCATCATCGTCTGCGTCCCACAATTCAATCATCCGATCAAAATCGCCGAACGCACCGCGACGATGGATATCGTTTCGGGCGGGCGGCTCGAAGTCGGGACCGGCCGCTCGGCCACCTGGACCGAACTTGGCGGCTTCAACGTCAATCCCGACGAGACCAAAAAGACCTGGGACGAATTCGTGCACTGCCTGCCCAAGATGTGGACGCAAGAGCGCTTCGGCTACGAGGGGCGGTCGTGGTCGATGCCCGTGCGGACCATCCTGCCCAAGCCCTACCAGAAGCCGCATCCGCCGCTCTGGGTTGCGGTGACCAGTCCGGGCACCGAGATCGATGCAGCCGAGCGTGGAATGGGCAGCCTGGGGCTGACCTTCGGCTCGTTCAAGGAGCAAGGAGAGAAGGTCAAGAATTACCGCCGCATCATCCGCAACTGCGAGCCGGTCGGCGAGTTCGTCAACGAAAAAGTCAGCACGGTCAACTTTCTCTATTGTCACGAGGAGACCGAGAAGGGCGTCAAGAACGGGCGCCGGTTACTCGGCACGTTCAATTTTCTCGCCGCGCAGTTGCTCGCCTGCCGCGAGGCCTACCCGACCAAGTCGTATCCCTCGCTCGGCCTGTTGCCGACGCTCCGCCAGGAGGCGGCCGGCCCCGGCGACGATCACGGCGTGCCCGAGGGAATCGCGATCGGCGATCCAGAGCGCGTGTTGCGCGCGTGCAAGAACTGGGAGTCGGCGGGCGTCGACCGGATCAACTTTCTGCTGAACGCGCTCGAGACGATTCCGCAAAAGGACGTGCTCGAGAGCCTGCGCACTTTCGCGAAACACGTGATGCCGCATTTTCGCGACGAGAACCAGAGCGTCGCCGCGGCGGGGGGCCGCTGATGCCGCCGCGTCTCGGAAAGCTCGACGCAAAGACGTTCGCCGAGAAGGGCGCGAGCGAAATTCTCGGCTACGGGACCGAGCCGTGGACGCTCAAGCAGGCGCGAATTCTCAACTTCAACCACGAGATAGACGACGACCTCGGCGACTACCTGTTGCCGCGCACGATGCATCCGGCGATCCCGGCCTACGCGACGTTCACCGTAATCGTGTGCCCCGAGAGCCCGGTCGGTGCGTTTTCGCTGGGCGAGGTCAAGATCGCCGGGCGCGCCGGCGTGCGCCCGCGCGACTTCGTGCTGCGGAGCTTCTGCGACAGCGCCGACGCCCGGCGCGAACTGGCCGCGCGCTGGGGCTATCCCACGGCGCCCGGCGAGATCAAGCTGACCGTGCGGCACGACCGTGTGATCGGGCGTGTCGCCGCCGAGGACCGCACGATCCTGGAAATGGAAATGCTCGACCGCGACATGATCTCCGGCAACGACATCCAGTACATCGCGAGCATGCATCTGGCGCGCAATCGGGAAGACGGCCAGCTCGTGCTGGTGCAGGTCGATCCGGAGTTCGTCTTTTCGCGCGCCGAGCGCGGCCGTCCCGCGCTGCGCACGCTCGAAAGCGCCGCGTGGGGCGATTCGGGCGGCCATCTGAAAGTCCGCAATCCGATTTCGATGAGCTACGCTGTCGCCGACATAGCACTGCCCCGGATTCGCTTCATCTGCGACCCCGAGCGCCCGGCCTTCCAGGGCACGACGCGGGTTGCCGCGTAGCGGCTCGTCCAGTACCTGCCTGTCCGGCGCCCCTGGCCGCTCCCGGCACGCCCCGTACGCTTTCAGGCCCGGCCCGCCCGCCGTAGCCCGCCCAAGAGGAGCTAGGGCAGAAAAATCGCATCGCTTGCGTTAGAATATTTCCTACATGCGCTGGACCACAGATAAAATTCGTCAATCGTTCCTCGATTTTTTCAGGGAACGCGGCCATCAGATCGTGCCCTCGGCGTCGCTGGTCCCCAAGGGCGACCCGACGCTGCTGTTCACCAACGCCGGGATGGTTCCGTTCAAGGATTATTTCCTCGGTATCCGCAAGCCGCCCCGGGCGCGCGTCGCCGACTGCCAGAAATGCCTCAGGATTTCCGGCAAGCACAACGACCTCGAAGCGGTCGGCCGCGACTCGTACCATCACACGTTCTTCGAGATGCTCGGCAACTGGTCGTTCGGCGACTACTACAAGCGCGAAGCGATCGAGTTCCACTGGAAGCTCGTCAACGAGGTCTGGGGAATCTCGGCCGACCGCCTGTGGGCGACCGTTTATAACGACGACGACGAAGCCGAGCAGGCGTGGCTCGAGCTCGGCTATCTGCCGCGCGAGCGGGTGCTGCGATGCGGCGCCAAGGACAATTTCTGGGAGATGGGCGAGACCGGACCGTGCGGTCCGTGCTCGGAGATTCATATCGATCGCGGAGCGGCCGCCTGTAATCGGAGCGGCCACGCGGACGCGGGCGAGGAATGCGCGGTCAATGTCGAGGGCTGCTCGCGGTTTATCGAACTGGCGAACCTGGTGTTCATCCAGTTCAACCGCGACGCGGCCGGGAAGCTTACGCCGCTGCCGATGAAGCACGTCGATACGGGCACGGGCCTCGAGCGCGTCGCGTCAGTGCTGCAGAGCCTGGAAACCGGCAAGGTCCTGGGAAATTACGATATCGACGTTTTCAAGGTTGTCATTCGTGCCATCGAAGAAAGGGCTAAGGCATCGCAAACGTTCGTCCGCTACGGGGTAAGCCAGAATTTCGATGTTTCACTTCGCGCAATCGCGGATCATGCGCGTGCCATCAGCTTTCTGATCGCCGAAGGGGTTGTTCCCGGTAACACCGGAAGGGATTACGTGCTTCGTCGGCTGATTCGCCGAGCAGTGAGGCACGGGCGACGCTTAGGTATACGCACTCAATTTCTTTCGTCGGTTTGTTCAGACGCCGTAGTCTCCGCGTTTGGCGAAACCTACCCAGAACTCAGGGAAGCAAAAGACAAGATCAGTCGCGAGGTCTCTCAAGAGGAGTCGCGCTTCGCCGAGACCCTCGATCGGGGCTTGCAGTTGATAGCGGAGTGGCGGGAGCGCCAGTCCACGATCAAGAGCAGGAGATTCCCCGGCGACGTAGCGTTTCAGCTCTATGACACGTATGGCTTTCCGCTGGATCTCACTGAAGACGTGCTTCGAGACGACGGGTTCGAGGTCGACGTCGCCGAGTTCAACCGCTTGATGGAAGAGCAGCGCGAGCGCGGGCGCGCCGCGCGCAAGGACGACGCGATCGCTCCTGAAATCAAGCTCGACGCAAGCGCCGCCTCGCGCTTCGTCGGCTACCATCGCTACGACGCCGAGTCCGAAATCCTCGCGGCCCATCGCGACGGCGACAATCGTGTGATTCTGGTGACCGCCGAGACGCCCTTTTATCCCGCAGGCGGGGGCCAGATCGGCGATCGCGGCGTGATCGAGTCCGCAAACGGCGCGCTGCTCGAAATCGTCGATACGCGCAAGGCCGACGGCTCCATCCTCCACGTCGGACGGATGCTGCGCGGCGCGGCGGGCGATTTCGAGCGCGGGCGGCCGGTCAAGCTGGCCGTCGATCGGACGCGCCGCGACGCCGCGATGCTCAATCATTCCGCGACCCATATCCTGCACTACGCGCTGCGCGACGTTCTCGGCAGCGGAGTGCATCAGGCGGGCTCGCTGGTTGCGCCTGACCGCCTGCGCTTCGACTTCGCGCACGCGGGTCCGGTCGGCGAGGGCGAGCTCGCGAGGATCGAGGAGGAGATAAACGCGCGGATTCGCGAAAACGCCGAGGTCGCGACCCAGGAGATGGCCTACGACGACGCGATCAAGGCGGGCGCGCTCGCGTTTTTCGGTGACAAGTACGGCGACGTCGTGCGCGTGGTGCGGATGGGCGACTTTTCGGTCGAACTGTGCGGCGGCACGCACGTCAATCGCACCGGCGATATCGGGTTCTTCAAGCTCGAGGCCGAATCGGGCGTCGCCGCGGGCGTGCGCCGAATCGAGGCCGCGACGGGGCAGGGCGCGCTCGATTCCATTCGCCGCCGCGAGCGAATCCTGGAAACGATCGGCGGCCATCTGGGGGCCCGTGACGACGCCGCGGTCGAGCGCCTGCAGCGCCTGCTCGCGCGCGAGAAGGAGCTCGAGAAAAAACTCCGCGCGCTCGAACAAAAGCTGGTCGCAGGAGAAGGCGCGGCGGGCGGCGCCGATGCGGAGAAGCTTCGCGAGGCCGGGGGCGTGAAAATCGTCACGCGGCGCGTCGAGGGCGTCGACCCGCGGGCGCTCCGCGAGATGGCCGACCGGATGCGGCAGAAGTACGGCTCCGCGGTGGTCGCGCTGGGTTCGGTCGTTGACGACAAGGTGGCAATCGTGGTCGCCGTCACGTCCGATCTAACCTCTCGAATCAAGGCCGGCGATATCGTCAAGCAGATCGCGCCGATCGTCGGCGGCACGGGCGGCGGACGGCCGGATTTCGCGCAGGCCGGAGGCCGCGACGCCTCGCGGCTGGACGAGGCGTTGGAACGGGTCGCCGCGCTGGTCGCGTAACCGCTCCTGGATGCTCGCGCGCACGCTTAATTTGGCCGTCATAAAGCCGGGCTTTAAAAGTGAACACGAAAAGAGCTACGATCGACGACTACCCGGCGGATCGTCCGCTCCGGCTCTGCGGACCCGGACGCCGCGAATAGACGGCACAGAGGCTTAGCAACACCATTTCTCAGTCAGCCACCGAAGATTCCCTCGAACTCCACTTCGACGACCATCGGTTCTTTACCGATCTTCTCGGTCAGCACGACGCACACGTTCATGTGATCGAGCAGGCGCTCGGCGTGCGGATTGGCGTCAATGGCAGTACGCTGCGCATCTCGGGCGCACATGCGGACCAGGCGCTGGCCGGCAAGGTGCTGAGCGATCTCTACGAGATCGTGAAGCAGGGCCATCCGATCTACCCGAGCGACGTCGAATACTCGGTCCGGATCGTGCGCGCCGACCGCAACGTCGATCTCAAGGATATTTTCCTCGATACCATCTACATCTCCGCGCACAAGCGCGTGATCGCGCCCAAGAGCGTCAACCAGAAGCGCTATATCGACGCGATCCGTTCGCACGACATCGTCTTCGGGATCGGACCTGCCGGGACCGGCAAGACATACCTGGCGATGGCGATGGCGCTGGCGGCGCTGATGAAGAACCAGGTCACGCGGATGGTGCTCTGCCGGCCGGCGGTCGAGGCCGGCGAGCGGCTGGGCTTTTTGCCCGGCGACCTGGCGGAGAAGGTCAATCCGTATCTGCGCCCGCTCTACGACGCGCTGCACGACATGGTCGATTTCGACCGCGCTCGCCGGATGCTCGAGCGCGGCACGATCGAGGTCGCGCCGCTCGCCTTTATGCGCGGCCGCACGCTCAACGATTCGTTCATCATCCTCGACGAGGCGCAGAACACGACCTCGGAGCAGATGAAGATGTTCCTCACCCGCCTGGGCTATAGCTCCAAGGCGGTGATCACGGGCGATATCACGCAAATCGATCTTCCTAGCGGCAAGCTTTCGGGATTGAAAGAGGCGCGCACCGTGCTCGCCCGCACGCCCGGTATTTCGTTCGTCCACTTCGACGAGCGCGACGTCGTGCGCCATCGCCTGGTGCAGGCGGTGATTACCGCCTACGAGGCGGCCTCCGAGGGGCGGCTCGATCTCCTGCCCGACAACGGAAGCAAACTCGCGAAGGAATAGGCGGTGGCGGTCGCGCTGCGATGCGAGGGCGGCCGCGGGCGGCCGTACGCGGCGCAGCTCCGTGCCGACGGGCGGCGCCTGATGGCGCTTCTGGGCGTTGCGGGGTGCGAGCTGTCGGTTGTGATCGCCGGCGACGATTTCGTGCACGCGCTCAACCGCGAGTTTCGCGGCAAGGACCGGGCAACCGACGTGCTGTCGTTCTCGCAGCTCGAGGAGACCACATCTGAGGAGATGCCGTCGGACACCGCGTATCCGGGGCGGCGGCGCGGGCGCATCGCGCCCGCGCCGCCGCCGCTCGGCCCCGCGGCGGGCGCCGCACTCGGCGACGTTGTGATTTCCGTGGATACGGCGGGCCGGCAGGCGCGACGTCTCGGCGTCGCGCCTGCGGCGCGGATGCGGACGCTGCTGGTGCATGGATTGCTGCACCTGCTGGGCTACGACCACGAGCGCTCGCCCGCCGACGCGCGGCGGATGTTCGCGCGCGAGCGCGAACTGGCCGCGGCGTTGCGGCGCATCAGCTCGAGAGCACCCGCGAGCGCCAGACCAAAGCCGCGAAGTTCAAAGCCGAGGCCGCGGAGCGCAAAGGCAAAACTGCGGGGCGCAAAAAAATGAGCAGGCAGCGTCTGAAGGTACCGGCGGCCGCGACGCTCACCCATTTCACGCGCGCCGCAAAGACCTCGTCGGCGCTGGACAACCTCGTTGCCATCCTGCGCGACGGCGTCATTCGCGGCTCGACCCGGATGGTACGCGAGGGGCGCGCCGTTGTATGCCTGTTCGACGTGCCGGTGCGCGACTTGCGCCTTCTGCTTGACCGGCGTAACCGCCGCCGCTATGAGCCCTTCGGGATCGCGATCGATAAAAGGTATGCTTTCCGGGCGGGAGCCCGGCCGGTTGTCTATATGCCGTGGCGCGAGGCCGAAAATCTGCTGGCGCCGGGCGAACGATGGCGCGTGGTGGCCCTTGAGCTTGAACGGAAGACACCAATTGATTGGAGCTATGAGCGCGAATGGCGGATGGCGGGCGATCTCGCTTTGCCGGCCGGCCGTGCGGTTGCGCTGGTCGAGACCTGGCGCGACGCCGACGAAATCTACGATCGCTTCCAAGGCCATCCCCCATGCGCCGGCCTGATACCGCTTCGCGAGCTATTCGGGACATCCTGAACGGCCCGCTCAATGCTTCGACCCGCCTTGCGCTGTGCGTCATCAGCGGTATTGCGTTGGGCGTCGCCTTTCCCAAGTTCGACATCAATCTCCTCGCATGGATCGCCTTCGTTCCGCTGCTCCAGGCGATCGAGGGCGAGAGTATGGGCCGGGTCTTCGGCTACGCCTTCTTCCAGGCGTTGGTCTGCTATGTCATCTCGCTCTACTGGATCGAGTACACGCTCCATCACTTCGCCGGCGTCAATCCGATCCTCGCCGCCGGGCCGCTGGTCCTGTTGGCGGCGATCATGGCGCTGTTTGCGGGACTAGCGATCTGGGCCGCCGAGTTCACGACGGTACGCCTTGGGTTGCCGATTTTCGTGACCCTGCCGATCGCATGGCCGGCAGTGGAATGGCTCCGCAGTTTCTTTCCGATCGGATTCCCGTGGAATTTGCTCGGCTACACGGCTTACCGGAACCTTCAACTGATCCAGTTCGCGGAGATAACCGGCGTTTACGGCGTCTCGGCGCTGATCGTGTTCTTCAATGCCGTGGTCTTCGTCGTGATCTTCGGCCATCATACGCGACGCGTGCAGACCTGGAGCCTCGGGACGCTGACGGCCCTGATGCTCGCGGTGCTCGCCTTCGGGGCGATCCGGATGGATACACTCGCGTCAGAACGGCCGGCCGGAAAAATCCGGGTGGCCATGGTCCAGGGCGATATCCCGCAGAGCATCAAATGGGACCCTGGGTTTCTCGCCAGCAGCTTTGACGTTTATGTCGACCAGACCGAACAGGCCGCGCGCCATCACGTTGACCTCGTGGTATGGCCGGAGGCGGCGGCCGCGTTCTTCTTTCAGCCGACGCCGCTCTATCCGCCGCGCTTCGCCGCCGACGCGATCTATCGCGACCGCCTGCTCAAGCTCGCCACCGACACCGCCACTCCGATCCTGTTCGGCGCGCCGGCGCTCGGTGTCGCCCCCGACGGCGTGGTCGGCACCTACAACCGCGCCTACCTGGTCTCGGGCGAGGGCAAGGTGGCCGGCTTTTACGACAAGATTCAGCTGGTGCCCTTCGGCGAGTATGTGCCGATGCGCCCGCTGCTGGGGCTGATCGTCAACCGCATCGTGCACGGCTTCGGCGACATGATTCCGGGCACAGCGCAGACGCTCTTTCCGGTCAAGGGCGCGCAGCTCGCCGTGCTGATCTGCTACGAGAGCATCTTTCCCGACCTGACCCGGCGGGCGGTCAAGGGAGGCGCCAACGTCCTGCTCAACATCACCAACGACGCCTGGTACGGCGAGAGTTCGGCGCCCTACCAGTTGCTCGCGATGGCCGCGATGCGCACGGTCGAGACCAAGGTCCCGATGGTGCGGGTGGCCAACACCGGGGTAAGCGCGATAATCGACGCCGACGGCAGCATCACGGCGCGCACGCCGCTATTTAAGCGCGGCACGGAGATCGAGGACGTGAGCTGGCGACCGCGGCGCACGATCTACACGATGGCCGGCGATCTGTTCTCGGAGGTTTGCTTCGTGCTGACGCTGGTCGGCGTGCTGCTCGCGATCCTGCGCGGCCGCGGCGCGCAAGCTATGCCCTCGCCGGTCGCGGGAGCGCTCAATCGCAACGGAAAAAGCGGTTGACGCAACGGCGGCGCTGCGCTCGCGCCGAGGGCCATTAAGCTTAAGCTCCGCATCTGGCACAATGAACCGGATAGCGGGAAACGCTCCCGCACGGAGTGAGACATCGTATGGAACTCAGCGAAATGCGCGATCAGATAGCCGACTTCGAGATTCGCACCGAGAAACTCGGGAGGCGTCTTTGACGTCGCGAGCCTCAAGTCCCGCCATGAAGAACTGCTGAAAGAGACCGGCAAGCCCGGCTTCTGGGATCGGCCGGACGCCGCCCAGGCTACGCTCAAGGAAAACGATCGCATCAACGAACTGCTCACGGGCTTCGAGCGGCTGCGCACGGCGCTCGACGAGGCGCGGCTCTTTTTATCGATGGCCGAAGAGGAGGGGGGGGAGGGCTCCGAGGCGGCCCGCGAAACGGAAGCGGCGCTCAACAAGACGCGCGCCGAAATCGAGCGCCAGGAATTGCAGGTGATGCTCGGCGGCGAGTACGATCGTCTCGGCGCGATCGTTTCGATCCATCCGGGCGCCGGCGGGCTCGAGGCGCAAGACTGGGCCGATATGCTCCTCAGGCTGTACCTGCGATGGGCCGAGCGCCACGGCTACAAGACCGACCTCGCCGACCTGCAGCCGGGTGAAGGCGGCGGGATCAAGAGCGCGACCTTCACCGTCGAGGGCGACTACGCCTACGGCTACCTCAGGGCCGAAGCGGGAATCCATCGCCTCGTGCGCATCTCGCCCTTCGACGCGAACGCACGGCGTCATACCTCATTCGCATCGGTCTTCGTTTTTCCGGCGATCGACGACAAGGTCGAGGTGACGATCAATCCCGCCGATCTGCGCGTCGATACTTTCCGCGCAAGCGGCGCCGGCGGCCAGCACGTCAACAAGACCGACTCCGCCGTGCGCATGACGCACATTCCGACCGGGATCGTGGTGAGTTGCCAGAACGAACGCTCGCAGCACAAGAACCGCGCGATGGCGATGAAGATTCTGCGCGCGCGGCTGTTCGAGCTCGAAGAGCGCAAAAAGCGCGAGCAGTTCGAGCAGTTCAGCAAGGAGAAGAAGGACATCACGTGGGGCAGCCAGATCCGCTCCTACGTCCTCCAGCCCTACCGCATGGTGAAGGACCATCGCACCGGCGTCGAAATCGGCAACACCGACGCGGTGCTCGACGGCGCGATCGATCCGTTTATCGAGGCCTTCCTGATGGGCGTGCGCAAGGCGGGCGCCGAGGTTGCGCCGGCCTGACGCGGCGCGTCCGCTTGCACGGCGCGTGTGCGATGGCGCAGAGTCTAAGAGCGCCTGCGTTGCGCCGCGCTCTGCACCTGCGGCCCCGGAGAGATTCGAGCTTAAGGAGATTCTATGATCGACGTTTATTTCTGGATGACGCCCAACGGCTACAAGGTCACGATCGCGCTCGAAGAACTGGGGATGCCTTACAACGTCATCCCGATCAATATCGGCAAGGGCGACCAATTCAAGCCCGAGTTTCTCAAGATCAGTCCCAACAACAAGATTCCCGCGATGGTCGATTCGGAGGGTCCGGACGGCAAGCCGATCTCGCTTTTCGAGTCCGGCGCGATCCTGATTTATCTCGCCGACAAGAGCGGGAAATTGATGCCGAAGGATGCGCGCGGGCGCTACAACGTGCTCGAGTGGCTGATGTTCCAGATGGCGAGCGTCGGTCCGATGCTCGGCCAGGCGCATCACTTCCGCCGCTACGCGCCGGATCAGATTCAGTACGCGATCGACCGCTACACTAACGAAGCCAAGCGCATCTACAACGTGATCGACAAGCGTCTCGGAGAGGTTCCGTACCTCGCCGGCGACTATTCGATCGCCGACATCGCGACCTATCCGTGGCTCCGCCCGCACAAATGGCAGGGACAGGATCTGGAGGACTTTCCGAATCTGAAGCGCTGGTACGATGACCTGGAAAAGCGTCCGGCGGTGCAGAAAGGATGCGCGGTAATGGCCGAGCAGCTGCATCACGGGCCGCCGGACAAGCAGTCCTGGCAGACGTTGTTCGGCCCCAAGCAGTACGAGAAGCGTTAGAGGCGAAGCCGCGGCGCGTCTCTTTGAGCGCTCAGCAGCGGGCGTTCAACCGCGATTGGCGTCGAGCAGCTTCAGCAGCGTGTGCACGGTCTCGGTCGCGGGCACGCTCAGCCCGCGGCGGCGCGCGGCGCGGAGCACCGCTCCGCTTATCGCGTCGTACTCGAGGCGCTTGCCGCGTTCGAGGTCCTGCAGCGTTGAAGGCTTGACCGCGCTCGCGTTGGAGAAATTGCGGGCGACGTTGTAGAGCGCCTCGACGTCTTCGTCGGATATGTTCGCGCCCTCGGCGCGGCCCACGATCGCGGTCTCGCTCATCAGGCGATGCACCAGGGCGGCGCCTTCGGGCTCGGCAAACATCCCGCCGAGCGTGCAGCGCGCGAGCGTGCTCACCGTGTTGGTGCCATTGTTGCCCATCAGTTTCTTCCAGCGCACGCTCTTCAGATCGCGCGTGAACTGGCCGAAAACTCCGGCACGTTTGAAAGCCTCCGCGATCCGCTGCGCGCGCGGCGTGTCGGCGCCATCGAGTTCGCCGAACTCGACGATGCCGGATGCGGTATGCAGCAGCTTGCCCGGCGCAGTCAGTTCGGCGCCCACGCGCGCGTTGCCGCCCATAACCGATTTCCGCGGCAACACCGTGCAAAGCGCGTCTTCATTCTCGACCCCGTTCTGGATCGTCATCACCGCGCCGTCTGCGGCGAGGCATCCGTCGAGCTGTCCGGCGGCGGCCACAGTGTCGTAGGACTTGACGCAGAACAGGATCAGTTCGTACGGGGCGAATTCGCGCGGGTCGCCGGTTGCCTTGACCTGGAGGACGAAATCGCCCTGGATGCTTTTGACTTCGAGGCCATGCTCACGGAGCGCGCGCAGGTTTTCGCCGCGCGCGCAGAAATATACTTCCTCGCCGGCGCGCTGCAGGCGCGCCCCGTAGAAGAGTCCTACCGCGCCTGCCCCCATGATCAGAATTTTCATCGTTGACTCCTCAGGCGGCGCGGGCAAGCGCTTCCTGCCACAGGCGCGTTACCGCGGCGCGCAGCTCTTCGAGCGTGCCGTCGTTGCGAAGCACCGAGGTTGCGTACTTGCGTCGCTCCTCGTCCGGGAGCTGCGCGCGGATGCGCGCCTCGGTCTGTTCGGGCTTGAGCCCGCGGTCGCGCTCGACCCGTTCGACCACCTGTGCGCGCGAGGCTGTGACCAGCCAGATCTCGTCGAACAGCGGCTGCCAGTTGGCTTCGATCAGGATTGCCGCCTCGATTACGATCGGCCGCGTTTCGCCGCCGCGGCGCATCGCCGCGACCATCTCGCCCATGCGCGCGAACATTTTCGGATGCACGATCGCGTTGAGCCGCTTGAGCGCCGCCGGGTCGGCAAAGACGATCGGTCCAAGCTTGCGCCGGTCGATCGTGCGGTCGGGGGCGAGAATTCCTTCGCCGAACGCATCGATCAATTCCCGGTAAGCGGGAGCGCCCGGCTGATAGATCTCGTGGCCCACCTTGTCGGCGTCGATCGCGGGCGCGCCCAGCTCGGCCAGAATCTTTGCCGCCGTGCTCTTGCCCGATCCGATTCCGCCCGTGAGTCCGATTGTGATTGGTTTCATCGCGATTGAATCGTTGCGCCGCCGCGGCGGGCCAGGCAGGCCGGCTAGCCCGCCGCCTCGCGTCCCCACGACTGCAGATTGTAGAGGTAGCTGAAGAAGCCGCCGCGCGAAAGCAATTCGGCGAAGGTGCCCTGCTCTGCGATTTCGCCGTCGCGCAGCACCAGGATGCGATCTGCGTTCTGAATCGTGGAGAGCCGATGCGCGATCACCAGCGTGGTGCGGCCGCGCATGGCCTCA
>Ga0335070_10002606_pt1 | contig 20909 bp, 14 predicted proteins | sample Lox_Sample_13_FD_206722 | JGI IMG/M metagenome (GOLD analysis project Ga0335070, IMG submission 206722) | Soil microbial communities from Loxahatchee National Wildlife Refuge, Florida, United States - Lox_Sample_1.3 | ecosystem: Environmental > Terrestrial > Soil > Wetlands | place: USA...
TGGTTCTACACCACGAACGATGCCTTTTATTCCGTACCGGTCCCCTTGCCGCAGACGCAATCGCCCATCGGCAGCCTCGAAGGCCACTTAAGCTACGACTTTCCCAACGTCGGGTTCATGAAGCGTAATCGAGGCTGGGCCTCGCTCGACGGCAATTTCTGGTGGGGCGGTATCACCGCACTGAACGGGATTCGCAACCCCGACACCAAACAAACCAGCTCCCGCATTGGGGGAACCATCTCTCTGCCGTACTCCAAGCACCAATCGATCAAGATCTCCTATAGCGATGGCACGTACGTCCGCTTTGGGGGGAACTACAACAACGTCTCCGTCGCCTGGCAGTACTCATGGATCGGCCATCCGAAGTAGGCCTCTCGCTCGGTTCTTTTCCTCAGGCAGAATTCGCAATTATCGAGTACCGGTCGGGAGAGGGTCTGTCGCCTTCGGCACAACGCCGAACCGCGATTCAACACTCCGCGGGAAGCGCTAGGACGCAATTTCACGCACCCGGCGGATCGGCAGTACTACGGTGAATTGCGTGCCTTGCCCGAGCGTACTCTTTGCCTCGATCGATCCGCCGTGTGCTTCCACCATCCGGCGGGCCAGGGAAAGCCCCAATCCTGTGCCGTGGCCTTTGGTGGTAAAGAACGGGCGGAAGATATTGGGCAGGTGCTCGGGTGCAATACCATTTCCCTGGTCGGTCACGGTGATGGAAACCGCGTCATCCTCGTCCTGCTGCAAGGTGACCCGGATGGTACCCGCGGTGTCCATGGATTGCAGGGCATTCAGCAGCAGGTTGAGCAGCACCTGATTGATCTGGCTGGGATCGTGCTCGACGGGCGGCAGCTTGTCCCTGACCTCGAAATCAATGTTGATGCGCTTGGTGACGGCCTGCTGGCGGGCGAACAGCACCGCGTGCTCGGCGGTACCCACGATGTCAGCCATGCGGAATTGGGGAGGCTTAGGGCGGGCGGTATCGAGTAACTCGGTGAGGATGCGGTTGATCTGTACCGCTTCCTGCTTGGCGTCCTCCATGACGCTGCGCGCGGGGCTGGTGTCGGGCAGATCACGGCTGGCAATGTCGAGCACGCCAGCGATTCCGGCCAACGGATTGCGGATCTCGTGCGCCAGTCCGGCGGCCAGTTCACCCAGGGTTGCGAAGTGCTCGGCGCGCGACATCTGCGTCTGGTGCAGGCGCGTGATTTCTTCGCGGCTGGCCTTGAGTTGCGCCACCATGTCGTTGAAGTCGCGACCCAGGTCGCCGATTTCGTCGTTGCGGTCGGCGAAGGTCACGGCCACGTCGAGGTCGCCCAATTGAACGCGAGAGAATTTTTCCTGCAATTCGATCATGGGCCGCCGCACCTGCACAGCCAGCACCATCAAGACCGCCACACAAATGACGAAGGCCCCGCCGGCAGCGACGGCGATGACGTCGTTGCGCGGTCCGGGAGCCAGCGACGACGACACCAGCACGAACAGAAGAAGCCCGTTGAGCAGTACCGCCGCAATCGGCAGCACGGCCTTCAGGGCCCAGTTGATGTGGCGCTTACGAACGATTGAAGGGGAGACATCCGAAGGGGTTGCGGCGCCACCCCCGAGTGCACGGATTGGAGATCCAGCATTCACGTAGCCAACGGTAACACGGCGTTATCGGCTAACGACCAACAAAATTCCAGGCTGAAGGAGTCACGAGCTGCATCGGGGGACAACCCCAGGAACAGCTTCGAATCCTGCAGCCTGGATGGCCCTCATGCGTACGCGTGTAAGCCGGGAAGCAGATACGTGACGCCGAGGAAAGTGAAAATGACAACGCCGAATCCGAGGATCGCAAAGTAGGCGGCACGCCGTCCACGCCAGCCGCGGGTGACCCGCATGTGCAAGTAACCGGCGTACACCAGCCAGGTAATGGCGGCCCAGGTTTCCTTGGGGTCCCAACTCCAGTAGGAGCCCCAGGTTCGGTTCGCCCAGTACGCGCCGGCGGCGATCATGCCGGTGAGCAGCGGGAAGGCGACGCAAATGGTCTTGTAGGTGACACGGTCCAGAGTGTCGGCACTGGGCAGCAGTGCCTCAAGGTCAGAACGCCTCCACAGCAGCATCAGGTACAGCAGGGAAGCGAACACACCCGTGACCAGGCCGCCGAGGATGAACGGCGATGCGGCGAGCGCCGTGGGATACAGCCCTTCCTGGAAGGGCGAAGCATAGCTGGCATCGCGTACCCGGACCACGAAGGCCGCCAGCACGACCGTCTGCAGCAGCACTCCGATGAAGACCGCTTTGTTGGCCAGGCCATAATACAGATCGTTCTTCCGGACGCGCGCCAGAAGCCAGAACACCAGCGGAACCAGCGCGGCGACCGCCGCCATCACGAACAGCCAGCCCAGGTCGGGCACGGTGACAAACAGGCGCACACCGCGGCCGAGGAAGATGTCGCTCTTCTCTTTTGCGTCCCAGGCGGTTACCGAAAGGCCTCCCCACTTCTCGAAGCGGGTGGCGACCACGGCCACGTAGATGGCGCTGACCAGGGCGCTGGTCAAGGCCAGGAATGTCTCGGTCGGGAAGTGGTCCTTGATGAGAAACATCATGGCCAGCGCAAAACTAACGGCGCACGCGGCATAACTCAGCATGGCCAGAGTGACGTGGACGTGCAGCCAGGTGGACTGCAGCGCCGGGACCAGCGGCCGCACTTCCGAGGGCAGAAGCTGCATCAGGATGACGCACACCACGGCCAGCGGCATGGTGATGCTGCCAATTATCTTGACGCCGAGTTTCTTCTCCGTGATCAGCGTGAGGCCTGCCACCGTCCAGACGAAGCTCAGCAACATTTCGTAGATGCTGGCGAAGGGAGGCCGTCCCGCCAGATACCAGCGGTGGGCCACGGCGAGGGTGTTGGCGGTGAACCCAATGGCCGTGGCCAAAGAAGCGAATTTCACGTACCGCGTAACGCCAGTGACACCGAACCCCATATACAGGGCGCCGGCACCGGCGTAGAAAATCAGTGCGACGTAAAGAAGATTGCTTTCGTTATAAAGTGGTTCGGCCGACTTTGCGGCCCCCAACAGGGCGGTGATCAGCAGAAATGCCACGCCCAGTCCGACCAGGATCAACAGCGCATTTCCGCCGGTAGCAGCGGGTGTTTCCATTTGTACGACGCGTGCTCGCGTTCCCATTTCCTGTCTCCTCTGACTTGCCCCTCGCGAAGTGTTACTTGGCCGACACCAAGGTGAGTTCGGCCGATTCTTCCTTTTGTTGCGCAGAACGAGGTGCGATTAGCGCGCGGCCTAACTCCGCGCGAATACCTTCCACGACATCATCGAACTTCTGCTGAAAGCGGTCCTTGTTCTTGTTGGACTGTCCGCCGATCCACAAGACCAACCGACCCGTCGAGTCGGGCACGGCGACGATCCACAGCCGCATGTGAACCATGTAAAACGCCACAAATAATCCGGCGCCCATCAGCAGGCAGCCGGCCCAAACCAGCCATTGTCCGGGCTCGTGCGATACTTCCAGCCCGGTGAAATACCCCATCTTCATCTCGCGATACTCGAAATGGTATCCGGCGTCCTTGCCTTGGCTCATCTTGTCGTACGCGGGGAAGAGCCACTGCGTGGCCGCCTCGCCGCTGCCCGCCTTCTTCACCTCCAGGCGGAAGGCCGGGTTCACCATGTCGTCCGAGCGCTTGAAGACCTGGTTGTCGCGAATGAAGAAGTCGGGGATGAATTGCGACAAGGTGACGGTGGTGTCCGGGTCAAGCTGGGCGGGCGTATCCATCCGCAAGGTGAGTTCCCGCGCCGCGCCCCCACTCGCAGTGGCCATCACTTGGAGTCCGTCGACTTTTCCCGTCGGCCCGAAGCTGGCCTGGTAGAAGCGCAATCCGCGATACACCAGCGGATCGTTGACCACAATCTCTTTGGACTGTACTTCCTTGCCGTCCTGCACCACCGCCAACTTCGACCACCACTTGCGCGGAGATCCGTCAGCGTAGTTTTCCTGTCCCGCCGCATAACATTTGATGCTGAAGGGCAATGCCTTGTTTTCGCCGGTGCGCGTCGCAATGACGTTGCCGGTTTGTCCCGGCTGCAGCATCAGGAATCCGCTGTAGCCGAAAAGCCCGTCAATGATTCCGCCTGCGAAAATCAGCAGCAGGCTGGCATGGATCACGTAAACCGCCATCACCGAGAAGCGGTGACGTTCCGCATACAGCGAGGTCTGGCCGGAGTCTGTGATGCGCTCGACAGGCCAGCGTAACTTCTTCAGGGCGCGCTGAGCGGCGTTGATCGCTTCCGCGCCGTCCTTGACTGGCAGCTCGACCTTGGTCGGCAAGGCGGCCCGGAAATGCGAATCGGTCCTGCGATACGGCCGGGCGTAAAACCGCCAGGAGTTGGGGAAGCGGTCAATGGAAACCAGAACGATGCTCAGGCTGAGCAGCCCCAGTAGCGAAAGAAACCACCAGGCGTGAAAAATGTCTGTCAAGGTGAGGCGATCGAGCAGCCGTAGCGTCTGCGGCGAGTACGCCGCCTGCATCTTTTGCAGGTCGGTGGTCGGACGCTGCAGGATAAAGGTCCCCAGGGCGGAGGCAATCACCACCAACAGAAGTAAAACGATGCCTGTGCGCAGATTCGAGAGAGTCTTGTAAATTTGTTTTGGTATCGATAGCATGTCGGCAACCATGAGTTCTCCTGACGGTCCCATGCATTGATTGGCACGTTGAAAGCCAAACGGCCTATCGCTGCTAAGTGACTGAAAAATGGGGACGAGGCGAGAGAAATTGTGATGGCTTGAGGGCCGCGGCCTGAGCCATATCACCCAAGTTTGTGATAAAACCCCCACTCCGAGGTGCCCCTCCGACGGCTACGACTGCAGCCCGGCTGTATGAGCGATTGGCGGGCTGGCCGGACGGAATACATCGAGCTCCCGGGAGCTTGTGGCGGAAAGATCGAGGGTCGAGAAAGGCTGCCCGCAAAGGGACTCCTTCTGAGCGTTCGCTGCCGGGATTGTGATGTTCGTCCTGTGGCCGGGTAAAAGCAATGGGCGGCGAGTGGATAGGTGGGGAAGCGGGTGCGCGATTTCACAGTGCGGCTGCGGAGTTAGACCCACGAAGTGGGCCACCCCACAGCCTTTCGGGGCTAGGAGGATGCGGCGGAAAACAGCGGATGTCGTTCATTTGTAATGCGATAAGCACCAAATTGCGGAATGCACATACAAGCGTTCGATTGCGGCATGGTGCTTGCACATTATGATTTGCTCGATGGAGGATGGTGTGACCAAAGCAGTACGGTCAGTTCTGGTGATGGCGTTAACGCTGAGCCCAGTTTTTCTGTGGGCGGCCATTCACCCGGTCCCACTGGACCAGAACACAGACTCCGCCAAGTGTGTCGAGTGTCACGAAGACAAAGGCAAGGGCAAAGTGGTTCACCCGGCGGTTACGCTGGGCTGCAACAGCTGCCACGAAGTCCGCGTCAATAAGGACATTACCCGGGTCAAGCTGAAAACTCCCACCACGCAGGCGCTGTGCATCAGTTGCCACGCCGACATGAACGCGGCCGAGCTGAAGGGAACGGTTCACCCTCCGGCAGTGCGCGACTGCCTCAAGTGCCATAACGCGCACACCTCCGACAATAAGTACCTGCTCATCAAGACCGACTCGGGCGACCAGGACCAAAACCTCTGCTTAAGCTGCCACAAGCAGGGACTCAATGTGACCAAGGACGGCAGCCGACACGCAGCGTTGGAGATGGGTTGCGAAACTTGCCACGTCACGCACAAAGTCGGGGAAAAGGGCAAGATCGAGTACGACTACCATCTGACCAAGGCCACTCCAGCATTGTGCCTCGACTGCCACGACGCGGCTTCCGCGGACCTGATTAAGGCCCACCAGGGACAGCCCTTCGGCACCGCCAATTGCGTGCAGTGCCATGACCCGCACCAATCATCGCAGCCCAAGCTGATGCAGGCATTCACCCATCCTCCATTCGCCAGCGGGCAGTGCGACACCTGCCACAAGCCGGCGAAGGACGGCAAGGTCGTCCTGACCGAGGTTGACATCAAGGTTGTGTGCGTTGGCTGCCACAGCGAGCAGGCGGAAAAGATCGAGAAGGCGAAGGTCCAGCATCCGGGCGCGCAGGGCGACTGCACCGCCTGCCACAACCCCCATGCTGGCCGCACACCCGGTTTCTTGCAACCCGATCCGGTGAGTGCCTGCCTGGCCTGCCACACCGAGCAGGCTGAACAGTTGAAGAAGGCGTACCCACACCAACCGGCAATCAAGCAGGGCTGCGCCACCTGCCATGAGCCGCACGGCGGCGACAACCTGCACTTGCTCCGGGCCGCCAATCCGAACCCGTTGTGCCTGGAGTGCCACGGGCCCGATGCCAAGCCGCAGAAGCTGGAGGGCGAGCACATGGTCGCCATCTTCAACGGCAAGGTAAAGCTGCCGGAAGATTACTTCGCGACCGTGCCCGTGCTCCCGATAAAGTACGGCCTAGGCCACCCGGTGAATCGTCATCCGGTGGTGGACCAGATGGACCCCAACAATCCTGAGAAAGTGAAGACCCAGCTGAATTGCGCAACCTGTCACCAGCCGCATTCTTCGGCACAGCCGAACCTGCTGGTGAAAGATCAGGCAACAAATACCGCGTTTTGTGATACGTGTCACAAGACGGTTGGACTACAGCAGTGACAATAGCAACGATGCGTGAAGTTAGTTCCAATCCGGTTCGTCGCAGCAAAGCAAGCCTGCTGCTGATTTGCGCGGTCGTCCTTCTGCTGGCAGGCGCCGCCACTCTGCATGCCAAGGAGAAGAAGCAGGCTGCGCCTCCGCCGACGAAAAGTCCCAATCCCCTGGACGTGCTCGACTACTCCAAGATTGTGTGGCCCAATCCTCCGGCGATTGCGCGCATCAAGTTCTCCAGCCAATTCTTCGGCGAGAAGCGCGAGGCGAAGACGGCGCAGCAGGTCAAAGCCGGCTGGATGGACCGCCTTGCCGGCGTCACAGCGGGCGATGTCCCGCAAAAGGACAAGCTGTTCTTCCAGCTGGTCACCCCCTACGGCGTGGGAGTCGATTCTAAGGGCCAGGTATACGTGGCCGATGAGAAGGTGCGGGCGGTCTTCATCTACAACCCGGAAACCAAGGCCGTCGAGTTGATCAAGAACGGCGTACAAGCGCGCCTCCATCTCATCACCGGGCTGACGCTGGATGACAGCGACCGCCTGTTCGTTTCCGACAGCGATCTGCGCCATGTGCTGGTTTTCGGGAAAGACCACAAAGTGGAAGCCAGCATCGGCCAAGGCATCGTGGTCCCGGCCGGCCTGGCGGTGGACAACGAGAACCGCTTCCTCTATGTGGCCGACACTGGCCTGGATCAGGTGCTGGTTTTCGACGCAGATCCGCCCTTCAAGTTCCTTCGCGCCATCGGCACCCGCAGCGGCAAGCACGACCTGACCTCGAAGGGTGATTTCTCCTACCCGACGAATGTCGCTGTGGACGGAGACGGGAATGTTTATGTGAGCGACACGTTCAATAACCGGGTGGAGCTCTTCGACGCCGAGGGAAAGTTCATCCGTGCGTTCGGCAAGGCGGGTGACGGCCCGGGATATTTTGCCCGGCCCAAGGGGATTGCGGTCGATTCCGACGGACACATCTGGGTGGCCGACGCGGTACAGAACCGAGTGCAGGTATTCACGCCCGAGGGCAAGTTGCTGATCTGGATGGGTGGCAGCGGGTTGCTGCCCGGGCAGTTCAGCTCGCTCGCAGGCCTGACCATTGACAAGAACAATCGAGTTTTGACGTCCGAGCAGTATCCTGGACGCGTGCAAATCTTCCGCTATGTGACGGATGCTGAGGCCAAACTGGAGTTGGCCGAACGCGACAAGCTGGCGGCCGAGAAGAAGGCGGCGCCCGCAGCCAAAAAAGAAGCTGCCCAGGCGAAGCCGGAAACCACGAAGCCCAACTGACCGGGCGCAGAGTTTGGCTGTCCGCGCGGCAGCCAAAAAAGGGGCCAGCACGATCGGCCACTTCGGAATTCATAGAAGTAGAAGTGAAAGTAACAGCTGTTACAAACCTAGGAGGTCTTTGAGACTGTCATGAAGAAAACCATGCTATTAGTCCTCGTTGTTCTGGTGGCCGCTGCCGTCGCAATGGCGCAGACGTACACCCAGGGTAGCGGCATCACCGGTGTCGATAAACTGGGCGCTCACCAGAACGGCGGACGCGGCTGCACGGGCTGTCATGCTCCGCACAGCGGCGCATTCGGCGCAGGCGGCAATGCCATCACCGGGCAGACGGTGGACAAAACCAATGCCGGCAACTATGCTCTGTGGGGCCAGGACCTCGGTCCGCTGTATGGCTACACACTCAACCAGGGCGACAATGTGCAGAACGGCACCCAGTATGTGACCAACCTGCCGCAGTCGTCTGCTTTCTTCTCCAACCCGGAGGAGATTTCCGGCATCATGATGTGCCTGAGCTGCCATGACGGCAACATCGCCAAGGGCGCCATGATGACCAACAAGTCGTACGAGCAGGCGGCAGGTCTTCTGCCCGCCGGTCTGTACGGCCCGAACGCCATTCCGACGTTGCTCGGCAACGACGGCACCACGGCAGGCAACTACTACAACGACCACCCGATAGGCTCACAAGCCACGCTGGGAGCGGTGAACGTTGCCAGCAACTTCCTTTACACCGCCAACGGATGCGGCACGACCACGAAGTTCGATTGCTTGAAGATTGACACCACCAAGACCAATTACGTCAACTTCGCCAATCACTACGGCGCGCCCAGCATCATCTCCAACGGGCACAGCGCTCCGGTCGCTTTGCCAACTACGAACCCCTCGGATGCGTACCTGTTGTGCACCACTTGCCACACTCCGCACTCCATGTACATTGCCAGCGCCAATGCTGATGCCCCGATCAACGGACTAGCCAAGGGCACCTACCCCAGCTACTTCTTTATCGCGGCGCCTTACAACATGGGCTCCAACCCGAGCCCGCAGCAGGCGTCTTCCGCCACGCAGTTCTGCCGCCAGTGCCACTTCCAGGGCGCGGGTGGTGCGAACGAAGCCAGCGGAATCAACTCGGTAACCACTGCTTTCTAGTTGGACCAACCATCAGGGGAGGGAACTCCCTCCCCTGGTTTTTAGCCGTACGACGGACGAATAATGAAGTATCGATTCTGCGCAATCCTTCTACTCATCTCCGGACTGGCCGCGGCGAGCGCACAGATGGTGGCTTCCCATGCTCCGGCGCTGCCTGCGGCGAAGTCGGCCCCCAGCGCGAAGAACGCCACCATGGCGCCGGCCATGGACGTGAGCGGCAAGCCAGTGGCCAAGGTCAACGGAGCGGTGCTGACCGACCGCGACCTGCTGCGCGAGATGTACGCCATCTTCCCCTACGCGCAACAGCACAACGGTTTCCCCAAGGAATTGGAGCCCCAGATTCGCAGCGGCGCGTTGCAGATGATTATCTTTGAAGAGTTGGTGTACCAGGAAGCCAAGCGCCGCAACATGAGTGTCCCTGCGGCCAAGCTGACGAGCGCGGAAGCCGAGTTACGCAAGCAGTTCCCCAGCCCTGCGGCCTACCAGGAGTTCCTGAAGAGCGAGAGCAATGGCTCGGAAGCGGCGCTGCGCGAGAAGATCCGCCGTTCCATGCTGATCGAGTCGTTGCTGAATCAGGAGGTGGAGGTTCCTTCGAGGGTCACCACCGCCCAGGCCAAGGCCTATTACGACAAGAATGTCGAGCAATACAAGCATGGGGAAATCCTGCATATTCAGAGCATCTCCATCCTTCCGCCGAATGACACCCCCGCGGTGTTGAAGGAAGCCAAACAGCGGGCCGAGGCAGCGGCCAAGCAGGCCAAGCAGGCGAAGAACTACCATGACTTTGGCCTGTTGGCGGAGAAGTTCTCCGACGACGACTTCCACGTCAACATGGGCGACCACAAGCCCCAGGAGGCGAGCACGCTGCCCCCGCCGCTGCAGCAGGCGGCCGCGGCGATGAAGCCCGGCGACGTGAGCGACCTCATTCCGTTGGGCAATGCCTACACCATCTTCCGTTTGGAGGCCCGCACGCCGGCCGGGGTCACTCCATTTATTGAGGTCAAAGCCAAGCTGGAATCGGATATGCAGAAGGAAAAGACGCAGCAGCTCCGTTCCGCGCTAAATCAGAAGCTGCGCAAGAACGCCACGATCGAGACGCTGTAGGACGGGTGAGATGTACCGGAACTGGTGGGATAGGGTACAACGGCGGTGGGGGCTGTGCCTTGTGGCAGTTCCGCTTTTTTCCGTCCCCGTGTTTGCCCAGCTACAGGTCGGCAACGAAACCTCCATGTCGCTGAACGGGCAATTGGGCGCCGGCTACGGCGGCTCGTTCGGCAACCAGTACAACCAGTCCACCCACGACATTTTCTTTACCGGCCAGGCCCAGCTTTCCGGCTATTACTACAATCCCAAATTCCTGAACTTCAACATCCAGCCCTTCTACAACCGGACCCAGGACAACAGCTCCTACCAGTCGGTATTAAGCGACAGCGGCCTGGAAGCATCGGTGAGTTTGTTCAGCGGAAGCCACTTTCCCGGCTCCGTTTCCTATGGCAAGGCTTGGCAGGAAGGCAGTCAATACCAGATTGCCGGCCAGCCCGGCCTCTCTGCCAACGGCTCCAGCCAGACATTCTCTGTGAGCTGGGGTGCATTTGTCCCGAAGTGGCCCACCCTGACCGCTACCTTTTCCGATAGCTCGTCGGAAGAGACGATCCTAGGCGAAACCGGGACCTCCAACACATCAGTGCGAAACCTGAACCTCTACTCGAATTACACTTTGCGCGGATTCCAGTTCAACGGATACTTCAACCATCAGAATTTTGACTTCTCGCTGCCGGCTTTTCTCGGAGGTAGTGCCCAGCAAACGAGTACGAGCGGCAACTCATACGGCATTTCGGCGACGCATCAGCTTCCCCTAAACGGCAGCTTCCTGGCGGCCTTCAATCGCTACACGTACGACACCTCCGATAGCATCTCGCATACAACGAATGGGACCTCCGATACCGTCATCGGTTCGGCCACCGTGAATCCCACGCACCGGTTGGCCGTTTCGGGTACCGTGCGCTACTACGATAATCTCATTGGAGCGTTTCAGCAGCAGGGCACGCTGCCGCCCGGAACCGCGCCGCTGGTCCCGACTAACACCTCAGTCGATGGGGTTACGATCAACTCGTTTGCCAGTTACAACCTCGGGAAAGGCTTCGTGTTAGTGGGCTATGCCAACCGGCAGGCGCAGCACTTCCAAGGGGTCGAGTACGACAGTAACCAATGGGGCGCCACCCTGACTTACAACTACGCGCGTCCCTTGTTTGGGTTGCTGTACTTCACGTTCGGCACCGTCGACACCACGGGCAACAGCAATCAGGGGACGTTGGCATTTGTGGGCACACTCGGCCTCAAGAAGAAGATCAGCGGCTGGGACCTTAACGCCGACTTCTCTTACGCGCAGAATGTGCAGAGCAGTATTGCCTTGTTCACCACCAGCAATTACAACTACGGGGGTTACGTGCGCAGGCGGTTTCGCGACGACATTTATTGGACTGCGTCGTACCGGGGCGTACAGACGGGATTGACACAAGTAACCGGGTACAACAATCGCTCGGACACGGTCATCACGACCTTAAACCGGCGATGGGTAGGGGTGTCGGGCAGTTATTCGCAGTCGAATGGCACCTCGGTTCTGTTGAGTTCCGGCCAGCTGGCCCCTACTCCGATTCCACTACCGGAATCGACGCATGAGGTGTTCTACAATGCCGTCGCCTACGGCGCCGGCCTAGGGATTACGCCGCTCAGAGGAATGGTGATCAACGTCAACTGGTTCCGCATACATAACCAGACCCAGTCATCGCTGAGCTCTACCAACCCTGCGATTAACTCAAACAACGACAGCGACCGGGTGTACGGCCAGTTGCAGTACAATGTTCGCAAGCTGATCTTGCGGTCAACGTACTGGCGAGTCAGCCAGTACGTAAGCTCCGCTGGGATTCCGCGCACCACCTTGAACACGTACTCCTTCAGCATCTCGCGATGGTTCAATTTCTTCTAACCCGCACGCGCACTCGGCTGGTGTGCCTTGCGGCGTGGATCCTGCTGCTACAGCCCGTGGCTCTACTCGCCAAGGACCAGAAACCCAAGGAAGTCCAACTCCCCCCTGACCTACTGCTCGACGGCGGACGCAAGCTGACGTTCGAGCGCGTGCTGGCCTCCGAGCGCGACATCCGCGGCGACAAAGGCTTTTGGAAGAAGCTGGTGGACGCGGTCGCCGGCGAGGCGGAATACCAACCAATGCGGCGTCCGTATGGCGTGGCGGTGGACTCCAAGCAGCGGGTGATTGTCACCGACCCGGGACTCTCCGGCATTCACATCTTTGATCCGGTGCAGCACAAGTACAAGTTCGTCGAGCGCAAGGACAAATCCAAAAATCCGATGCTGGAGCCGCAGTGTGTTGCCGTGGATGCCAGCGACAATATTTACGTTAGCGACTCCAAGGCGGGCAAGATTTTCGTATTTGAGCCCAGCGGCAAGTACAAGGGCGTGTTCGGTGCCCTGAAAGGCGGCGAAGGATTCTTCAAGCGGCCCACCGGAATCGCCATCGACCGCGAGACCCAGGAGATCTACGTCACCGACACGCTGCGCGACAAGGTCTATGTCCTTGATGACCGGGGACAGGTGCTGCGCACCATCGGCAAACACGGTGCCGAGGACGGCGAGTTCAACTACCCCACGGAATTGCTGGTCAAGAACGGAGTGCTGGCGGTGGTGGACGCCATGAACTTCCGGGTCCAGATCTTCGACCGGAAAGGCACATTCCGGAGCAAGATCGGCTCCCTTGGGGATTCAAGCGGGATGCTGTTCCGGCCGAAGGGGATAGGGTTGGACTCGGAGAACCACATCTACCTCGTCGAGGGCATGTGGGGTTCGGTGCAGGTGTTTGATGGCGAGGGGCAGCTGCTCTATATGTTTGGCGAACGGGGTACGCAGTTGGGCCAGTTCCAGCTTCCCACGGGTCTGTTCATTGACGCCAACGACCGGGTGTACGTGGCCGATTCCTACAATCACCGGGTGCAGGTTTTTCAATACCACGGCGTGAAGGCGAGTGCTCAAGGAACCAGACCATGAAAGTCCGGCTGTCGGCTCTATTCCTGATCGCGGTCTCCGTGGGATGGTCACAGACGCAAACCGGCGATGTGCTGGGCGCGCACGATCTTTCCATGGGCGGCACGTCGCATATTCAGGGATCGATGTCGGCCGCCTGCCTGTACTGTCACGTGCCGCACTCGGGCAGCGGTAAGAGCGCGCTGTGGGGACAAACGCTCTCCAGCCAGATGTATTCCACGTATGTCAGCAGCACCGTGCAAAATACGACGGTGCAGCCGCCGCTCGGCCAGGATAGCTCGCTATGCCTGAGTTGCCACGATGGCACCGTCGCGGTGGGACAGGTGACGCCCTACGGCCCTTACCTCATGAGGGGGAACTTCCCCAACACCATGGGCTCCCAACTGCAGGGCTCGCACCCGTTCAGTTTGCAATTGCCCATAAAGGACGCCGCCAGCCTGGTGCCCAGCCTGGCCGCCAACGGAACCACCGCCGATCCCACCAAGTCGGTGCAACTTATCAAGGGCAACGTGGAGTGCGGCAGTTGCCACAATCCGCACAATCAGGGGATAGACCAGCGGTCGCCCAATTTCCTCGTGCGGGACAATCTGAAAGGCGCCTTGTGCCTGGCATGCCATGCCACCAGTGCCCGCACGGTCAATGGACACGACAATCCCTTGGCCATGTGGCCGACAGGGATTCATGCGACGTCTGGCAGCATGGTGAACCCGGTAGCTTCGCTGGGCGGATACGCCACTGTGGCGGAATTTGCCTGCCTGTCGTGCCACGTTTCCCATAACGCCGCCGCCAACTCAGGATTGTTGCGCACCGCCAATGAAATCGATTGCCTGCCGTGCCACAACGGCGGCAACAATCTCTCCCCTGCCGCGCCCAACGTGTTTGTGGAATTTGCCAAGCAGACGGTGCATCCGTTCTCCAGCAACACTGGGTCGCACGATCCGGGTGAGGCTGTCTTGCTGAACCAGAACCGGCACGCCACCTGCGCTGACTGCCATAACTCGCATACGGCGAGCCAAGTGGTGTCGTTCCCGCTTCCACCCGCCATTCGGGCATCGCAGAACGGCGTCAACGGAATCAGTGCGGCGGACGGCATGACGGTGCAGAAGCCGGCCGTGAACCAGTATGAGAACTGCTTGCGTTGCCACGGCACCAGCACGGGGAAGACCACCAATCGTGCCATGTACGGCTACCTCCCCACCTGGGTGGTCTCGGCGGTCGACCCGCTCAACGTGATCCCGCAGTTCAGCATGTCTTCCACCTCCAGCCATCCCGTGACTCACGACCGCACCAGCCCGCTGCCGCAGCCCAGCCTACGGGCCAACATGCTGAATCTGGACGGAGCGACCCCCGGCCGTGCCATGGGGGCGCGTATCCTCTGCAGCGACTGCCACAATGCCGACGATAATCGCGAATTCGGAGGCACCGGCGCCAACGGTCCGCACGGCTCATCCTGGCCGCATATCTTGGAACGCCGGTATGAGTTCGCCCAGGCCGCGGTTCCGGGCGGCACCGTGACCAACCTGTTTCCCAACCCGGACCTGAGCGTGAACGGCCCGTTCGCGCTGTGTGCGAAGTGTCATGACCTGAACCAGGTGTTGAACAACACAAGCTTCAGCGGACACGCGAACCACATCAACGATGGGTTCTCCTGTTCGGCATGCCACACAGGGCATGGCATGGGTGGCTTCTCGGGTTCGATCAGCGGAGAACGACTGGTGAATTTCGATGCGGCGGTGGTGGCTTCCAACGGTTCCATTCCGATCTCCTATAACCGCACGAAGAACTCCTGCAGTCTGGTGTGCCACAACCGTTCCCACTGAGCCCCACGGCGTGATGATTCGACTGCGTGCGGAGCGGCGGCGGCAGCAAATTCGCCGGCCCGGCAGGCCAGCGACAGGTGGGTGTGAAAACACACGCGTCTGTGCGGGGAATCACGCTTCTCCACCCGGCAGGGTCCGGCGGGCCATCCTGGTCAGCGATGCAAGTCATTTATAGTCAATAAGTTGAAACATGCTGCCTGGAAACCGGATTTGGTCTTTCGAGTGCTTTGTTAACTGATAAGCTTTCTGTTTTCTGCCCGTGACGGGTCTCTTTCTTCGTCGTGGTGAGGGGTTCAATGGACATGCAGAAGGAAACAACCAGTTCCAACGGTACGCCGTCGATTTGGCGCCCCTTGCACGCCTATCTCATGGCGGTCGTTTGTCTGCTGGTCGGCTTTGCCATCGGCTACCTGATTCGGGGCTCCGCTCCACCCAAGCCCGACGCTATGGCTACGGCCGCAGCTTCTCCCAGTGCCGCTCCCACTACCGCCAATGTGCCCAACGGCGGCGCGCCCGCCGGCATGCCATCCCTGGACGACATGAAGCGGATGGCTGAGAAGCAGGCCCAGCCCCTGCTGGCCGAGTTGCAAAAGAAGCCAAACGATGCCGCGTTGTTGAACAAGACGGCGCTCACCTACAAGGCAGCTCACCAGTTCGACAAGGCGGCTGAGTACTTCAAGAAGTCCCTCGACAGTGATCCGAAAAATGTCGCTGTGCGCGACGACTACGCGTCCTGCCTCTACTACCTCGGCGACGTGGATGGTGCCCTGGCGCAATTGCACAAGTCCCTGACCTACGATCCCAAACACCCCGGCACTCTCTTCAACATTGGCATGATCGAGTGGAAGGGGAAAGGTGACGTGGATGCGGCGGTGGCCTCGTGGGAAAAGCTCCTCAAACTCAATCCCAATTTCGCGCAGAAAGACCAGGTGCAGCACGTGATCGAAATGGCGAAGCAGAGTAAGGCGACGGTCGCGGAAAAACAATAACCGAGGCCGGGCATTGCGCGTGGGCGAACCCAGCCAGCGTGTTTCTGGAAGAATAATTCCGCGTCTGGCCCCGTTCTACTGGATTGATCGGGCTTTTGCGCCCTGCGGGAGTCCGTCCGCTAATGATGCCAGCACTCCGCGTCGAGCCGGTTCGTTCTCCGCGCCAATGGCCGGTGGTTCCATCTCTTCGTAGTACCTCCAGGCGCTGTGTGCGGGAAGGGAATTGCCCTGCAGGTGCGCCTCTCCCGCGATCTCGCACAGCAAAGCGAACGCTAGGCTCTGGCTCATGCGGTGCAACAGCTTCCGTGCGTGGTGCTGCGCGCTCTGCTCATCGCGCAAGGTAATTGCGAGAGCCTCGGCGTCGGCTTGCAATCTTCGCTCGAGCACTTCGCGCAAATGGCTTACCGAGTCGGGCAGCCGTTCCAGTACTCCGGAGATGCGGTCGCGATAACGCTCCCAGCCCTGATGCCGCGGGGTCAGCAGGCGGAGCAACTCCAGCGCTTGAATGTTGGCAGGACCCTCCCACACGGTTAAAACCTGGGCATCGCGCAGCAGCCGCGCCACGGGATAATCGCTGGTGTAACCGTTGCCGCCGATCAGCTCGAGTGCTGACCGCGCAGCGGCGATGGCGTACTCCGCGGTCAGGTATTTGGCCAGCGCGGTCACCAATCGCAGCCAGGTGCGATGCTGAGCCGTCTGCTGCACCACGTCAAACGCGATGGCGGCTTCGAATGCCAGTAGCGCGCCTGCCTCAAATTGCACTCGCATGCGCAGCAGTTCGTCCTGGACCATTGGATAATCTGCCAGCACTTTGCCAAACGCGCTTCGAGTTCGTGCCCACGCCAGGGCCTCCTGCAACGAGCGCCGCTGAATCCCTACCGAGCCCACCGCGTTGTGCACGCGGCTGTACTCCAGCGCCTCCATCATCAGCTTGAATCCCGACGGAGGCGGGGCAATCTCGATTGCCTCGGCGCCCAGCAGGTCGATCTCCCCCGTCGGCAGGCCCTTGGTTCCGAGCTTGTCCTTCAGCTTGCGGATGCGCATGTGGTTAGGTGCGCCGTCAGCGAGGTGGCTCGGTACGAGGTACACGCCCAGCCCTGCCGATCCCACTGGGGCTCCTTCGGGACGGGCCGTGGCCACGGCCAGTCCGCTGTTGGCATTGCTGGCAAACCACTTCAACCCGTGCAAGGCGAAGCGATCTCCATTCGCCACTGCGACAGTCGTTGTGGCGCCTACGTCGCTGCCACCGTGCTGTTCCGTGGCCCAGGTGCCGCCTGTCTTGGCCTGCCCATCCATGCGAATCAGGTCGTAAAGATAGCGCTGGCTCACGGTGTCGGGTGCATGCGTGCCCAGAACGTAAGCGACTGCGCCGGTCAGCGTCACCGGACAATGCAGGCTGATGTCGGCCTGCGCCAGGAGGAACCCCATGGTAAAGGTCAGCAGATGGGGTGCATCTTCCACATACGGCAGGCCAATAATGCCGCGGCGATAGAGCTCCTGGTGCTGCTGTTCGTACCATGGGTTGGACACGATGCGGTTGATCACTTCGCCGTTGCGATCGTAGGTCTCCACCGCCGGGGGAGCGTAGCGGTCGGTGTAATTCGCCTGCGCGTCCACATCAGTCAGCACCCACTCGCGGAATGCCGCCAACTGCGCCCGATAGTCCGCCATGCGCGCCACACGGGAGGTAAGCCAGGGTTCCAGGTAGGGATCAAAGCTGGGGGGGGCGTTCATGATTGCCTCACAGGCCGACAGGCGCCGACATGCATGAGATTAAACCTCTCGCTCGCCGATGACTACGTTGTCCGCAATTCCGGCCGCGAACTACACACCAAGCGCTGCCCGTATGCCCGCGACGATCTCAGCAATTGGTTGCCCGGCATCCACGGAGATTGCGTCCTGGGGAGCTTCGAGCGTGGCGAACTGGCTGCGTAACAGGCGTGGATTCATGTGGTGCCCGTAGCGTCCCGCCATGCGCTGGGCGATCAGCCCGAAGTCGGCATGAAGAAACACCAGCTGGACATCGGGGCCCGTAACCAGCTGCTGCCGGTAAGCTTCCTTGAGGGCTGAACAGGCCAGAACGACGGATTGCTGGTTAGCGATCCACCCCGAGATTGCATCGTGGAGCGACTGCAGCCACGGTGCGCGATCGGCATCGTCGAGCGGAATGCCAGCGCGCATCTTGGCGACATTGATCGCGGAATGAAAATCGTCGGCGTCGGCGAAGGACCAGCGCAACTCACTGGCAAGGGCCTGCCCTATGGTGGTTTTACCCACACCGCTGACGCCCATCAGCAGAATGACCATCAATCGAACTCTATCCCGACCACTTCATCCCCAACTCCATGCTGGGCTTGGGGCGTTTGTGCCAGGCCTTACCTCTGGCGCCGCAACGTCAGCGCCGGCACGAACCACCCAGTGTTTGCGCAGATAACGGAGCGAAAGCGCGGCGCCTCCAGCTTACTTCTTCTTGGTCTTCTTGCCGAACATGCCGCCCAAAGCATTGGTCGCATCGGCAGGTACAGCACCCTTCAACTGCGACTGGGCTGCGCCGGCGATGGCTGACTTCGCCATGGCGCCGGCATCGGGGATGAATTTCGGATCCGAAGTGGTGCCCTCGATAGCGAAGGGTATCTTGGTCGAACCGCCGCCGCTACCACCGGCCGATTTCAGTCCGGGAATGCTACCTGCCGCCGAGCCGACGGCTCCGCTCGAAGAAAGGTTCGCCACCATGCGAAAGTTCAGCGCGCCGGAAGGACTGACTGTTCCCGCCCCCGTCATGCTTCCAAGCGCCGGAACGACAGCATCAATCGAATTGGCTTCCATGCCTGACGGACTGACTCGCACGTTGGCCGTAAACTTCTGGATGGTGGTATCGCTGCTGCCTTGGCTGCCGGTGAGCTTGGTGATGGCTGACATCTTCGAAGTCATGTCGAAACCGGCGAGCTGCGCGTTGAACAGTCCAACGTTGCCGGAAGTGGTGGCTTCGTCGGCAGGGCCCTGGACGGTCAGGTTGGCGCTGGCTGTCCCGCTTTTTAGCGAAGAGCCCTTGGGAAGGACGACTCCGAATGCCGGCAGCGCGGCTTCCAGATCGGTGACCGGCATGTTTTGTCCGTCCAGCCTCATGCTCAACACGGTCTCGTTGCCCCGCGATTCAAAAGTCCCGGTGAGATTGGCAACGGCCTTACCGATCTTAATGGTCCCCTGTTTCACGGTGCCCACGCTGTTGGCCAGTGAGTAGTCGATCACGACGTCGAGGTTGATCGGAACGCCCGATGGCGCGCCGCCCTTGACCAGCATCAGTTTGTTGAAGACAACATTACCTTGCGCGTGCGCCGTGCCGTTAGCGGACACGAGCGAATTTGCGATATCCACAATCCCGGAGATGCCCGTGCTGGGGTCGACGAAGCCGGTCTTCGCGAGGTCCAGGCTCTTAATCGTGACTTTGGCTTCGAGCGGCGTGAGAGTGGCATCCGCGGCATTGACCGGACCGATCTTGCCGTCGAGGTCGAATTTGCCGCCTCCCGGCAGGTCCGCCGTCAACTCGGCTGGGAACTGCGACTTGGCGGAGACGTTTCTCGCCTCCAGATTCATATTGTCGTAAACGCTAGGCTTGGTCGAACCGGGAGAGGAGATGGTCGCTCGACCGCCTTTTAGCTGGAGTTTCGCGACATTCCATTCGGGAGCTGCCTGTGGAGCACTCGAACCGCCGGAGCTTGCGCCGCCGGTCAAGCTGGAGAAGTTCCATTGGCCTTGCTGGTTGCGGATCAGGCTGAGCTCGGGTTTGTCGATGGTAAGCCCGGTCACGTTGAGGGCCTTCGAGGTGATGAGCGGCCAGACTTCAACACCCACGCGAAACGACTTGGCGCTCAGAAACGGCTTGTCACTGAATCGCGGGTCGTCGGCGATCGAGAAATCGTCTGCCGATAACGAACCCGAAAAAATCGAAAAGCTGAGGTTCCCCACTTGAACCTTGCGCCCAAGGCCGGCGCTGAGCTTCTCTTCGATAGTGGGGCGGAAGGAATTCGCATTGATGAAAAGAGGTATCGCAAGGAGTACGACCAGCAGCACTGCCACCGCGACCAGAGCGTATTTCAGCGTCTTGTTCATAGGAGGTCTCCTGTATCCGTGGATCCGGTCCTGCACGTCCAGCCGGCGATATTTGTACGTGACCCATGGTACTCCCTCGGAAGAGACGGCAGAAGGCATTGTAGTCGGCGCCCGGAAGCCTGCCTGGCGAGGCCCTGATTAATCCGGGCTTTGCAGGGAAGGGTATTCCGGCCGTTCGGTAACGCTACAAAGTCACGGCGGCCGCTTGAGTCGCAGCAGGCCTTGGCAGCGACTTAATCAGAGAGTCTCTGGGGGCGCAGAAGCGCCGGCATTGCGATTCCCCAAAGAACGTGTGCTGGTTAGCTTCGCAGGACACGCGTGACGGGTACGGTTGTAAACTCTTGCAAGACTAAAAATGATGAACCCGCAGAACGCCAGTAACGGGAATGAACTCAAGGTGTCGATGCGCCTTTGGGGACCCTACCTCAGCGAGCGCCAGTGGGGAACTGTGCGCGAAGACTACTCGGCAGACGGCAACGCTTGGAGCTACTTTCCCCACGATCATGCCCGCAGTCGAGCCTACCGCTGGGGAGAAGATGGCCTGGCGGGAATCAGCGACACCCACCAGAGACTGTGCTTCGGCCTGGCCCTGTGGAACGGGAAAGATCCATTCCTGAAAGAGCGTCTCTTCGGCCTGACCAACGCCGAAGGGAACCACGGCGAAGACGTCAAGGAATACTACTACTATCTCGACGCTACTCCCACGCACTCCTACCTCAGGATGCTGTACAAGTACCCGCAGGCGGAATTTCCCTACCAGCGCCTGCTGCAGGAAAACCGCCAGCGCGGCCTTGCTGACAACGAATACGAACTCATCGACACCGGCATCTTCGACGAAGAC
>Ga0335070_10002607_pt1 | contig 20907 bp, 13 predicted proteins | sample Lox_Sample_13_FD_206722 | JGI IMG/M metagenome (GOLD analysis project Ga0335070, IMG submission 206722) | Soil microbial communities from Loxahatchee National Wildlife Refuge, Florida, United States - Lox_Sample_1.3 | ecosystem: Environmental > Terrestrial > Soil > Wetlands | place: USA...
TCGATGAGTTTGAGATAGAGCCCATAAATAAACCTCCTGCGTACCTTTCCTGTTCTCGTCAGCTCTTCATCATCGGCATCAAGGAGTTTATATAGCAGGATGAATTTGCGGATCTTCATGATGTCCGGCAGATTGATATTTACCTTTCTTACTTCCTCAAGTACAAGTTGCTCAACGGCTGACTGTTGGGACAGGTCTAAGTAGGTTGTATAGGGTATCATGCGCTCTTCGGCCCAGTTCCCTACATTGCCCATATCGATGTTAATAAGCGCGGTTATATACGGACGTCCCTCGCCGAACATCACAGCTTCCTTGATGTAAGGACTGAACTTGAGACGTGTCTCTATGAAATCCGGTGAAAATGCTTCTCCTTCTTTGTTTTTGATAATATCTCCTTTACGCCCGATAATCACGAGATGCCCGTCTTTGTCTATATAACCCGCGTCGCCGGTCCTGAGCCATCCCCCGTTAAATGCCTCTTCGGTCGCCCTGAAATCGTTATAGTAACCGACAAAGTTAGAATCGCTCTGTACCAGAACCTCCTGATCTTCTGCTATCTTCACGAGAGTCCTAGGCAGAGGTTTCCCGACTGTCTCCAGTTTTACCTCTTCATCTGGCTGGACCTGGAATATTCCTCCTGCTTCGGTCAGTCCATAACACTGCTTAAGATTTAATCCTACAGCGCGAAAAAAATGAATTACATCGGGACTGATGGGATGGCCGCCTGTAAAGGCGCCTTGAAATCCGGCACATCCCACTCGATCAAGTAAAGGCCTGTAGATTGTCAGGGAGGCTATACGCCGGAATAAATCGAGATAAACGGGGATTTTTCTTTTTTGCGATTGCAGCCCTACAACCTTCTTCCCAAGTTCAATCGAATATTGAAAGAGTTTGCGCCTGATAAAGCCGGCATCATCCACTTTTACCATAATACGTGAAGCCAGATCTTCCCAGAAGCGCGATGATGTAATGATAACCAATGGGCCGATCTCACGGAAGTCTTCTGTGGCTGTATCCGGCATTTCAGGAAAATTCATGGTCATTCTGCCCATGAGCGCCACACCAACACCCCACATCTGATCGACAATCCATGCGGGCGGCGATATTGAAACCCAGTTCCGTCCCGATTTTATTTGCAGAACCTCCACCCACTTCCTGGCGATCTCGGTAATGTTGCGATGGGACAGCATGGCAAGTTTCGAGATTCCCATTGTTCCCGAAGTCTGAATCATTATGGCTACATTATCCCTCCTGCCCTTTTGCAGTTCTCCGGGGAAAAAATCAGGTCTTTCGCGGTCAAGTTTTTCGCCTAATTCTAAAAGATCAGAAAAACTGAGAAGCCATGGGTTGTCTTTATATGTCCTCATTCCTGTCGGATCTATATAGATGACCCTGCGTACATGAGTTAGTTTCTCACGACTTTCTATCATCTTGTCTACTTGCTCCTGGTCCTGAGCGATGACATAGGCCGCTTTGATGCGACTGAGGGCATGGCACAATTCTTCAGCAACAGAAGATGTAAACAGGTTGAGGGATATCCCGCCAACTGATTGGCAGCCTAGCTCGCTGAAGAGCCATTCCGGGATATTGTTCGTGATGATGCCGACGCTTTCCCCTCTCTTAAGTCCGATGGCGTTTAAGCCGAGACCGGTTTGTTTTACGCATCGGTAATAATCCTTCCAGCTATATGTCTGCCAGATGCCGTATGCCTTTTCCCGAATAGCTATCTCTTCCGCTTCAAGACTCTCTGCCTGTTTCAACAAGATCTGCGGCAGCGTATATTGAGATAGAGATGCAAATATTTCATCTTTTGCAGTTTTATTGCCGGTCAAGGGAAACACCTTATTCATTGTACACTGACTGTATCACCAAGATATGCCTTGATGACCTCTGGATGGTTTCTGATTTCATCAGGATCACCCTCTGCCAGTTTTTCACCGAAGTTCAATACTACGATTCTTTGAGAAATACTCATCACTATAGACATATCATGCTCTACAAGGATCATTGTCTGTCCCCACGCTTGGTTCATCTCTGTCAGGAAACGAACCATATCTTCCTTCTCTTCGAGATTCATTCCTGCAAATGGTTCATCAAGTATCAGAAGAGCCGGTTCCAGTGCAAGTGCGCGGCCGAGTTCAACCCTCTTCATCAAACCGTACGGCAATGATCCCACCGTCTTCTTTCTGATGGCTTGGATTTCCAGGAAATCAATAAGCTCTTCGAGGACACGTCGGTGATGAACCTCCTCTTTTCTTACCGATGCTGAGAAAAGACAGGCAGGAGCGATTCCGTATCTACAGTGGTTATGGCGCGCAAGAAGCATGTTTGCTAGAACTGTCATGCCGGGGAAGAGCTCAATATTTTGAAAAGTCCTTCCTATGCCTGTACGGACAAGATGGTGGGGGGGTAAATGCGTTATATCCTTGCCGTTAAAAAGAATACTGCCCTTTTGAGGTTTGTAGAAGCCTGTTATACAATTTAGAAGGCTCGTCTTCCCAGCTCCGTTCGGTCCGATGACTGCCACCAGTTCGCCGGTGCGCACGGAGAGATCGATATCGCTCAGTGCCTTGACACCGCCAAAGCTCAAAAAAAGGTCCCTAACCTCAAGCTCGGCAATCTTATCCTGCGGATTCCGGGTACTGAATATACTTGGTTTTCCGCGATATGTTTTCATGGATACAAGATAGTTACTTCAATAACTTAATTTTTTCCTTCAGTGGATTAAAGAAATTTGTCACAGGCTTGTATGAACCGTCTTCTCCGACCTTTACAATCCTCGCTCTGAATGATGCGCCGTGATCCTCTGTCGTATATGTAATATTCGGAACGAGTCCGCCAAAATCTTCATTTTTAAACGACTCCATAGCCTTGTTGATTGTATCTCTGTTGACTGCCTTATATTTTTGATTGGCTCGGATAAACGCCTTCTCCATTATCATGCCTATAACTACTCCTTCCCAGTAAGAGGCATCGAACTTGTCAACTGTCTTGTAACGGTTCCAAAGCTCCGTCATAACTTTGATGCCTTGGCTCTTGTCGCCAGGAAGACATCCAGGAAACTGAATACGCAGGCGGTCTTTTATCACACCCTTGCCAAGTTTGAAGAAGTCGGGGTCTGTTGATGTCCAGGTTCCGAAAAATGCGGGGTTGTAGTTAATACGATCTGCACTCTTGAAAGCCGTTATAATTGCAGCAGGAAGCATCTGCATGACTACATATTCAGCACCGCTTTTTTGCAAACGCAACAATTCAGTTGTTAAATCCACAGTCTTCGGTGGAAACTCTTCAATGTCGACTATATTTACGCTAATTTTTTTTGCATATTCCCTGCAGGGTTGATGTATAGAACGGCCGTATGCATTGTTATAAGTTAACAGGCCTACCTTAGGCGCTTCTTTTCCCTTGTGTATTGTTCGTATGTATTCGAGGATCGCGTAACTGTCCAACCGATAGCTGCCAAATGGCAAGTACATGTAACCTACAGGCGGCTCAAGAATCTCCCAGCTTGTAGAATAATTTATGGTTGGTATTTTATATTGCTGGATAATCGGTTTTGCCGCCAATCCCTCACCAGCGCTCCAGGTCGTAATCATATCTACTTCATCCTGAATGGCAAATTTTTTCACTGCCGATACAGCCTCGGGTACTTTGTATCCCGTATCAACAAGGATCATTTCGATTTTGTTCCCGCCGACTCCGCCTTTAACCTCATTTACATAACGGAAATAATCCTGCTGACCCTTGGCATGGAACTGTCCCCAGGAGGAAGCAGGACCAGTCATGTTTATTGCCGCACCAACTTTTATTGTCTTGGCATTAGCACCCGAAACAAAAGAAATCAAAATTAATCCCGTTATAATTGCAAAAACAATCCCAGAAAATTTTCTTTTCATCTCAATCCTCCCGTAAAATAAAAAAGGCTATGGAGAATCCACAGCCTCTTAAAATAAAAAAAGCCGCGGACAGCTAAGCGGTCTGCCCACGGCTCTATTAACAGTTCCAGGTCATGAGCGCAGTAGGCAGACCCCACTAAAAAATGCAAAAAAAGTGAAAAATCTTTGTACCCTTATGCGTAGCATGTCCATCATTTCCAAAAATCTTCAATGCTTCACGTGGCGTTGCTTATAAAACCAAACCGCACCGATGTCAAGCAGAAATTCTTTTAATTTCAGCCTATGCCGAGTTTTTCAATCCTGTAACGCAAAGAATCAAAACTTACCTTGAGAATCTCGGCAGCCTTGGTCTTGGATCCTTTGACTTTCTTTAAAGCCTCCTCTATTAAGTGCCTTTCATACTTTGACACTTCATCATTCAAGTCTATGCCGTCATCAGGTATATTAATATCTGTAAAATTACTTATTTCCTGTAGCCTTCCCGAAATTAAGAGGTTTTCCGGCAAAATGATATTCGATGTTTCCAGGGCAACGCTGCGTTCAATGATATTCTCGAGTTCTCTGACATTCCCAGGAAAGGGATAGTTCATGAGAAGTTCCATGGCATAAGAAGAAATTGTTTTAATTTCTTTGCCAAACGCGCTGGAATACTTTTCGATGAAATATCTAGTTAAGACGGGAATATCCTCTTTTCGCTCTCTAAGGGGTGGTACATGTATCGGTATGACATTAAGACGATAATACAGATCCTCTCTAAAGGAACCTTCTTTAACCTTCTTTTCCAGATTCTTATTCGTAGCTGAGATAATTCTGACATCTACTTTGATATCCTCTGCTCCTCCTACCCTTCTAAATGTTTTTTCCTGAACAACTCTTAAAAGTTTTACTTGAAGATATGGAGGTAACTCGCCGATTTCATCAAGAAATATAGTCCCACTTTTTGCGATCTCAAAAAGCCCAGGTTTATCAATATGTGCCCCGGTAAAAGAACCCTTCATGTGGCCGAAAAATTCACTCTCAAGAAGACTTTCGGGCACGCCGCCACAGTTAATTACAACAAAGGGCATTTTCTTCCTTGGGCTATTTTCATGGATAGCCTTGGCGACAAGCTCCTTGCCAGTACCACTTTCACCGAGGATTAAGACATTTGTCGGAGTTTCTGCCACTTTCTTAATTTCTTTATATACATTGAGCATTCCCCTGCTTTTACCGATCATATTGCTGAAGGAAACTGCATCTTCAACGACCTTGATAAATAGCGCATCGGTTTCCCTGACACCCTTTTTTTCAAGGGCTCCGGTAATTATTAACTTCAATTCTTCTACATCAATGCCCTTTTCTATATAATCGTATGCCCCTTCTTTCATCGCGGACACTGCAGTTTCAGGAGAAGCATAGGCCGTAATTAGTATAACAACCGATTCCGGAGAAACATCCTTAACTGATTTAAGGAATTCAATTCCATCGACTTTTGGCATTTTCAAATCCGAAAGTATAAGATCAAAATGCTCCTTTTTACAACGATACAAGGCTTTCATCGCATCAATCGTACTGGTCACGTCATGCCCTTCTTTTGTGAGCATGATTTCAAGAAATTCTCTCATTCCCTGATCGTCATCAACTATTAGAATTTTTGCCATCCAATATTCCCCTTATCGAACAGATTAATTACAATACACCAACATCTTCATTTGTTAAAGGGTAATGAGACAAGAAAGGTCGACCCTCTTTCAATCTTGCTTTCTATAGCTATGGTTCCGTTATATCCCTCAACTATCCTGTTCACTATGGCGAGTCCGAGTCCCGTCCCTCTCTCTTTTGTCGTGAAAAACGGTTCAAAAATCTTGTTCAAATAGGCTTCATCTATCCCACTTCCTGTGTCACTCACTATAATTTCAAGATATTCGTTTATATTATCGGCAGAGAACTTGTTTTTCGTTTCCAGTGACAATAGTCCTCCATCAGGCATAGCTTGGATAGCATTCATGATAAGATTCCACATGACTGCCTTCATTTCCGTCTTATTTGCGTGAATGCTCAAATTATCTGATAGCGAAAGGGAAACCCTAATGTCCTCATTCCAGTCCGGCACAAAATGGATAGATTCAATTACATCTTTTATTATTTCATTTATATAAACGGCTTCTTTATTTCCTGGTGCCGGTCTTGCAAGCAACAGGAAATCCTTAATTATATTTTCGAGTTGATCCTTCCCCCTGAGAATTATTCGCATCAGCCTTTCGTCTGTGTCACCCAACTTGAGATCTTTACTGAGAATTTGTATTGATCCGCTGATGGACGCAAGAGGATTTCTCATCTCATGAGCAAGACCTGCGGCTATTTCACCAATGATCGCCAGCTTCCTGCTTTTTTCGAGGGCTTCTTCCATTTTCGTTAATGATGTAAGATCCTGGAATATTAATATATTACCAATCCTATTCCCCCTGTTGTCATTTAAAATTGATACTGAATAACCTAATATCAAGGATTGACTTTCCTTGTTAACGAAATTCATATTATATCTTTTTCTTGGCGACCTTCTCCTGTCTCCTGCATTGGTTATTTCATCAATATGTGCAATAACTGGAAATATTTCATCTACATTTCGATTTTCTATCTCAGCAAAGCTAAAACCAGTAATCGCTTCTGCTCCCCTGTTAAAGGATTTTATCCTGCCCTGAAGATCAATTGTCATGATGCCGGTATCGATTGATTGAATAATAATCCTGTGTAACAAGTCAAGTTTGTCAAAGGCGGTTTTTTTCTCGGCAAGAAGTGCCCTCGTTTTCTTTTCCTGTTCAACAACAAAACTGGCAAGCAATGCGATTATATAGAAAGATAAAATATGTATAAAGATTCTCGAAAAAACATAACCGGCACTTAAATCATAATTATGTACTTCGACAGAGTCTATCTGTGGAATAACGCCATAGTATTCCAAATCCAACAAAAGACCGTATTGAATGCTGGCAATGGAGGCGATAGTAAGACATCCTCTTCTTCCCAAAAACAAAACAGAGTATATGATAACCAAAGGATAGAAAACTGAGTATATACTTCGAACACCACCCGTTGCGTAAACAAGTCCGGTAATCAATGCCACATCAATGCATGTCTGGATATATACGTTTATTTGGAGGTTTTTGACATTCTTAAGAAAAACCGAATAAATTATTGAAAGGATGTAGGTCAGTACAAAAATGACATAAAGTAATACAATCGATGTTTCAGGCAGCAGTTCCGTTTTCTGTATTTTGAAAAACGTTGTAATACATAGAAGAAAGGTAACAATCGCGACTCTCGATATTATCAACCATTTAAGTCTGGAAGTTATATTTTCTTCCTGTAACATTTGATAACTCGTGTTGTACCACTTCAAGATTGATAAGTATCCTTACAATTTATAAAGACTATCAATGCAAACTTCACTGTATACGCTATTGAAGACATGGTATTATAAAATAAGAATTAAATCTAATATATTTAACGGCATCAATAGGTAATCCTACACGTTATGGGTAGGTTTATTCTGGCTTTGTTTACCCCTAATTGTTTAAAGAATTAAATTAGCCTAAACTATGGACAGACCATTAATTCCTCTCCTTGCTTTCTTTGTTGCAGGAATTACGATCGGTAATTATTATCAGTTTCCCGACCTGCCTTTACTGACGGTCCTCTTCGTCACGTTAATGTTGATGCTTGTTGCATTACTTAAAAAGGCGACCAGAGTCATTGCTGTCCTCCTAGCTCTTTCCTCCGTTGTCGTTGGCATTCTGGATATTAACCTTTACCTATATAAGGATCCGGGTCCAAGGCACATTATAAATTATATCGGCAAGGAGAAGCTAATAGTTGAAGGGAAAATCGTGGAAAATCCTGATGTGTCAACAGACCGTGCGGGGCTCATTGTCTCAGCAGACAGGCTCATCCATGACGATATTATTATCCCCGTAGAAGGCCTTGTACTGCTAAGTATCAACGGCAGCCAGGAGTTTAAATACGGAGATTTCGTACGGTTCAAGACAAAGCTTAAGAGACCTCACAGTTTCCAGAATCCGGGCAGTTTTGATTATGTAAAGTACCTCAGATACAAAGGGATAATGGCCCGTGGATTTATCAAAGATTCCTCCGCTATTGTCGTTTTAAGGGAAAATCAGGGCAACATGCCAAAGATATACCTCGAAAAAATGAGGAGAAATTTAAAAAGATTGATCCGGGATAATTCTTCATCACCTGAAGGGGAAATCATTCAGGCAATGATCCTCGGAGATCAGAGGGAAATCCCGAAAGAAGTTATGGATAAGTTTAACAAAACGGGGACAACACACATTATCGCAATTTCAGGATTCAACATAGGCATTATCGCGTTCCTGTCATTCTTTGTCATTAGATTAATCATGAAATCATCCACATATCTCCTATTAAGGCTCAATATTTTAAAAGTCTCAGCCATTTGCGCAATAGTACCGGTAATCATTTATACCCTCATAGCCGGTATGGGGGTATCCGTTGTCCGTGCTGCAATTATGGCTGTGACCTTTATTATAGCAATCATTCTGGGTAAAGAGAGAGACCTTTATAACAGCTTGGCGCTTGCAGCACTGATAATACTCGTCATATATCCTCCTTCTCTTTTTGATGTTTCCTTTCAACTTTCATTTATGGCGGTATGGGCTATTCTTTTCATCTCACCTAGACTGACCTCAGTGATCCCGGAGGGCGAGCTTGGAGGATCATCTTTATATAGAATCATGATGAAGAAAATTATTAAAAATATTTATATTTTTCTCATTGTCTCCTTGAGTGCAACAATAGGTACCCTGCCTTTAATCGTTTTCTACTTTAACAGGATGTCAACAATAGTGCTTCTTTCAAATCTGATCGTCGTTCCCATAATGGGCATAGTCACCATTCCTGTATGTATGGCGATTATTCTTGCTGCCCCGTTTTCACATATGCTTGCTTTGCTTTTTTTGGATATTTCATCCTTTCTCGTGCGTGTTTCCGTCTCGCTGGTAGATTTCTTTGCCTCGATCCCCGGCTCTTCCGTCTTTGTGACTACCCCCACATTACTGGAGATTACGGCATACTATCTTTTTCTCATAGCAGCGGTGAAACTTATAGATTTCAGAAAACCTGCAGAAATGATAGTATTTAAATTTAGAAGCTCAATCAGACCGCTGTGGTATCGCGTAACACTCGTGGCTCTGGTAATTTTTATCGCAGCAGATGCAATATATTTATACATAAGGGATAATAATAGTCTAAAAGTAACGGCAATTGACGTCGGTCAGGGAAGCTCCACATTGATCAGATTGCCGGGCGGTAAAAAGATGCTTGTAGATGGCGGTGGGTCTTATGAAAATATTTTTGATATCGGAAAGTATGTAGTTGCCCCATATTTATGGCATGAAAGGATAAAAAGTATTGACATAGTCGTCCTGACACACCCTCATCCTGATCATCTCAACGGGTTGCTCTATATACTGTTTAATTTTGATATCAAAGAAGTCTGGTCAAACGGCGAAACGGCAGAAATAGAGACATACGATGATTTTGTGAAGATCATAAATGAGAAGAATATAACCCACCGGTTCATCTCAGAAGACACCAGCCATGTAACAGTTGGCAACACCATGATCAATATTCTGAATCCGTCGAAGCCGATTAACTTAAGGAATGATATGCCCAGGAAGTTTGACAAAACAAACAACGATGCCATTGTGCTGAAGTTAACACTTGGGAATGTCACCATCCTGCTGCCTTCGGACATATCTGAACCAACAGAAACCCGCCTCGTCAAATCAAGCAAAAACCTTAAGAGTCAGATCATGCTTGTACCTCATCATGGTGGTTTGACTTCCAGCACTACATCATTCCTGAATGGCGTAAAACCGGAAATTGCCATGATCAGCTGCGGCGCGGACAACGTTTATAATGATCCCCGCCCAGATGTTCTTAAAAGATATCTACGGAATGGAGTAAAGATATTAAGAACTGATATGAATGGCGCCATTGATATCACGACAGACGGTAATAAAATAGCCTACAGTTCCTATAAATGAATTGTCAATGATTACTCCTGAGCTTGCTTTCAATTTTAGTCAGGAAGAGAAACTTCTATTGCACTTCAATGCTTTATGTGTTATCGATCCTCTCGTTTTGATAACAACAAACTCGGTCATATTATTTTATTGTTCGATCGTTTATTAAATAATCAAACTTAATGGTCAGTCATCAATGGAAATTATCACGGCAGTCAGAGGGTTTAAGGATATACTTCCCCAGGAATCGGGTAAGTGGCAATTCATAGAATGCATAGCTCGCGAGATATTCAATAATTTCGGTTTTCGGGAGATAAGGGTGCCTATCCTGGAAAAAACGGACCTATTCAGGAGAAGCATCGGGGAATCCACAGATATAGTTGAAAAGGAGATGTACACATTTCTCGACCGCGGAGATGAATACCTAACGCTTCGTCCGGAGGCAACCGCTTCCATCGTCCGCGCGTATCTCGAGCATGCACTTTATGCGGCTGACCCGGTATCAAAACTTTTCACCATCGGCCCCATGTTCAGGCGTGAAAGACCGCAAAAAGGGAGATTCAGACAGTTTCATCAGATCAATGTCGAACTTATTGGTGTCGATGATCCCCGCTCTGATGCTGAAGTAATTCTTATGCTCATTCAGTTTTTGCAGCGCGTCGAGCTTGTTGATTTCCACCTACAGATTAATTCTCTCGGATGTACCGAATGCCGCCCTAAATTCAGACAAGCTTTAACCGACTATTTGCGGGGAAAAGAAAAAGGACTGTGTAACGATTGTCAGCGGCGTCTTAATATGAATCCCCTTAGAGTTTTTGATTGTAAAATGACAAATTGTATCGAGTTAATCGAACGTGCACCGAAGATTCTTGACTTCCTATGTCCGGCATGTAGGGATCATTTTGCAAAAGTACAGGAATCCTTAGAGACTTTCGACATCCACTTTGAAATAAATTCCAAGATGGTGAGGGGACTTGATTACTACGCAAAAACTGCCTTTGAAGTTGTCACAGAGCATCTGGGAGCCCAGAATGCCGTCGCTGGGGGCGGGCGATACGATGGTCTGGTGAAAGAACTCGGTGGGCCGGATGTTCCCGGAATCGGATTTGCGATCGGATGTGAACGGCTGATTTCAATAGCGCCTCTTAATAATAGGAAATTACTGCTTCCTCCCCTGCTATTTATTGCTTCCCTCGGTGAGGACGCACAAAAGCTTGCCTTTGCCGTATGCAATAGATTACGAATCCATGGGATTCAAACTGAAATGGATTATTCGGGGAAAAGCCTGAAAGGCCAGATGAAAAGAGCGGATAAGCTCAACTCTCACTTTACACTTATATTGGGTGACAGAGAAATACTGGAAAGCAAAGCTGAACTGAGGAATATGAAAAAAGGAACGCAGGAGACTTTAAGTCTTGAATGCCTTGAGGAAACAATTATAAAAATTATTAGAGGGAGCTAATCATATTTTGACAGATTTTTTAACAGTGAAGAAAAGGACACATTACTGCGGTGATCTTAATGCATCCAATACAGGTGAAGAAGTCATTCTGATGGGGTGGGTACATCGCAGACGTGACCATGGAGGCGTTATCTTCATCGATCTAAGGGATCGCGAAGGGCTTGCCCAGGTTGTCTTTAATCCTGATATCGATACGGACTGTCACAAAGAGGCGCACAAAATAAGAAATGAATTTGTCCTTGCCGTGAGAGGTATGGTTCAAAGAAGACCTGAGGGTATGGAAAACCCTGAATTGAAGACGGGTGAGATTGAGGTAATGGCTCACGAACTGGAGATCTTAAGCGAAGCCAAAACACCACCTTTTGTGTTGAATGAAAACATAGATGTTTCCGAGAATGTCCGATTGAAGTACCGATACCTGGACCTGAGGCGTCCTGAAATGCAGAAAAACCTCATCCTCAGAAGCAATATCGCAGCCCAAACACGGCTGTATTTTCAAAAGGAAGCGTTCATTGAAGTTGAAACTCCGGTGCTGACAAAGAGCACGCCTGAAGGTGCACGTGACTATCTTGTACCCAGCCGGATTAACCAGGGGATGTTTTATGCCCTGCCCCAGTCACCCCAGCTCTTCAAGCAGTTGCTGATGGTTTCCGGGTTTGACAGATATTACCAGATCGTCAGATGTTTCCGTGACGAAGACCTGAGGGCCGACCGCCAGCCGGAGTTTACGCAGATTGATGTGGAGATGTCTTTCATCTCCGAGGATGATATTTACCGGATAACCGAAGGCCTTATAGTTCACCTGTTCCGCACATGTCTCAATAAGGAATTATCAGTCCCGTTTCCGGTAATATCCTACGCGGAGGCAATCGATCGTTACGGCAGGGATAACCCTGACATCCGTTTTGCATTGGAATTAAGAGACCTCACGGAAATCTTGAAAAACTCCAATCTAAAAGTGTTTCAGGAAGTAGCAGCCGGCGGCGGAGTGGTAAAAGCCATCAAGATTGAAGACGGAAAGAATCTTACCCGAAAGGACCTCGATGGCCTGGCCGATTATGTCAGCGTATATGGCGCAAAGGGTCTAGCCTGGGCTAGAGTCAATCCCGACGGATGGACGTCACCGATATTTAAGTTTCTTACAGCATCTGAAGTCGAAAATATTAATAAGAAAATGGAGGTTAAAGAAGGGGATGTAATCGTCTTTCTTGCCGACTCTCCTTCGGTTGTACATGATGCGCTGGGCAATCTAAGAATTCATCTCGCTAAGAAATTAAACCTTATTGGTTCTGGACAATACGCGTTTACTTGGGTAAATGAATTTCCCTTGTTCGAGTACAGTGAAACGGAGAAAAGGTACGTATCAAAACATCATCCTTTTACCTCTCCTGTTACGGAAGACCTTCCGTTCCTTACGAATGATCCTGGAAAAGTCAGGGCAAGGGCCTATGATATTGTCCTGAACGGAACAGAAATAGGTGGGGGGAGCATACGTATTCACAGGCAGGATATCCAGTCCACGGTCTTTAGTGCCTTGGGTATGCAGGATGCCGAGGCCAGGAAAAAGTTCGGATTTCTTCTCGATGCATTAGAGTACGGGACACCTCCCCACGGAGGTATTGCCCTCGGTTTTGACAGATTGGTCATGATAATGGCCGGTGCGGAGAGCATCAGGGATGTCATTGCATTTCCCAAGACGCAGAAGGCTACATGCCTTCTCACAGATGCGCCATCAGAAGTGAGCATAGAACAATTAATGGAGCTTTCTCTAAAAATTGTCTGATTTTCGAATATATTTCTATTGACAAGATAGCCTTATATTATTAATATTTTAAAAAGTGAGCTTTTGATGGTTTTGTTGTAGGAACAATAAGAGGAGATAAGCTAATGTTACATAAGCGTCTGTTTGACACCTTTACCGAAAAGAAGGCAGTTCAACCTGTTAGAAACAGGAAACAGACCGTCTCCATGAAAAAGGCAGGTGCAGCTAAGCCATGTTCAGCCCCAAAGGAAGCAATTTTACTTTTGTACTGAAACCCGAAGCATATTTTCAAAGAGGGCACAACTGGTTTCAGGGTGCCCTCTTTTTTATTAAAAATAACTGGAGTATCTACTATGGCAAAATGGAATAAGGAAAAGAGAGTCCTGGATCATGAACATACAAAATTCTGGCAACTTGATCTCAAGGATGTAACGGAGCCAAATTTGCAGAAGGGTGTATTCCCTTATGACGAGGTGAGCAGGATTGATTTTGATCATAAGATAATCCCGATAAACCCTGCTGATGACATATTTATCACGGATACCACCTTCAGGGACGGACAGCAGGCACGCCCACCGTATACGGTAAAGCAGATTGTTGATCTCTATACTTTTATGAGCAGGCTGGGCGGCAAGAACGGAGTAATCAGGCAATCTGAATTCTTCCTTTACAGCAAGAAAGACAGGGAAGCAGTGACAAAATGCCTGGAACTCGGCCTGGAATATCCCGAGATTACAGGTTGGATCAGGGCCCAGAAAGAGGACATAAAGCTGGTGAAGGAAATGGAGCTGAAAGAAACGGGCATATTGACTTCTGTTTCCGACTACCATATTTTTCTCAAGCTTAATGTATCGAGAAAAAAGGCGTTTGATGATTACATGGGCATTGTAAAAGATATTCTCGCTGAAGGTATTATACCCAGGTGTCACTTTGAAGATATAACAAGGGCTGAGATATACGGATTTTGTGTACCCCTGGCCATTGAACTGATGAAGCTGCGTGAGGAAAGCGGCATCGACATCAAGATCAGGCTTTGTGACACTATGGGGTATGGCGTAACCTATCCGGGTGCGTCCTTGCCCAGGAGCGTTGAAAAGCTTATCCGGGCCTTTATAGATGAAGGCGGTGTTCCCGGTCATCTGCTGGAATGGCACGGCCATAACGATTTCCATAAGGCTATGATCAATGCTACAACAGCCTGGCTTTACGGTTGCAGTGCTGCAAATGGAACCCTGCTCGGACTGGGAGAGCGTACCGGCAATGCCCCTGTAGAAGGTCTTATCATTGAATATATCGGATTGAGGGGAACTAATAACGGCATTGATACTACGGTTATTACTGATATCGCCCAATATTTTGAAAAGGAAATCGGTGTAAAAATTCCCACTAATTTTCCTTTTGTCGGTGCGGAATTTAATATAACCAAAGCCGGCATACACGCAGACGGTCTTATTAAAAATGAAGAAATCTACAATATCTTCGATACGACCAAAATACTGAAGAGACCAATCGTGACCATGATAACCGATAAGTCCGGTAAGGCGGGCATAGCCCACTGGATCAATGCACGTTTGAGTGAAAAAGGCAAAACTGTGATCGATAAAAGACATCCGGGTGTTTCGAAAATCCATAAGTGGGTAATGGAGCAATATGAAGCCGGCAGGGCAACGGGAATTTCTCACGAGGAGCTTGAGAGATTGGTAAGAAAGTATCTGCCGGAACTCTTTATGTCTGATCTGGAGAAGATCAAATTCGTGGCGACACAGGCCGCTATGGATGTCGTCAAACAGGTGATCGACCATCCGGTAATGAAGACTATGAAGCCGGACTTACAGGAACCGATCATGCAGCAGTGTATTGAAGAGAATCCATCTATTCAGTTTGCCTATGTGGTAGATATGAATGGCAAGAAGACTACAAAGAACATCACCAACATTGCAGACAGGGCAAAATACGAGAACTACGGAGTCGGGACAGACCAGTCAGACAGGGAGTGGTTCATCAAGCCTTTACAGAGCGGCAAGATGCACGTGACAAATTTCTACATATCAAAAATGACGGGGGCGCTTTGCATAACAGTTTCTGCTCCCCTTGTTGATGATAATGACGAAATGGTAGGCATCTTCGGTGTTGATATAAAGTTTGAAGATCTGGTCAAGAGGGTGGAAGATATCGCGGAGGCCACGCAAATAGCACTCAGGGAAGAATACGAGGCAAAATCAAAGCTCGACCGCTGGCTTTAGAATCTCCAGTCTTCGTCGACTGCCCATTGATCGAACGGGCAGGTTTTTTTGTACATTGCTGTGGGCGAGAGTTCTCTTATGAATCTGGATGGCATCTGCATCATATTCCCCATGCCCCTTGTATAGCTTGTGAGCGGGTAGCAGAGATAAAGCTGATCCTTTGCCCTTGTTGTCGCCACGTAAAAAAGCCTTCTTTCTTCCTCTTCCCCGTTCGGGTCTTTCAGGGCGCGTGCCAGGGGAAGCATCCCATCGGCGCACCAGATAATCAAAACAACGGACCACTCAAGTCCCTTTGCCTGATGTATAGTACTGAGGATAACCCTGTCCCCATTCTCGTCGTCCGCTTCGGACTCATTCACTTCGGTCATGTTAGTCAACAGTGATAGTTCGCCTAAAAAATCTTCTAGAGAAAAAAACCTCGAGGAGAAATTAGACAACTGAATCAAATCGTCTTCTCTTGATGCAGCATCGGTATACTTCTCCCGCAGGTGATCACGATAGCCGCCCTCCAGTAAAATTTCGATAATCTCCGATGGAGATATACCGGGCGAACGGGTGAGTCTTCCGAGTATGTTCCGGCAACTCATAATACCTTCTTTTGCAGCTTTTGGTGTACGTCTCAAAAAATCATCATGGAGCGCCGTTTCCAAGGGGCTCTTCTTTGATAGTAAGAAATTCCACAACTTTTCAGCGGTTATTTTCCCGATTTTCCTATAAAGGCCCAACACCCTTTTCCATGCCAGTTCGTCAAAAGGATTCATGATGATCCTCATATACGCGGTCACATCCTTTATGTGGGCCTGCTCGAAAAAGCGTATGCCGGAACGGATTTCAAACGGAATTCCTCTGCGCACCATTTCCATTTGAAGTTCCATGGAATGATAGTGGGCACGATACAAGACTGCAATTTCGCTGAGGGGTATTCCTTCCCGTATCAGTTCAAGGATTCTCTGAGCGGCAAAATTAGCCTGCTGCATAACATCTTTTACTGGTATGAGAATCGGCCTTATGCCCTTTCTTCTTACAGATCGGAGTGTTTTCTGATACTGCCTGTCATTGTTTATGATGCTCATATTAGCCAGATGCAGGATTTCGGGTGTGCTGCGGTAGTTAGTCTCAAGCTTAAATAATTTGCAATCAGGATATTTTTCAGGAAACTTGATTATGTTTTCAAAATTGGCTCCTCTGAAAGCGTATATACTCTGGGAATCGTCTCCGACTGCCATCAGGTTTGTATGGCCGGATGCTAAAAGATCCACTATTTCCGCCTGGACGGTATTCGTATCCTGATATTCATCAACGAGGACACTGGAAAACTGCTCTGCATATTTTCTTAATAAACCCGGATTATCTGTAAGAAGTTTCTTGCAATTTATGAGAAGATCATCAAAATCCATGACGTTTAATTTCTTTTTGTGCATTTGATATTGTACAGCAACCTGCTTTATATCGTCAATAACATTGGAATAATATGGATATCTTGTTTTGATTACATCCTCAATTGCGGCGCCTGTGTTTAAAGAGAAACTGACAATATCCCTCAGCACATCCCCTCTGGGAAACTTGTCATTATTTGTTATGATCGCTTTTTCGGATATGCACGTATTAATTAGTTGAGCAGAATCTTCACTATCCAATATGGAAAAGTTCCGTTCATAACCCAAAAGGAGTGAATTTGTCCTAAGGATAAGATGGGCGATATGATGAAACGTGCCGCCCCACATATGGCTTATATCCACTTCGGTAAGGGCCTTCACCCTGGAAAGCATGGTTCGTGCGGCTTTGTTGGTAAATGTGGCGAGCAGGATTCTTTCCGGCCTGCTTCCCGATTCTATTAAACGAGCTACTCTATAAGTCAGTGTGCGGGTCTTTCCGCTCCCCGCACCGGCAATGACAAGAATCGGGCCGTCTTTCTCCATTACAACTCGCAGCTGTTCCGGGTTAAGTTCTTTCTCGTAATCAATCACCAGAATAAAATCCTATTTCTCTCGCGTATTCGAATTGTCTTCTCCAGGGTATATTCGGATGAGCTTTTTCAAATGATTCTTCACCTATTAGTCTCAGAGATTCTGCATCAACCTCCACCGGATTGAATCCACCCACAAAACCCAAATCGGGCGACATAACCGAATATTCTCCCGGCAGGCAATCGCATTCCGTAGATATATTGACAAGGGCGTTTATCAATATACTTTTGTCCTTGATATGTTTCCAGACGGCTGCGGCCGTCTCGAGCAGCTTCTCCTGAAATATCCTGTCTTCTATATTCCACAAAATTTTAAGCGCCATTTCTCCGCAGAGGGCAATACATTGTGCGCAGCCAATGCAGGTATCATGATCGTAGATCGGATACCCCTCATTATCCAGATGAGCCGCCCCTGATGGGCATACTTCAATGCAGACACCACAGCGCGCACATTTTTCCTTTTTTATATACGGTCGTACTTCCGAGTGCATGCGCTGCTTCTGCGCCCGGGATGCAAAACCCATGGATATATTTTTAATGGCTCCGCCGAAAACGGCAGCCATATGCCCTTTGAAATGAGAAAAAATCACGAAGCCGTCTGTTTTTTCTGTAACAGAAGCAATCTGGACCGATTTAAAATGCTTGAAGCCGGCGTGTATGTCCATTACGTCACGTCCATCAAGGCCGTCTGCAATAACAACCGGGCAGCCGAGATACTTTTCTGCATAACCATGTTCTTCTGCTGTTTTTAGCGCATCTACCCCTGTGCGGCGACCTCCTGAATATAGAGCTGTAGTATCAAAGATAAAAGGTTTTGTGCCCAGTTTTTTAAGCCATTTGACAATTTCTTCGGCGTATGTCGGTGGTAAGAAACTGCGGTTTCCCCTCTCGCCCCAGTGAAGTTTGATACCTACAGTATCACCTTTTCTGAAAGGGTTTTTAAAATCAGCGAGCAAAAAAGAGAGTATCTTACTATTTTGCACAGGAGAACCATCAATATTGCGAAATAAAATGTTGGCCATAATATTTGTCCTTGTTTGATTGTAGTACACTAATGGACTTGGCAATTTCTGTCAAGAGAGAGGTCTTTCTTCTTGACACATAACTTTCTTTTCCTTACACTTCCCGGACATAAATACGAATGAAATATTTTTACAAATACCCTGTTAATGCAATTTTATAGGGAGGGAATATGACCGGATTGAAAGCAGATGACAAAAGAAAAACTGTTCTCATTGTTGACAATTCATCAGATGACATTGACTTTATGAGCTCTATACTGAAAGACATCTACAGGATAGAAGTTGCCACTAATATGGAAAAAACTCTCCAGATTGCATTTTCTGAAGACCCACCGGATCTTATTCTTATTAATATTATGATGCCGGAAAAGGTCGGCTACCATATGTGTCGCTACTTCAAGAGTATCCCTGAGACCAGCGATATACCGGTTATTTTTCTTTCCTCTAAGTCCGATGAGGAAGAAGAAAAGATGGGGTTTGAACTGGGAGCGGTAGACTATATTACAAAACCGGTAAGCCCGCCGATTTTCCTCGCCCGTATAAATACCCACCTTCAATTAAAAAGTGTAAGGGACTTTTTGAAAGACAAGGCAGAGTATCTGGAGCAGGAAGTGGCAAGGAGGACAAAAGAGATATCAATGATTCAGGATGTCACAATGGTTACCATGGGATCTCTGGCAGAGACGCGTGACAACGAGACAGCCAATCATATACGTCGTACGCAGAATTACGTAAAGTTGCTGGCTACCAAACTAAAATCTCATCCGAGATTTAATAAATTTTTAACTGATGAAAAGATTATGCTGCTTTTCAAATCCGCGCCGCTCCATGATATGGGCAAGGTGGGGATCCCGGACCATATTTTACTGAAGCCGGGCGAACTGACCCCGGAGGAATTCGAAATAATGAAGACCCATACAACCATCGGTCGTGATGCGATTATTTCTGCGGAGAATCTCCTTGGGACACCGGTTCCTTTCTTAAGAGTCGGCATGGAAATAGCTTACGGTCACCATGAAAAGTGGAATGGAGCAGGTTATCCTGAGGGGTTATCGGGAGACGATATCTCCATACCGGGGCGTCTTATGGCGATTGCCGATGTATACGACGCCCTGATCAGCCGCCGCATTTACAAGCCGCCCTACCCTCACGAAGAATCGGTAGATATTATCCGGGAAGCGGCGGGTGTCCATTTTGATCCCGACATGGCGGAAGCCTTTTTGGCACTGGCTGACCAATTTAATAAGATAGCTCAGAAATATGCCGATTCGGAAGAGGATGTACAGAAAAAGTGGCCGTTAAAATAAGTCAGATAATTTTTATTGCTCCATTCACTGTTATTGCAACTTCTTTAAATCTTTTCCTTCATATAAACTGTCCTGACGGGAAAGGGAATTTGAATGCCTTCCTCCCTGTAGCGTTTATGGAGTCTCTTGATAAACTCATGTTTAATGGCATATTGATCGACAAACTCTTTTACATGAAGATGTACATCAAAGTTAACGCTTGATTCACCAAACTTTTTGTATGTAACGACATGTTCAAACCCCGGTACACCAACCCTTATGTCTTTCATGACTTCTTCTGCAACCTCGATTGTCACTCTTTCTACTTTCTCTAAGTCGCTGTCATAACTAACGCCCGCTTCAATAGATATTAATATCTTTTGGTCCGGAATATTAAAGTTTGTAACAATTGCTGACGCCAATTTTGAGTTTGGGACAATGATAGTGTTATTTTGCAATGACCGAATGGTAGTGTATCGCCATGTTATATCTGTAACATATCCCTCTTCGCCGCTGCTCAATCTCAGATAATGCCCTGGTTTTAACTTGCCGGATGCGATCACGTGGATACCTGCAAATAAATTGCTAAGGGTATCCTGCAGGGCAAGGGCTACAGCAAGTCCGCCTACACCCAAGGCGGTGAGTATGGGGGCGATAGATATTCCGAGATACTGGAGTATTATGAGAATACCGATTATTAAAACAAGAATCCTCGTTATGTTTGTGAACATTGATGTCGATATAAAAGCCCCGCCTGCTCTTTTGCTGTATAGAGTAACAAAACCAACGGCAATTCTTGATAAAACCAATGTAACAAAGAAGATAACAAATACGAGCAGAACCTTGTGAATAATACTTAAGAGATCAGGACTTAATTCTATGCTCTCCAAAGCCAGATAAACACCCGCAACAAGGAATAAAACTGTAGTCGTTCCGTGAAGTGCTTTGATAAATATTTCATTACTCTCCCATTTTGTTTTTGAGGAAAGTTTCCTGATTTCCCTAAGGACAATTTTTTCAAATATTATTCCTATAAGAAATCCAGCAACGACGATTATCATAGGCAAAAGAAACTTTTTGATTGTCAGAATGTCAGGAACCATATGTTTCTACTTGATCTTTACCCAAAAAAGTGGACACCCAGTTAAGTTTCACACGCTCTCTTTTCGAACTCAGCCGGCGAACAATAGTTCAGCGATGAGTGTCTTCTGACCCGGTTATAAAAT
>Ga0335070_10002608_pt1 | contig 20906 bp, 17 predicted proteins | sample Lox_Sample_13_FD_206722 | JGI IMG/M metagenome (GOLD analysis project Ga0335070, IMG submission 206722) | Soil microbial communities from Loxahatchee National Wildlife Refuge, Florida, United States - Lox_Sample_1.3 | ecosystem: Environmental > Terrestrial > Soil > Wetlands | place: USA...
CGCCGCCCCGGTGATCATGTTCTTGATGTAGTCGGCGTGCCCCGGACAGTCCACGTGCGCGTAGTGCCGCTTGTCGGTCTCGTATTCCACGTGCGCCGTGGCGATGGTGATGCCGCGCGCCTTCTCTTCCGGCGCGTTGTCAATCGAATCGAACGAGCGGAACTGGATCTTGGGGTTGTGCTTTTGCAGAACCTTGGTGATGGCCGCCGTCAGCGTGGTCTTGCCGTGGTCAATGTGGCCAATCGTCCCCACGTTCACGTGCGGCTTGGTGCGTTCAAATTTTTCCTTTGCCATACCTGCTCCGTACTTTCCAAGAGTTACTCTTACTTGTTGCCCTGAACGCGCGCGATGATCTCGTCCGCGGTTCCGCGCGGCACTTCTTCATAGCGCGCGAAGTGCATGGAATACTCAGCGCGGCCCTGGGTGTTGGAACGCATCTCCGTGGCGTAACCGAACATCTCCGCCAGCGGAACAATCGCCTTGATCACCTGCGAACCGGCGCGATGCTCCATGCCTTCGATGCGGCCGCGGCGCGAGCTCAAATCGCCCATGATGACGCCGGCATAGTCTTCCGGAGTCACCACTTCCACCGACATCACCGGCTCCAACAGCACCGGCGAAGCCTTGCGCGCAGCCTCCTTGAATGCCATCGAACCGGCGATCTTGAACGCCATTTCGTTGGAATCCACTTCGTGGTAACTGCCGTCGTAAAGCGCCGCCTTCACATCCACCATGGGATAACCGGCCAGGATGCCGCCTTCCATAGCCTCCTTGATCCCCTGATCGATGGGCTTGATAAATTCCTTGGGCACCGAGCCACCCACAATTTCGTTGACGAACTCGTAGCCCTTGCCCGGTTCGTTCGGCTCCAGGCGAATCTTGGCGTGGCCGTACTGGCCCCGCCCCCCAGTCTGGCGAATGTACTTTCCTTCCGCTTCCGACTTCTTGCGGATAGTCTCGCGATACGCGACTTGCGGCTTGCCTACGTTGGCCTCGACTTTGTACTCACGCATCATGCGGTCCACGATGATTTCCAGGTGCAACTCGCCCATGCCGCTGATGATGGTCTGTCCGCTATCGGGGTCGGTGTGAACTTTGAAGGTGGGATCTTCCTGGGCCAGCTTGGAGAGCGCCATGCCCATTTTTTCCTGATCGGCCTTGGTTTTGGGCTCAACCGCCACCGAGATCACGGGAACGGCAAATTCGATGGACTCGAGCGCGATGGGATGGCTTTCGTCGCAAATTGTGTCGCCGGTGCTCACGTTTTTCAAGCCGACGGCGGCACAGATATCGCCTGCCAGGATTTCACTGATGTCCTCGCGCTTGTTGGCGTGCATCTTAAGCAAACGACCAATGCGCTCAGTGCGTCCTCGCCCCGCATTGAGCACCGAATCCCCCGACTTGAGCTGGCCGGAATAGACGCGAATGAAGGTCAGCTGGCCGACAAACGGATCAGCCATGATCTTGAAAGCGAGAGCAGAAAACGGCTCGTCGTCGGACGGCTTGCGAGTGACCACTTCCCCGTTGTCGGGGTTGATGCCCTTCACTTCGCCGGCATCCAGCGGCGAAGGCAAGTAGTCCACCACTGCGTCCAGCAGAGGCTGCACCCCCTTGTTCTTGAAGGCCGTGCCCACCACCACCGGAAACACCTTCAGGGCGATGGTTGACTGGCGTAGAGACGCGCGCAATTCGTCGGCGGAGATGGTCTCGCCTTCCAAAAACTTGTGCAGCATCGCGTCGTCGTTCTCGGCCACCGCCTCAACCAATTTGTTGTGGAAGGCTTCGGCTTTCTTCTGCAGTTCGGCCGGGATTTCGCCGGTCACGTACTCCGCGCCAATGGTGTCATCCTTCCAGGTGATGGACTTCATGGCGATGAGATCGACGACGCCCTTGAACTTATCTTCCTGGCCGATGGGGATCTGGATGGCGACGGGCCTGGCGTTGAGGCGTTTGCGGATGGTGTCGACGGCATGCTCAAAATCGGCGCCCATCTTGTCGATCTTGTTGATGAAGCAAATGCGCGGGACCCCGTACTTGTCGGCCTGCCGCCAGACCTTTTCGGACTGCGGCTGCACTCCGTGGACGGCGTCAAATACGGCGACCGCGCCGTCGAGCACCCTCAGGGAGCGTTCCACTTCAGCGGTGAAATCCACGTGCCCGGGAGTATCAATAATGTTGATACGGATATCGCGCCAGGTGCAAGTCGTAGCCGCGGAGGTGATGGTGATGCCGCGCTCCTGTTCCTGCTCCATCCAGTCCATGATGGCCGTGCCATCGTGGACTTCTCCCATGCGGTGCGTCCTTCCGGTATAGAAAAGAATGCGTTCGGTCGTAGTGGTCTTGCCGGCATCGATGTGGGCCATGATGCCGATGTTCCTGCACCGTTCTAATGGGACCTGTCTGGACACAGCTTTCTTTCTTTCTTCCTTCCGGACCTCGTTAACGCCGCTAGCGGTACCCAAGTCTTCACCCGTCTCAATCTTCAAAAGTTCTTACCAACGATAATGTGCGAACGCCTTGTTGGCTTCCGCCATGCGGTGGACGTCTTCTTTCTTCTTAATAGCGGCACCGCGATTGTTGGCGGCATCCAGCAACTCGTTGCTCAGCTTGTCGATCATGCCCTTCTCGCCGCGGCCGCGAGAGTAGGTGATCAGCCAGCGGATCGCCAGCGAGGTACGCCGGTCGGCATTCACTTCCACCGGCACCTGGTAGTTGGCGCCGCCCACACGCCGGGTCTTCACTTCCAGCAGGGGCTTGGTGTTCTCGACCGCCTTCTTGAAGAGCTTCAGGGCCTCATCGCCGCCCTTCTGCTGCAGCTTGGTCAAGGCCTCGTAGAAGATGCCTTCTGCCGTGCTCTTCTTGCCCTGCCACATCATGGAGTTGATGAACTTGGTCACCAGGTCCGAACCGTAGACCGGGTCGGCTTCCACTCCCCGCTTCGCGATATGTCCTTTTCGAGGCATTCAGCTACTAGCTCCTGGCTGCTAGCTTCTAGCTATCAGCTTTAAGCCGCTGGCCCAACGACCAACGACCAGCGGCTATTTTGGTCTCTTCGCTCCGTATTTCGAGCGTCCCTGCTTGCGGTTGGCCACGCCCACCGCGTCCAGGGTTCCGCGGATCACGTGATAGCGCACGCCCGGCAGGTCCTTCACGCGGCCGCCGCGGATGAGCACAATCGAGTGCTCCTGCAGGTTGTGACCGACGCCGGGAATGTAGGTCGTGACCTCGATGCCGTTGGTCAAACGCACCCGGGCCACTTTGCGCAACGCCGAGTTCGGCTTTTTGGGGGTCTGCGTGTATACGCGCGTGCACACTCCGCGCTTCTGCGGACATCCCTGCAACGCCGGGCTCGCCGTCTTATACCGCGGCCGCTTCCGGCCCGCTTTCACCAGTTGATTGAAGGTAGGCACTCTTTGGCTGCTCCTTCAGCCCTGCTCTCCCATTCACACGCCCGCCGGGGCATAGAAAACGAGAGCGCGCTGCTTCAGCATTTCCCCGACTCAGGGGCTGGATGGCCGACCCGCCAACCATGCTTCCCACCGCGGCAACGCGCAGCGGGAGATTTCTGCTTTCCCCATCAGACTAATGCCGACGACGGTGGCACCAGGCCCGACCCTGGGCCGGGAGGTGCTCCGTTTCGTCCGCTCCAGCCCTGCATACCCTTCCGCAGATCTCAGCCGCCGGAAAGTTCAAGCGCACCAGGAACCCTTGTGACAGGGCGGAAGGTAGCGCAGGGCGTTTCAGCGAGGGCGTCTCCGGCTCCGCTTGCCTCCGGAAACGAGTTTCTTCTAGAGCTCAGCTGCGTTCTTTCGGGGGTTTGTCCACGCACACACCAGCGTCGCAGAAACCACCGGGTACAGACAAGCCAAACTTGACTCGCGGAACCGTATAAATATAGCAACTGACCTCGCACATCGTCAACCGCCCTCGGCCGCATCTCATCACCCTAGCGGGGCGCTTGCTCAAAAGAATGCCAGCCTCTACACTGAAGGTTTTCAACGGCGGACTCGCCCTTAGGTGAAACATGGGCGAGGAGGGTGCATGCGCAGGTCTGTTCTCCTGATACTTCTCATCTCTGTGAGTGCGGCCTTGACCGCCAGCTTGGCGGGCTGCGGCGGCAACAATGTCAAGTCCGGTGCCTTCCGGGTCCCCGCCAACATTGCCCTCTCACCTTCCCCGAATGTGTCTCTGGACGTAGGCGGCGTACAGACTTTCACGGCTACGGCGCATGACCCTAGCGGCCACACTATCCTCGTGCCCATTCACTTCAGTTCCAGCAACGCCGCCGTGGTCACCATAGCCAACAACGGCCTGGCCTGCGCCGGTAGCTGGGACTCCCTGACGGTTCCCGTGGTGTGTACTCCCGGGCCCGTGGGTGTCGCCCAGATCACGGCCACCGCCCGGGGAGTGAGCAGCCCTCCGACCACGGTGTACGTACATCAGCACGTTGACAGCATCATGGTGAGCCAGGTTCAAACCAACCCGCCGCCCCCATCCTGCGTCACCAAGGACTTGACGGCCAATTACGAGGCAACGGCCTTTAGCGGTAATACCGACATTACTTCAACCGTCGGACAGTTCACCTGGACGGCCGTAACCCCGCAGGTTGTCTTGCTCGACACTGCGAAGACGGGGCTGCCCCTCAACCAGGTCGAGGCCAAAGCTCTTGCTCCTGGCATATCCCAGATTTCCGCCAGCGTCAGCGGCACCAACAGCCTGCCCTTCGAATTTACCGCTTGCCGGGTGCAGTCCATTGCGCTGGTGGTCACCGACACCAACACGGACTCCTTTACCGTCGCCACCGGCAGTTCCAAGAGCATCACTCCCACGGTGGTGGACAGCCTTGGCGCCAAGATTACCGGCGTGAACCTGACCTATTGCTCTTCCCAGCCCGCTACCGCAGGAGTGGGCACCACGAATTGCTCCACGAACTCCGGCACCGTCGTTTCGGTTGCCACCTCCAAACCCGGAGCTGCTACCATCATCGCCTCTTGTACTCCGCCGGCCTGTAACATCGGGTTCTCGCCCGCGCTTCCTATTTATCCTTCCAACGTCATCAAGGCGTTTGTGACCCGCACTTCCGGAGGAGCCGCCCCTACTGGAATAGTGCTCGTTTCCACAAGCGACTGTGGCACTGCGGACGGATGCCTGAGCACCATCGTCCCGATCGCTTTCCCGACCAACGTTGTCGGCCCCCAGATCCTGTTGCCCGCCACTCCTAACTCTCTGGTCTTCTCCCCGGATGGCAAGAGGGCATTTATGGGCACGGATTTTGGGCTGCTGGGCACCCGTGGTCTGATGGTTGTGAATGTCGCTTCGAACTCCACCACGGTACAGCAGTTCACCTCCGTAACCGGCAAGGTGCTGGCAGTTTCTCCCAATGGCAATACCGCGATCGTCTCCGATACCCACCTGACACCGAACCAGGTTTTCGTGTTCAACATCGCCAACAACAGCACTGTGGCGCTGCAGATCACAGGGGCCACGGCAGCTGGTTTTTCTCCGGATGGCCTCAAGGCCTACATCCTGGCCTCTGACCCGGTGTTGCTCACCAATACCCTTTACGTTTACTCGACCGTGGACACCTTGCAAAGCATTCCGCTCACTGCTCCGGCCAGCGCCGTCTCTTTCCTTTCCGAAGGAGCTTTTGCCTACATTGCGGGGGGCTCGGCAAACCCGGTGACAGTACGCGCGACCTGTACCAACCAACTTGTGGACCAGGTCGGCACCCCAGGCGCCTCCGTTCCCAGCTTCATCACGACGCTTCCCAACGCCACCCAGGTTTTGGGGCTTGATCCGCCGAACATCGATATCATCAACGTGACCACTGCCCCCGTGGGCTGTCCGCCGACTGTCACCAATACGCTGCAATCGGTGAATCTCGGACAGGGCAGTTTCCTTCCGACTCAGTTCATCATCTCTCCGGACGGTGCAAAGGCTTACGTGATCGCCAGCACTCTCTCCAGTATCTTGGTATTCGACATTGGCTCTCAGACGTCCTCAGCCATTCAATTGGCCGGCAACGCGACTCCCCTGCGCGCTTCGCTGACCCCCGAAGGCACCTTGCTCTACGTTGGCGCCAGCGACAACACCGTACATGCGCTGGATACTGTGGTGGGCTTTGATTTTCAGCAGATTTCCTTTCCGACGAACCCGGCACTGGCGGAGGGAGCACTTTGCGATGGGGTGGCAGTCAGTATCACGACGGCAACGCAGAGTGGCTCGAACACGATCTACACCTACACCGTGACCGCTGGTTTGCCTTTGCAGGCAGGCATGAACATAACCATCGCAGGCATGAGTGATGCCGGGAACAACGGGACCTTCACCATTACCGCCGTCGGAGATGGGACATTCACGGTCGTCAACCCCTCCGGCGCCTCGGCAAGCGCCCAGAGCGGGACCGGGACCGTGAACTTCAACTGCACTCCGAATCTGCTTTCCGTGATCCCGTAAGGAGGGCTCCTAGCAGGTCTTCTGCAGCTCCCGCCCCACACTGTCGAGCACGCCGTTAATGAACTGTACCGACTCGGGGCTGGAGAACTTGCGGGCAATTTCCAGCGCCTCGTTGATAATCACCGCCCGCGGCGTCGAGGGATAGCCGAGCAGTTCCGCCACTGCCGCCCGCAGGAGGTTGCGATCCACCGCCGCCATTCGCTCCATGCGCCAGTGCTCGGCGTGGCGTTCGATCAATCCGTCAATCTCCGCCATGCGGCCGCTGGCCACGCCAAACAAGTCGTCGGCAAAACCACGGACATCGCCTGCCACCGAATCACGCTCCTTCCAGAACGTGTGGCGCACCTCGTCCGCACTCTGCCGGCCCATGTCGGCCTGGAAAAGCATCTGCAGAACCAGTTCGCGGGATTTGCGGCGGGTTCCCATGGATCGGGTCTCTGGTCTCAGGTGTCGGGTATCAGATCAGCCGGTCGATGAGACCGGCACTCTGACTTGAGTCTACAAGAAATAGAGAGCGGATTTATTGCCGGGGCTTGCGAGATCGTGCAGCCTTGCCTTTACTGACACCTGACACCCGGGACCTGCGACCCTTCTTGCCGACGGCCGACGACTGATGACTGACGACTCGCTGTAGCGAAGCCATCTCCACCGCCGCCAAGGCCGCCTCGAACCCCTTGTTGCCCATTTTCAGACCGGCGCGGTCGATGGCCTGCTCCAGGGTGTCGCAGGTAAGGACGCCGAAGGCATGAGGAACCCCAGTTTCCTGCGCGGATTGCCCGATGCCGCGCGTGACTTCGTTGACGATCACGTCGTAGTGGGCGGTGTCACCACGCAGCAGACAACCGAGACAGATGATGGCGTCATACTTCTTAGTCTCGGCCAGTGAACGCGCCGCGGAGGGAATTTCGAAGCTCCCGGGAACTCGCACCACCTCCACATCTCTGTCGCTCGCCGTGGTGCGGCGCAATCCCTCCAGCGCCCCGGCCAGCAGCCGTTCGGTGATGAAGGCATTGAAACGGCCGACCACGATGGCAAAGCGCTTCCCCCGCGCATCCAGTTTGCCTTCGATCCCCGACGGCGGCTGCTGTGGCGTTCCGTGCACGGTGACCACCATTTCGCCGGGAAGTTCGAGGGAAAAACTGCGCTCGCCGCCCGTCGGCGAGGTCGAATCAGCCAGCACCTTCAGCTTCATCTTCTGCGCAATAGCGAAGACGTCGTCAGGATTTGTCACTTCCAGGACGATCAGCCTTGCCACGTCCTTCAACCGGTCCAGCACTTCCGGGGGGTACTGCGGTGAAAGTGCATTCACGCTCAACATGCCCAGCGGCGCCGTCAGGATGGCCGATTGCCGATCCGCCGTGGTCCCGGCCGCCACCCGTTCGAACCCGATAGCTTCGAAGAACTCGACCAGCCTGCGAAAATCCTCCGCTTTCGTGGCATAGCGGCCGATGTGGAGGGACTTGAGCATGGAAGACGCCGTTTCCTACCACGGAGTCACAGAGGCACAACGAAAGCCAGGTCGGATATTCTTCAACGCAAGGCTTTCCTCTGTGTCTCTGTGACTCTGTGGTTACTTGCCTTTGAACTGAGCCGGTCGTTTCTCAAGAAATGCTGTTGTGCCTTCTTTCTTGTCCTCGGTCGCGCAGCAAACTCCGAACAGCACCGCCTCGAGATACAGGCCTTCCTGCTGAGTCATCTCCATGCCCTTGTTCACCGCTTCCATGGCGTACTGCACGGCGCGAGGGGCATTGGCGATGATCTTCTGCGCGATGGCTTCCGCACGGGGAATGAGCTCAGCCGCCGCCGTGACTTCATTCACCAGGCCAATGCGGTGGGCCTCCTGCGCCGTGATCATCTCGCCGGTCAACACCAGCTGCATGGCGATTCCCTTGCCCACCAGCCGCGGCAAACGCTGCGTGCCGCCATAGCCGGGCATGATGCCCAGCTTCACCTCCGGCTGGCCGAGCTTGGCGTTTTCGCTGGCCAGGCGCATGGTGCAGGCCATGGCGATCTCGCATCCGCCGCCCAGCGCGAAGCCGTTGATGCAGGCAATCACCGGCTTGCCTAGGTTCTCGATCAGGTTGAGCACCGACTGGCCGCGATGCGTGTACTCCTTGGCTTCGACCGCATTCTGCTTGGCGAGCTCGCCGATGTCGGCTCCTGCGATAAAAGCTTTCTCGCCCGAACCGGTCATGATCACGACACGAATCGCGGAGTCGTTCTTGATGTCATGAAACGCCCCCCGCAACTCTTCCATGGTCGCCATGTTGAGCGCGTTGAGGACCTTGGGACGGTTGACGGTGACGTAGGCGATGGCGTTTTTCTTTTCGAGGAGGATGTTTTCGAAGGTCATAAGTTTCTTTGAACCACGGAGTCACAGAGACACGGAGAAAAACAACATCTATTTCATTCCTCCGTGCCTCCGTGTCTCCGTGGTTGATTTCATAGTTTGTTTGCTTTTGGATTCGCCGGGTCCGAATAGTCGTAGAACCCCTTCCCCGACTTGCGTCCGTACCATCCCGCCATCACCAGCCGCTTCAAAAGCGGAGGCGAAGCAAAGCGCCGCTCTTTGAACTCGTCGTACATGACATGCGTTATGTAGTAAGTGGTGTCGAGTCCGACAAAATCGAGCAGCGTAAACGGCCCCATGGGATACCCGCATCCCAGCTTCATCGCCTGATCAATGTCTTCGATCGAACCCACGCCTTCCTCATACGCGCGAATGGCGTCGAGCAGATACGGCACCAGCAGCCGGTTCACGATGAACCCGGTCTTGTCGGAGGTCCGCACCGGCACCTTGCCCAGCTTCTTGCCGAACTCGTAGGCGGTTTCGTACACGTCGTCGGCGGTGGCGATGGTGCGCACGACTTCAACCAACTTCATCAGCGGCACGGGATTGAAAAAATGCAGACCGACAAAGCGCTCGGGACGCTTGGTCGCGGTCAGAAGCTCCGTGATCGAGATGGATGAAGTATTCGACGCAAAAATGCAGTCCTTCTTTACGATCCCATCGAGTGCCGAGTACATCTTCTTCTTTTCCTCGACATTCTCAATCACCGCCTCGACGATGATGTCGCAATCCGCCAGGTCTTCTTTCTTCGTCGTGCCCTTCAGCCGCGCGCGAATCGCCTGCGGCGTCTCTTTGATCGTGCCCTTCTCGGCAAACTTGGCCAGCGACTTCTCAATCCCCGCAAAGCCCTTGTCGAGGAACTTCTGCTCGACTTCCAGGCTGATCACGTCAAACCCGGCCATGGCCGCCACTTGCGCGATGCCCGAACCCATCAGGCCGCAGCCCAGAACACCGACTTTCTTGATTTGCATCACAGAGTCCCTTTCTAACGTTCGATTGCGAACCCCGACTATCTATGGCGTCATCCTGAGCCGGCGTCAGGCCGGCGAAGGATCTTGCGTGTACTGTCACAGGCCCGGGGCACTGCACGCCAGATCCTTCGCTTCTCTCAGGATGACGCCATCTGAAGTGACTGATGTGGGGTCTTCAGTTCAAGCTCTCCACAATCATCGCAATCCCCTGCCCCCCGCCGATACACGCCGTGCCCAGGCCGTACTTTTTCTTCCGCCGGCGCAGCTCGTAGAGCAGGGTGATGATCAGCCGCGTCCCCGTCGCTCCCAGCGGATGCCCCAGCGCGATCGCGCCGCCGTTGACGTTTACCTTCTGGCGATCCAGGCCAAGCTCTTTCTCTACGGCAAGGTACTGCGCCGCAAATGCCTCGTTCACTTCGATCAGATCAATGTAGTCAAGCGTCAGGGCAGCCTTCTGCAATGCGATCTTGGACGCCGGCACCGGCCCGCGTCCCATCACCTTGGGCTCCACGCCGGCAATGCCCCAGCTCACGATGCGGCCTAGCGGCTTGAGACCTCGTTTTGAAGCCTCCTCCAGCGACATCATCACCACCGCCGCCCCGCCATCCACGATGCCACTGGCGTTGCCGGCGGTCACGGTTCCGTTCTTGCCGAACGCCGGCTTCAACTTCGCCAGCCCTTCCATGGTGGTTTGCGCGCGCCGGTGATCGTCCTCTGTGAACATTTCGCCGCTGGGCTCGCCCTTGCGGTCCTTGAGCGGCACGGGCACCAACTCTTCCTGCAGATGCCCGCTCTTATACGCGGCGTCGGCGCACTGCTGCGAGCGCAGCGCGAACTCGTCCTGCATTTGCCGGGTAATGCCTTGCTGCTCGGCATATAACTCCGCCGTGTTGGCCATGTACATCCCGCAGTAACTGTCGAGCAGCGCGACCATCAGTGAGTCTTCCAGCTTGCCGCCCGGCGCCAGCGTGAACCCGTCGCGTCCGCGGATCACGAACGGCGCCTGCGACATGGCTTCCATGCCGCCGGCCAGCACCACGTTGGCCTCGCCCACCATGATCATCTGGGCGGCGCTGACCATGGCTTGCATGCCGGACCCACACAGGCGATTCACCGTAAGCGCCGGGGTCTCGATGGACAAGCCCGCCCGCAGCCCAACGTGCCGCGCGCCGTACAGGGCGTCTCCCGAAGTCTGCTGCGCGTTGCCGAACACCGAGTGGTCGAATTCTTTTGGGTCAAGCCCGGCGCGCTCGATAGCCCCCCTAGCGGCAACCGCACCCAACTCCATCGCCGAAAAGTCCCTCAGCTTCCCGCAATAGCGTCCAAAAGGCGTGCGGGCCCCGCTCACGATGGCAATATCACCTGGTTTCAACATTGAGGTCCTGGGATCAGAAAGGTTCAGAATAGATCGCCAAACTGCTCAGTGTAACAGCGGGAAAGGGAGTTGTGCCACAGGCCCTGCCGAAGCAGTTTTTCAATTGCCGACGGCCAATTGAACGAGACACCGATGGTCGGTTGAATTGGCAATTAAGATAATGAGGATTGAAGTTGTGATTCTTATGCGACCGCGGCCGTGGTCAAGGCCGCGGCTTGCGCGACGACCTTTCCCGCGCCTTGCACGACGGCCGCGTCCAGCGCCTGCTCGGCGCGATTGATGACTTCGGTGACCGTGTCGGCGGGATCGTACTGCGGGCGCACCACCGCCTCCGCCAGTCCGGCACTGAACGGAACCGCTTCTTCTTTTTCCGGCATGTGCACCTCGACGAGCAGTTTGCGCAGCTTTTCCACCGCTAGCAATGCTTCCGGCTCAGCCGTTTCACCCAGCACAATGGCCACCGTGGTGGTGCCGTAACGGAAAGCGAGATCGTTCTGCCGGATGTTGGCCGCGATCAGTTGCCCGATGCGCTGCATGGCCGATTCCACCGCGGCTTCCCCGAACTCCTTCGCCATGGCGGCGCTCTTGCCGAATTGCATCAGCAGCACGGTGAGCGGTGTCGCCTGCTGCACCGCGCGGCGCGTTTCCGCCATCAGCAAATCCAGGTAGGAGGCGCGCTTGAGCAGCCCCGACTTTTCATCGGTCACGGAGAGATTCTTCACCAGCCGCCGCAGGCCGGCATTGTTGAGAGCAATCACAATCTGCTCACTGATGGTCTTGAGCACCACGAGGTCGCTGGAATGCCAGCCGCGGGCTGTCGTGTTCATCAGGATCAGCACACCCATGTGGTCGGGACCCTCGCTGAGCGGGAGTGCCAGCAGGGAGGTCGCCGCCAGCCCCACTAACGCAGCGTGGACGGCTTGCAACTCCGGCGCCGCGCCCGCATCCGCGATGGTCAGGGTTCCATGGCTGATCGCCAGGTCCTGCACTGCGGCCACGACTTTTGCCAGCGCCCCCGCCTCCCCCGCAGCAATGCCATCGGCGCGGTGCTCTTTCACCGCCGTGGGTGGCAGCCCAGGTTTGCGCATGGCCACCACGCAACGGCTTACTTTCCACTGCGCCCCGATTTCGTTTGCCGCCGTGGCCATGACCGCATCCGCATTGCTCTGGCGATAGAGCTTGCGAGTAATCTCGGCGACACGGGTGAAGCTGCGCACGTCGGCGGTCTCGCCTGGGGCTGGCGCCGGAGCAGCCTGCGCCGCCGCCTGGGCTGGGGCGGGAGCGCCCGCCGGCGGCGCCGGGGGCGCAGCCGCCTCGTCGGCGTACCGTGAGGTCATGCCCGCCGCCATGTACAGGCGCTGCAGATCCTGGTTGCGCTCCTCCTCGTGGGGAAACAGCTCCTGGATGCGCTGCAGCCGCTCGATGGCCTTCGACCGCATGCCATACTGCACCAGGATTTCCGCCTGCAGCATCAGGTCCTGCAGGGTCGCGGAGCCGCCCGTGGGGGACTCGCTGCGCGCCACCTCCGGCACCGACTTGTTCATGGTGGTGAAGCGCGAGGCGATTACTTTGAAGCGGCTGTCCTCAATCTTGCCGCGCAGCATTTCCAGCCGTTTCTGGTGTCCGGGCTCGTAGGCATCCACCTCGGCTGCCCGGTCCAGGCACTCAGCGGCCTTGGGATAATTCCCCATGCCGAAATGCAGGTCAAACAGCTTGAGCAGGGTCTGGCAGTAGTCCGCTTCACGGTTGGAGGAGTTGAACAACTCGCTCATGAATTCCAGCACGTCGGGCGACGCCCGATGGCTGGCGGCCATATCCTGCATCAACGAAACAAAGGCTCGGCGCTCGCCGCGGCGGCGTTGGAACTGCTCCAGCTTGCGCGCCAGGGCCACCGCTTCCGCGTCCTGTTGCGCATCAATCAGCAGGCCGATCAGGTTGGTCACGTCGGGTACGCGCGAGGGATTCTGCTCAAACAACTGCCACACCAGAGGCTCGGCTTCGCTCAGCCGGTTGGCCGCGATCAGGGCTCTGGCATACGTTTCGGCCAGTTCCGGCGAGGCCGACCCCGCGTGCGCCAGGGGCTCCAGAACAAAGATAGCGGCTCCTACCTGACCTTGCGCCATGAGACTCTTTCCGTAGGCCAGCGCGATGCGAGGGTTGCTGGAGTCTTCCCCGTAGGCGCGTTCGAACCATTGCGCTGCATTGCCCCCCGCGGCCTGGGTCGCTTCCGCCAGCTGCAGGAAGGCAGCGGCAGCTTCTTTGTGCTCGCCGACTTCCGCGCACAGTTCGCCCAGGCGCAGGAAATTTCGTTCGCCGGATTCCAGCGCCACAATCCGCTTCAACACTGCGAGCGCGTCCGGCTTGCGCCCCTGTCTGGTCACTTCTTCCAGCGCTGTTTCGTAGGTCTCGACCGCCAGTTTGCGGTTCGTGTTTTCCAGGATTTGCCCGAAGCGCACCTTCTGGTGCCAGGTTGGATTCACGTAGCGTGCCAGCTTTTTGTAGGTCAGGCTGGCATGGATCGCGTCATCATTTTCTACCTGGTGTTCAAACAAGTCACCCAGCAGTTTGACCGCCTCGGAGGTGTGTTGCAGCGACAGGCAAAGGTCAGCGGCCATCTGCCGCACCGTGTCGTTCTCCGGATCGATCTGCAGAATTTCCAGGTACTCGTCCAGCGCCTCGGAGGTCTTACCCTTCTGCAGGAGCCTTTCCGCACGCTCCACGCGTTTGGCGATCTCGGCTCGATCCACTCGGTTGGGCGTGTCTGGCATGAGAGCTGTCGTTGCGGAGTAACCCACAGAAATTATCAGCGGTGGTTACCCGCCCGGCAACGAAGTAACGACCGCCCCCGATTACGAAGGTCATCCTCACAATAACCCTTTGGGAATGAACCAGTTTTCTGGTATAGGTGCCGCATGCCCGTGGCTCGTCAAAGCGAGCAGGAACAAGGGCTCCGCCACCAGCTCAGTGCCGGTCAAATGGCCATGGTGGCCGTGGGCGGATCGATCGGCACCGGACTTCTGCTGGGCTCGGCCGCAGCCCTTGAGATCGCCGGACCTGGCGTCATCCTCAGTTACGCCCTCGCGGCCTTCATCAACTTTACCGTGGCCATGGCCTTAGGTGAACTCTCCAGCATGCACCCGGCGGCGGGTTCCTTCGGGGTCTACGGCGAGCTCTATCTCAATGCCTGGGCAGGATTCATCTCGCGCGCCGGATACTGGGCCGCCATCGCTATGTCGGTGGGCGTGGACCTGGTCGCATCCGCCACCTATATGGCGTATTGGTTTCCGGCGGTTCCCGCCCTGGCGTGGGTAATTGTCTTCTCAGCCCTGTTGCTGTTCATCAACCTGCGCAGCGTGGGCACCTACGGACGCTTCGAGTACTGGTTCGCCATGATCAAGGTGGTGACTATCCTGGCCTTCGTCGTGATCGGCGCGGGACTGCTGCTTGGGCACCGGGTGACGCCGCAGTTCACCACCCAGGGCGGCTTCTTCCCCAAAGGGGCGCTTGCCCCCCTACTGGCAATGTCCTTTGCCCTGTACACCTTCGGCGGCGTGGAGATGGTTGCCATTACCACCGGCGAATCCCGGTCTGCAGCGGAGATTCCCCGCGCCGTGCGCCTGACCTTTGGCATCCTCACCCTGGTCTATCTGGGGGCGATCACCGTGCTGGTAGGAGTAATGCCCTGGAACCGCGCTGGCGTCACTGAGAGTCCCTTTGTGAGCGTCTTCCGTCACGCGAATCTCCCCGCCGCCCCCCACCTGATGAACTTCGTCGTCCTGACGGCGGCGCTGTCCGGGGCCAATGCGGCGCTCTACGTCTCGTCCCGCATGCTGTTTTCGCTGGCCCGCCGCGGCTGGGCCCCGGCCGCGCTCGGTCGCTTGAACGCCGCAGGATCGCCGAAGTCCGCACTGCTGGCCTCATCCTACGGAATTGTGGTCGCTCTGGTGTTGGAGAAGTGGGCGCCCAAGGACGCCTTCGTCTACATTCTGGGCGCTGCTTTGTGCGGCCTGATGTTGTCCTGGCTCGTCTCCCTCGCCGCGCACGTGGTCTTCCGCCGCCGCCTCACCCTCAAGGAATTGGACCAGCTTCCCATGCGTTCGCCCGGCGGTGCCTGGCTCTCGGTCGCCGGCTTCATTCTGGTGTGCGTTGCCATGGCCGAGACCTGGTCCGGCTCCCACCTGGCCTTGCTGAGCGGAGCAGTGTACGTAGTCGTGCTCAGCGTTGCCTATGTGTTCATCAAGCCCCGAACAGGTAGGAACTGAGAACTAAGAACCGGCTTAACCTTGTCGAGAAACAAGCGGTGAACTTGAAGCTGCGCTGGCACTTTCCGGATGTTTCGACGCGGTCGCTTGCTTCAGGGCCTGCCGGCCACAGGGTGCAGCCCCGTCTGAACTTCAAACCCATTCCGGTCCGGGGATGAACAGTTTTCCCGAAGCCGGAAGCTCTCACGTGGTAACGTGACCGGAATCACAACGGTAAACCCCTGCACTGACTAGCATGGTGCTTGTACGAGTTTATTTGCTGTCGCAAACCTTACACAGTCTATACTTTGTGACTAGCAATACCCTTTTAACCAAATCTTAAAGTCTTTTGGAGGGCAGCATGTTACGCTTTCTGGGTCTGGTTACATCCATATTGCTGGCTTTATCCTGCCTGGCCGTCGCGCAAGAGAATACCAAGGTGGAGATCTTCGGCGGCTATCAGTACACCCGTATAAACACCGGAGTCTCCGGCGCTCCCAGCTTCAACTTCAACGGCTGGAATGCCTCGCTAAGCGGCTACTTCACCAAGTACCTGGGCATTAGCGGCGATTTCAGCGGCGCCTATGCCAGCCCGTTCGGAACCAGCGTGAAGGTGCACACGTTCATGTTTGGCCCCATCGTGCACTTCCCCAATAGTTCCAAAATCACGCCCTTCGCACATGCGCTGTTTGGCGGTGCACATGGCGACATCTCGGAGCTCGGCGCGGAAACCAAGTTTGCCTGGGCGGCCGGCGGCGGATTGGACGTCAACGTCAACAACAGGTTCAGCGTGCGCTTGGCGCAGGCCGATTTTCTGCAGACGCGCTTCGCTACGCTTACTCAGAACAATTTCCGGTACTCTGCCGGAATCGTGTTCAAGTTCTAAAGGCAGGAACAGGGCGGGTGACCCACCCCGGCATCCGGAGCGCATCTGCTCTGCTTTCACGAAGAGGCCGTTCGATGGGACGGCCTCGGGCTGCATTGCAAGTCTAAGCGGGGATATTTGACTTCATCGGTGCCACTCCACCACAACCATTAACTCTCCTGATTCCACATCTTCGACGGGCCTACGCAACTCCCTGGGGTCCAGATTGCCTTGGTTGCGGCGCTGCGAAACCCAGGGGTGCCTTCGCTGATGCGCTTCGCCGAAAACGAAGGGCCTTCCGCGCCGTCTAGATCATAATAGTCGTTGGTTCCGAGGGCAGGCTGCTCTGCAGGCTTGGTCTGCAAACCAAGAGCTCGGTTCTGGTTCACCGACACTGTGCGCGAGATTTTAGTGCTGTTGCAAAACCTTGCATAGTTTATGATGCCACGAAGCAATACCGTTTAACCAAATCACAAGTCTTTTCGGAGGAGTGCATGATACGCTTCCTGGGCCTGGTTACTTCCACACTACTGGTTCTATCTTGCCTTTCCTTGGCTCAAAACGAGCCTAAGGTCGATATCTTCGGCGGCTACCAATACACCCGGGTGGACACCGGGGTTTCCGGGGTGGACAGCATCAACCTGAACGGCTGGAACGCCGCTCTGAACGGGTACTTTACCAAGAACCTGGGGGTGAGCGCTGATTTCAGCGGCGCCTATGGCAGCCCGTTCGGAGTCAGCACGAAGTTCCACACCTTCATGTTCGGGCCCATTGTGCGTTTCCCCAACAGTTCCAAGATCACTCCATTCGCGCACGCCTTGTTTGGCGGCGCACATGGCGACGCCTCGGTATCTGGGCTCGGCAGCACCTCCGATACCGCCTTTGCCTGGGCGGCCGGCGGCGGGTTGGACGCAAACCTCAGCTCCAGATTCGCTGTGCGCCTGGCGCAGGCCGATTTTCTGCAGACGCGCTTCTCCAGCACTAGTCAGAACAATTTCCGGTACTCTGCCGGAATCGTCATCAAGTTCTAAAGGCGGGAACAGGGCGGGTGACCCACCCCGGCATCCGGAGCACATCTGCCCTGCTTTCGCCGGCAAAGCCGTCAGGATGGGGGCGGCTTTGGGGCCCCCAATCGACTCTGAGCGGGGCTATACTTTGCCTTTGCGGCGAGGGAGGGTTAGTTTACCTGCCCGGCGCTCGGTAATCTGTTTGCCTGCCCCTACTCCTCGATAGCCACATCTTCGAAGGGCTGCGTCCCCGGGATAAATACGGATATCTTCTTGACCTCCGGGGGCACGGCGATGAACTTGGCCCAGGTGTTCATGGTCTGTTTCGGCCCCAGCACCACAACCTTGCGCGGGCCGTGTTTGCCGGCCACGGGCTCTCCGCGTTGATCCTTCACCACTGGATACTTCGTCTTGTTCCTGGCGTCCACCAGGTAGGCATGCCACACCAGGCTGAAGGCCTCGCTGGATCCCATGCCTTCGAACGACTCGCCGAGCCGCTTGGGTTGGTCAGTCTTGTTGCGGTACTGCCACTTCACCGTGATGGTGCCGTCGCTGATACGTTTCACAGAAAGCAGGGCAACTTCTACGCCGTCCACTTCATAGTCGTTGACGGCGAGGGCGGACTGCTCGGCGGACTTATCTGTGGAGGTCTTGGTCTGATATGCCCACACCGTGCCTGCTACTGCCGCCGCGCACAGAATCGAGATTGCCGCCAGCGTGACCCGGCGAAACACTGCTGTTCCAAGGTTGCAGGACATGGCTCATTCCTCGCTAGAATCGGGGTGCCTAAGCCGAAGGCTCCGAAGGCTGGGTAATGTATCACCTGGCGCCGATCAGCACAACCAGCGCTAGCCCCGGGGCGACCGGCGAACAGCCTGCCCCTAGTGCGAGAAATGCAGGCGACAGCCTCCGGGCCATATCCGCCATGGTGAACCTCTTCCTTCTGTGCCGGGCTTGTCCACCCCCTTGAGTGTGATCTGGCCGGGCCCTATCCTACAGTCCGGAGCGGAGAAACGGCGCCGTAACCTTTTCCACCCTCCGCCGGTTTACATAGAAGAGAAAGCCCGATGGCAGCTGGGAAGGTTGCATCGCAGGGGTCGCGGGAGGGCGTGCAGGAACGCCTTCTGGTGGAAGCTGCCCAAAAAGACCCCTCGCGGTTCGCCGAGCTTTACGAAGCCAATTTCGAGCGGGTGTATGCCTTCATTGCGCGCCGGGTCCGCGACCGGGATGTGGCCGAGGACCTGACCTCCGACGTATTCCACAAGGCCCTCGCTAACCTGGCGGGATTCGATTGGCGCGGCATCCCCTTCGCGGCGTGGCTGCTCAGGATCGCCGCCAACGTGATGGCGGACCGTTGGCAACGCCTGGGGAAAGAGGTGCCCGGCGACCCACCCGAGCCCACTACCGAAATTAACGTAGAGGAGGTAGAACAACGTGCGCGCTTGTTTCGCGCCGTGGAAGACCTGCCCGCGGACCAGCGGCGAGTGATCGGCATGCGGTTTGCCGAGGGGAAGAGCATTCGCGAGATCGCGCTGGAACTCACGAAGACCGAGGGCGCGGTGAAGCAACTGCAATTCCGCGGGCTGGAGAAGTTGCGGGCGCAATTGGGTGAGCAAAATGGCTAAGCGCAACCGTTTCGAACAACTCGATCAGGCGGTGCAGGCGATGCTGGCGCGTCCGGACGCCAGGCTTTTAGACCTCGACCCCGCGCTGGCCCCGCTGTTGCGCGTTGCCGCCGAGTTGCGCGACCTGCCGCGCCCGGTCTTCAAAGAACGTTTGAAAGTTGATCTGCAAAGGAGAACATCCATGGCTACGGCAAGAGTAAGTTTTATTCCTCCTGGTTACCGCACCCTCACTCCCTATCTCACGGTGCGCGATGCCGCCGCGCTGATCGATTTCGTAAAGCAGGCGTTTGGCGCCCAAGAGCGCTTCCGTGGGACGGGGGGCGCCGGCGGCATCCACTGCGAGGTGCAGATTGATGACGCCATGCTCATGATCGGCGGAGGCGGGAAATGGGAAGGAACGCCCATGCCGACGGCGCTGCACTTGTATGTGAAGGACGCGGACGCGGTGTACCAACGTGCGCTGGAGGCGGGCGCCATCTCGCTTCAGCCGCCTACGGACCAGTTCTATGGCGACCGCGAGGCCGGCGTGAAGGACCTGGCCGGCAACCACTGGTATATCGCGACCAACAGAGCGACTGGGCACGTGCCCCAGAACTGCAATACGCTGATGCCATTTCTGCATCCCAAGGGGGCAGATCAGGTGATTGACTTCCTGAAACGGGGCTTGGGCGCGGAAGAAATCTCTCGCTCGCAATCTCCCGAGGGGGTGGTCCAGCACGCCGCGCTGCGGATCGGGAGCTCTGTGATTGAAATGGGCGAGGCCCACGGAGAGTACCAGCCGATGCCGACCATGTTTTACCTGTACGTCGAGGACTGCGATGCGCTCTACCAGCGGGCGCTGCAGGCCGGCGGAACCTCTATCTCTCCGCCCACCGACCACCCCTACGGCGATCGCAGTGGCGGGGTCCGGGACCCGTTCGGCAACCAGTGGTATCTGGCGACGCACGTCAAGGACGTGTCCTAGTGCTAGTCGTTGGTCGCTAGTCGCTAACATTGCGATCGCCAACGACCAGCGACCAACGACTGAGTACTCAGTGGCGGCGTTCGGTTTCGCGCAGGATCACCGCAAAACTGCGGCCGCCGAACGTGAACCCTTGGGTGATTGTCCCGGTCACCGCGACTCTGGCGCCGTTGCCCGGCACTCCGTAGTTCTGGCTATAAACCCACATCCGCCCTGTGCCGTCGTCCACCTCGAAGACTCCCGTGCCTAAGGCGCCAAACGAACCGGAAACCGTCCCGGCAATGCTCACTTCCTTCCCAGCGAAGCGGGCGGGGTCGCTATTGATCTTTGCAATGGTGGTGCGCTGTGGGCATGCCACGAGGCAGAGGCCGCAGACCGCCACCAGCAGGGCAAGAAAAATCTTGGTAGGCACGTTGAGCATGGAATCCTCCGATGACGGCCAGGATAACAACTGGAGAATGTTAATGCATTTTGGATGCGTGTGTAAGCTCGGGTGATGGCCACTCGCTGGGAGTATAATCGCGGCAAACCGGTGCCGCCAACGCGTGCCCTGGCGTGGTTCAGTGGTGCTGCCCGGGACACAGTGAAGGCCGGCTATTTGATTACGGTCTCCGATTTTTAAGGAGCGCCTGCAAAGGGCGCTCCTTTGGTTTTTCGGGATCGGCTGAACAGGGTCTTGCTGTCTGTTCAGAGCCTGGATCACATCGTGACGAGGAGGAATCAATGCAAGAGACCCCGCAGCAGTACACACAGCGCATCCTCGGTTACGCCGAGGGGAAGGAACCATTGCGCACGCAGATGGCCACGGTCAAGAGGCTGTCCGCGCTGACCGGGCGGCTCAGCAATAAACAGCTCAGATCGCGCCCGGCGCCGGGGAAGTGGTCGATTGCCGAGATTCTTGCGCATCTGGCCGACGCCGAACTGGTGATCAGCTGGCGCCTCCGGCATATCCTGACCAGCAATGGCACGCCCATTCAGGCCTACGATCAAGACGCGTGGGCGACAACGTTCCACTACCGCCGGAGCTCTCCCAAGATTTCTCTGGAGACGTTTCG
>Ga0335070_10002609_pt1 | contig 20903 bp, 19 predicted proteins | sample Lox_Sample_13_FD_206722 | JGI IMG/M metagenome (GOLD analysis project Ga0335070, IMG submission 206722) | Soil microbial communities from Loxahatchee National Wildlife Refuge, Florida, United States - Lox_Sample_1.3 | ecosystem: Environmental > Terrestrial > Soil > Wetlands | place: USA...
AGCGCCGGTGGCGAGCCGGGCGAGCAACGGCGAGTCCCGGGCTCGCCAGATTCCGAGCGAGCGAAGGCGACGGCTTACGGCCCAACGGCGGCCGCCGCCACGAAGACACTCCAGCGGCGTGCCGGGGGCGCGTCCTTCTCGAAGGGGCGGCGATAGACGAGCTCCAGGAAGGCGCCGCCGCCGCCGGCGACGCGGAACTCGAACGTCTGCGTCCCCGCGGCTCCCGCGGCGCCCTTGCCGGGGGGCTCGTACCTGGGTTCGCCGAGAGGGCGGAGCACGGACGGCGCGTTGACCGACACGAACCAACCGAATCCGGTCGACGGCGTCGAGGGCAGGCGCACCTGGAGCAACTCGCCCTGCGCCATGAAGATGTCCGAGCCGCTGTCCGGCGCCTCGAGCAGCAGACCGCGCGGCAGGGCCGTGTCCTTCACGACGACCTGGACGCGAAAGAGGCCGCCCGCCGGCGCCTGCGGGTCCGCCGCGCTCAGGCACGCGAGGCCGAGGCTCACCGAGCCGGCCGTCAGGGTCTTGTAGCGGAACGTGCCCGCGGGCGCCTCGGGGTCCGGCTTCAGGACGTTGGGGTCGTCGAACGCGGGCCGCCACGCGCAGCCCTGTCCCGGCGACAGGCGGATCTCGAGCGTGTCGCCGGGCCCGAGGTTCACGGTGCCGCCGTCATACAGGTCGCCGATGACGACCGTCTGAATGGCCGCCCGCGCGGCGGCGGCAGCGGCGAAAAAGACGGCTCCCGCGATCAACCGCCGCGGGCGGGCCCTCGCGCCCCGCATCAGATCTCCCGGAGCGCCGTCGTGATCTTCAGCCGGGCCGCCCGCGCCGCCGGGAAGAAGCCGCCGATCACGCCCATCGCCAGGGCGAAGGCGAGACCGCCCGCGATCAGCGGGGGCGTCATCCGGAAGTTGAAGAGCACCTCGGAGAACGTCCGGAAGTTCATCGTCCCCGTGGGATGAGTCAGGAAGAGGTTGAAAACGAGGAACGTGAAGACCACGCCGAGAAGGCCGCCCATCAGCGAGAGCATCAGCGCCTCGAGAACGAAGGAGAGCAGGATCGACCGGCGCGAGAATCCCAGGGCCCGCAGCGTCCCGATCTCGCGCGTGCGCGCCGAGACCTGCGCGTACATGGTGTTCATCGCGCCGAACGAGGCGCCGATCGCGGTGAAGAAGCCGACGATGAACGCGAGCGCCTTGATCGGCGCGCCCGTGATCATCTGCTCGTCGTAATACTGGCGCTCCGTCTTGCCCTCGAGCTTCAGGCGCTGGTCGCCCTTGATCGTCTCGATGTACCGATTGGCCGCCTCCGAGTCCGGCAGCCGGACGAAGACCGACGAGAACATGTCGCGCTTGGTCTGCTGCTGCAGATCCCGCACGTCCGTCCAGATCTCCGACTCGTAGGCGCTCCCCTGGGCGTCGAAGAGGCCGACGATGACCCACCGGTAGCTGCCGGTCTTGAGCGTGTCGCCGACCTTCATGCTCGCGAAGCGTTTGGCGAGGTTCCGCGAGACGATCGCCTCGTTGGTCCCGGCGTTGAACATCCGCCCGTCCACGATCTTCACGCCCGGCCGGATGTCCACGCCGATCGGCGCCATCCCCCGGACCTGGACGTTCGAAAAGGACTTGCCGTCCTCGCGCGGGATGTTGATGAGCGTGATGAGCTCGGGCGAAACGTACGCTCTTCCCGCGGCGTCGCGCTCGGGGCCGGGCATCGCCTGCATCTGGTCGGCCTGGTCCCGCGTGATGACGCTCTGCATCTCGGCCTGGGACCCGACGCGCATCGCGAGGACATTGCGCGTCGAGGCCGTCACGGACAGCGTCCGCGTCACGCCCTGGACGAGCGCGAGCACGCACAGGAAGACCGCGACCACGAGGCCGATGACGAACGTCGTCATGCCGGTCGAAGCCTTCCGGGCGACGAGGTTGCGGAAGTTGTACTTCAGGGGAATCGCCACGGCTACACCACCTTCCGCAGACCGTCGACGATCCGGAGGCGCGACGACTGGATCGCCGGAATGAAACCCGCGAAGATGCCGACGCAGACCGAGACGGCGCAGGCCATGGCCCACGTCCGGCCCGTCACGCGGAAATTCACGAGCCAGATCGACACGGAGGTCTTGCTCAGGACCGCGAGGAACGCCGGGATGATCAGGAACTTCGCCAGCAGGACGCCGAGAAGGCCGCCCAGCACGGCCATCAGCACCGACTCCGACAGGATGAACCCGAGGATGTGCCCGCGGCCGAAGCCGAGCGTGCGCAGCACCGCGATCTCCGTCACGCGCTCGCGGGCCGACATCGCCACGGTGTTGGCCACGATGAGCGTCACGGCGAAGAGGATGATGATCGAGATGCCGTTGATCAGGAGCTTGACGTTGCCCATCATCTCCATGAACTGGAGCTGGAATTGCTTCTCGGTGAGCGTCTTCGTCGGCGCGTCGCTGTTCTCGAACATCTTGTCGATGGCCGCCGCCACCCGGGGCACGTCCTCGCCGTTGTCGACCTTCAGGTAGTAGAGGCCGGTGACCTTGTTCGCCAGGACCCAGTCCGACTGGTTCAGGTACTCGTTGTGGAAAAAGATGTTCGACTCGTCGCCGGCCGTGTACGGGCCGACGTAGACGAGGTCGGCGTTCAGCGGGATGTACGTTCCCTTCAGGACGATGTGGTCGCCCTTCTTCCAACCGTGTTTCTTCGCGATGCTCTCGCCGGCGACGAAGCCGTTACGCGTCGCCTTCCACTCGGCGTTGACCGCCGGGTCGATCCTGGCGTCGTCGAAGATCTTGTCGAAGTAGATGTCGGGGTCCGTCGTCAGCTGACCGATCCAGTTTTCCGGCTTGTCGTCCTTGTACACGCCGCCGAACCAGAGCTCCGGCGACACGGCGACGACGCCGGGAATCTGCTCGATGCGCTGCCGCTGCGACAGCGGGAGGAAGTTGCCGAGGCCGGTCGCGTGCTGGACGACGAGCCGGTTGGCCCCGCGGCCGCCCGACGGGTCCGCCTGCATGGCCTGCAGCAGGGACGCCAGAATCACGATCAGCGTCAGCACGATGACGATCGAGCTCGCCGTCAGCGAGGTGCGCAGCTTCTTGCGGAAGACGTTCTTCCAGACGAGGCGGAAGTACTTCATGCCCGCCTCCCCGTCCCGGCCTCCGTCCGTTCGTCGGTGTGCAGCACGCCTTTGTCGAGGTGGACCATCCGGTGAGCGCGCGCGGCCGCCTTCGGGTCGTGGGTGACCATGACGATCGTCTTGCCGAATTCCTCGTTCAGGCGGCGGAGCAGCTCGAGGATCTCGTCGCCGGACTTCGCGTCGAGGTCGCCGGTCGGCTCGTCGGCGACGAGGATCCGGGGATCCGACACGATCGCCCGCGCGATCGCGACGCGCTGCTCCTGGCCGCCCGAGAGCTGGCGGGGGTAGTGGTCCATCCGGTCAGCGAGCCCGACGATCGACAGCGCGGTCTCGACGTGCTTGCGGCGCTCGGCGCGCTTGAGCGGGGTCAGCAGGAGCGGCAGCTCGACGTTCTCGAACGCCGTCAGGACGGGCAGGAGGTTGTAGAGCTGGAAGATGAAGCCGATCGTGTGCGACCGCCAGCGGGCGAGCTCGGTCTGACCGAGCGTGGCGATGTCGCGGCCCCCGATGACGATCCGGCCCCGCGTGGGCTGGTCGATGCCGGCGATGAGGTTCAGCAGCGTCGTCTTGCCCGAGCCCGAGGGGCCCATCAACGCGACGTACTCGCCCTCCGGAATGTCCAGGTCGATGCCGGTCAGCACCGGGATCTCGATCTGGTCACGCCGGTAGACCTTCTCCACTTTGTCGATGCGAATCAGCGTCTCGGCCATCTCAGTTCTCCCCTCCTTCGACGCGGACTTTCTCGCCGTCCTTGACTCGCACCCCGCCGGCGAGCGAGATCAGGCGCTCGCCGCCCTTGAGCCCCTGCGTGATTTCGACCTGCCCCTGGACGTCGCCGCCCGCCGTCACCGGCGTGAAGGCCGCGCGCCCGTCCAGCACGCGGTAGACGCCCGTCTTCCCGTCCACCGTCGTGAGCACCGCTTTCGACACGACGACGCGCGAGCGCGCCTCCTTGCCCTGCGTGGACTGCGCCGTGAAGCTGACGCGCGCCGAGAGATCCGGCAGCACCCGGTCGTCGGGGTCGAGAAACGCGACCTTGACGCGGACGGTGGCCTTCTGGCGGTCGGCGGCCGGCACGATCTGGCGCAGGCGCCCGTGGTACACCTTGTCCGGGGCCGCGTCGAGCGTGATCTCCGCGGGCTGGTCCTGGGCGAGCTTCGAGAGGTTCGCCTCGTTGACGTCGGCGCCGACGTAGAGCGACGAGAACTCGACGATCGTCGCGATCGCGCCGCCCGAGCCGCCGCCCGAGGGCGACGAGCCGTACGGCGAGACCGCCTCTCCCACGAAGGCGCGTTTGGCCGTGATGACGCCGGTAAACGGCGCGCGGATGATCGTGTAGTCGAGCAGCGCGTCGACGTAGCGCACCCGCGCCCGGGTCGCCGCTTCGTTGGCCACGGCCGCGTCGTACGCCGATTTCGGCGCGAGGCCCTGGTCGTAGAGGCTCTGCTGTCGCGCGCGCTCGGCCTCCGCGTTGATCCAGTTCGCCTTCGCCTCGGCGAGCTGCGCGTCGAGGTCGGTCGAGTCGAGGCGCGCGATGACCTGGTCCTTCTTGACGTGCGTCCCCTCGGTGACGTTGAGCTCCGTGATGCGCGAGGTGATCTTCGGCGACAGGTCCGCCTTGCGCTCGGCCTCGACGTAGCCCGACGCGGTCAGGAGCGTCGTCGCCTGGCCTTCGCTCACGATCGAGGCGTTGACGACCTCGACCTTCGTCGGCCGCAAGCCCCGTCCGGCCAGGAGGTACGCGGCGGCGCCGGCCGCCACGACGACCACGGCGCCCACGAGCAGCCAGCCCTTCGAGCCGCCGCGGCGCTCGGGCTCGCGGTGGATGCGGAGGGCCGACAGATCGGCCGGTCTGGGAGATTCCTGGCTCATGGGGCTTGCTTTTCGAGGCGCCATTCTAATCTCGACTTCGGCCCGGTCGAAGGGGCTATCTCCTTCATACGGCGTAGGGTTGCCGCGGGTTGTACCTCCGGCACCCGGATCGGCCCGTTCGAACCCCCGTGGTACCCTTTCGGAAGGAGGTCGGTCATGAGGTACCGCTCACCGGCGGTTGCGGTCCTGCTCGCCTGCGCCTTCACGCTCCGAGCGGAGCAAAAGTTCTATCAGATCACACTGATCCCATCGGGAACGATCATCGCGAGCGATCTGCCCGTCACGAAGGGCAACATGGTGGTCTTCCACGGCTATCCGAGCGGCACGCTCGTGAGCATGCCGCGGTCGAGCGTCAAGAGCGTGTCGCCGATCGCGTCGGGAAGTGCCAGAGACTCGAACGCCGCCGCGAGCGTCATTCCCATCGGCAACCTCGCGATGCAGGGCGGGGCGACACAGGCCGGCCCTCAGAACGCGCGCGCCGCCGGGCAGGCCAAGGCGGCCGCCGCGGGCGCAGCGGCCGCGCCCAAGGAGAATCAGATCGGCGGCCCCGGCTTCTACAGCGACATCGTCCCGGGCCAGACCCAGGCGTTCGGCAATTCACCCAACGACTACCAGGTCGGGCGCACCTACGCCTACGCCCCGTCCAACGCCACGCAGTCCTCGCCGGGCTCGCCCCCGACGGCGCCCGCGATGACGAACGGGCAGAATCCCCCGCAATAACGTCGCGGTCACTCCCTCGGGGATCTGGCTTCGCCACCAGCGGTCGGCTCGGGGACATCCCTCGACCGGCCGCCTGATCCCCTCGCTCGCTCCCGCTCCCGCGGCGCGCGTCGTTTCGCTCGGTGACTTCGCGAAACTTTGGCGCGGCGCGCAGGTTTCGAGACCGACGAGAGAAAACGTTGCGGCGTGAGTAGTCTCCCGACCGAAGGGAGGGAGGAGGCTCACGCTGCAGGAGCCGGAGCGAGAGGAAGGAGTCAGGCGGGCGGCGAGCCGTGGTTTGGGGAGCCGCCCGCCGGTGCGCCGCACGGTGCGAAGCACCGAAGCGGCGCAGACTTCGAGCGAGCGAAGGCGACGATCAGATATGGATCGCGTGTCCGCCCACCGCCTCGGCCGCCTCGTGGATGGCTTCCGAGAGCGTCGGGTGGGCGTGGATGGTGCGGACCAGCTCTTCGGAAGTCGTCTCGAGCTTCATGGCGGCGCAGGCTTCCGCGATGAGCTCGGTCGCGGCCGGCCCGATGATGTGGACGCCGAGGACCTCGTCGTACTTCTTCTCGGCCACGATCTTCACGAAGCCCGAAGCCGCGTTCAGAATACGCGCCTTGCCGACCGCGGAAAACGGAAACTTGCCGACGACGACGTCGTGGCCCCGCTCGCGCGCCTTCGCCTCCGTCAGGCCGACCGAGCCGACTTCGGGTGAACAGTAGGTGCAGCCGGGCACCTGGTCGTAGTTGATCGGCGGCGGGTTCTTTCCCGCCATGTGCTCGACCGCCACGACGCCCTCGGCGGACGCCAGGTGCGCCAGCGCCGGCGTGGGGAGGACGTCGCCGATCGCGTAGACGCCGGGCACGTTGGTCCGCATCATCGCGTCGACCTTGACGTAGCCCCTCTCGGTCGCGACGCCCAGCGCCTCGAGCCCGATCCCCTCGGTCAGCGGCCGGCGTCCCACCGCCATGAGGACTTTTTCGGCGCGGAACGTCTCGGTCTTGTCGCCGGCCGAGCGAGCGAGCAGCTCGACGCCGCCGTCGCCTTTGGTGATCCGTTCGACGCGCGTGTCGGGATACACCGCGATCCCCTGCCGCTTGAACGCGGCGGCGAGCTCGCGCGAGATCTCCTCGTCCTCGACCGGCACGATCCGCGGCAGCACCTCGACGATCGTGACCTTCGACCCGAACCGGGCGTGCATCGAGGCGAACTCGACGCCCACCGCCCCCGAACCGATGACGACCAGCGACTTCGGCACCTCGGAAAGCTCGAGCATCGAGGTCGAGGACAGGATCCACTTGTCGTCGATGTCCATGCCGGGCAGCGAGCGCGGCGTCGAGCCCGTCGCCACGATGACGTTCTTCGCGAGGAACGCCGTCTCCGCGCCGTCGGCGCCCGTGACGGAGACCCGGCCCGGCGCGACGAGGCGTCCGAAGCCGGCGGCCACGTCCACGCGGTTCTTCTTCATCAGATACGTCACGCCGTTGGTGGACTGGCGGACGATCTTCTCCTTGTGCTTCAACGCCGCGGGCATGTCGAGCCGGACTTCCCGGGCCGCCACGCCGACGTCGCCGCCGTGCCGCGCCTCCTCGAGGACGTCCGCCGTGTGGAGCAGGGCCTTGGTCGGAATGCAGCCCCAGAGCGTGCAGACGCCGCCCAGGCGCGGCTCCTTCTCGACGACGAGGACCGTCATCCCGAGCTGCGACGCGCGGATCGCCGCCACGTAGCCGCCGGGGCCGGAGCCGATGATGCAAAGGTCGTAGGACTTGATCGAGCTCATGCGTCAAACCTCAGGGCGCGTAAGCCTATCAAGGTCGCGCGCCCGCCAAAGTCAGCTGTCCACGCCCTCGCCCGGCCGGGTCGGTTCGAGCTCGAGCGCGTCGTTGAACCGGTTGAAATACGCGAAGAGACCGACGACGGATGCGAGCTCGACGATCTCGGCCTCGGCGAAGTGCTCCCGGAGAGCCGTCCACGTCGCGTCGGGGATGCGATGGGCGTCCCGCGTCATCTGGACGCCGAAGCGGAGCGCGGCCTTCTCGCGGTCGGTGAACGGCCCGGACTCGAAGTCGCGCAGCGCCGCGATCTGGTCCTTCGTCGAGCCGGTTCGCTCGGCCGGCGCCGTGTGCGAGGCGGCGCCGTAGCGCGACGCGTTCTCGAGCGACGTCTGGAGGGCGAGCATTTCCTTCAGCTTCACCGGCACCGTCCCCGACCCCATGACGGCCGCGAAGTGCGCGTCCATCGTCGTCAGCAGCCACGGCCGGTGCGCGAAGACGCGGTACATGTTCGGGATGTTGCCGCGCTCGGCGATCTTGCGCTCGAAGGCCTCGCGGGCGGCGCCGCTGACGGCAGAACGGCCGACCAGGGGAATTCGTGACATCGCTCCTCCGCGGCCGGATCCTATCCCGCGCTTCCACTAGAATCGCCGCCGATGCCGCGCGCCCGGATCGCCGCCGTCGTCCTCCTCGCCGCCCTCGGCATCTCGTGCGGCGCCGAGAAGCCGGCCCCGTCGCAGGGGATCAAGGTCGGTTTCTTCGGCGCGCTGACCGGGCCGACCGCCACGTTCGCGATCTCGGGCAGGAACGGAGCACTCCTCGCGGTCGAGGAGATCGACCGCGCCGGCGGCGTCCTCGGCCAGCCCGTCGAGCTCCTCGCCGAGGACGACCGGGGCGAGGCCTCGGAGGCCGCGTCGGCCGCCTCGAAGCTGATCACGCGCGACCACGTCGTCGCGCTGATCGGCGAGAACGCCTCGTCGCGCTCGCTCGCCGCGGCGCCGATCGCGCAGAGCTATGGCGTCCCGATGATCTCCCCTTCGTCGACCAACGTCGAGGTGACGAAGAAGGGCGACTACATCTTCCGAGTCTGCTTCATCGACGCCTACCAGGGGAAGGTCCTCGCCGCGTTCGCCCGCAAGAACCTGAAGGCGCAGACGGCCGCGATCCTGACCGACGCGCGGAGCGATTACAGCGTCGGCCTCGCCGACGCGTTCCGGACGGCCTTCATCGCGGCCGGAGGCCGGATCGTCGCCGACGCCAAGTACGCCGAGGGAGACAGCGACTTCTCGGCCCAGCTCACGGCGCTGAGGCCGTCGAACCCCGACGTCCTCTTCGTCCCCGGGTACTACACCGACGCCGGCTTGATCGCGCGCCAGGCCCGGTCGCTCGGGGTGAAGGCGACTCTTCTCGGCGCCGACGGCTGGGACTCGCCGAAGCTCGTCGAGATCGGTGGCGAGGCGATGGAGGGGGCCTATCTCTCCAACCACTACTCCGTGGACGACCCGTCGCCGGCCGTCCGGCGGTTCGTCGACGCTTACAAGGCCAGGTACGGCGCGGAGCCCGACTCGATCGCCGCGACCTCCTACGACGCGATGCGCCTGCTCGCGGACGCGATCACGCGGGCGGGCTCGACCGAAGGCCGCCGCGTCCGGGACGCGCTCGCCGCGACGAAAAACTTCGCCGGAGTCACCGGCACGATCACCATGGACGCCGACCGCAATCCGATCAAGCCGGCGGTCGTCCTGAAGGTCGTCGGCGGCCGCTTCCAGTTCGCCGACTCGGTGGCGCCGGGCTCGTGAGCCGTTCGCCCCTCGTACCCGGCTCCCGGTTCAGGGTTTCGGCGTGAACTCCAGCACGAACTCGTCGAAGGACGCATCGCCCGGTCCCGCGGCCGCGAGCCCGGTCCTTCCGCTCGCGGGATTCGGGTCCCGGGCCTCGAAGAGCTTCTGGCCGTCGAAGAGCGCGGTCAGCGCCGGACCGTTCGCGACGACGGCGAACTTCTCCCACTCGCGCTCGAAACTCACGCGGCCCCGGCCGAGCTCGGTCGCCTTCCCGTCGCGATAGGACGTCAGGACGACTTCGCCCCCGGTCGTGTCGACGAGGAGCACGACGAAGTTCCTGTCGTCCTGGAAGCGCAGGAGCAGGCCGGCGCGGCTGCCGCCGCGTTTGGTCCAGGTCGAGACGGTTCCATCCTGAAACGCGTAGGTCCGCCGGATCGCGGCGGCGATCGAATCGACCGGCCGCTGCGTCTCGACCTGCGAGAGCTTGTTCGGCGCCGAAGGCGGGTTCAAATCCACCAGCACGAGCCAGCGCGCCGGACCGGGCGCGCCGAGAACCGCCACGTCGAAGAAGCCGGGCGCCCGCGTCACCAGGTCGGCGTCGAAGTGATTGCGAATCGTCTCGGCCGGGAGCGCCGGGGCCGCGAGGACGGCCGCCGCCAGGACGAAGAGCCGGAGGGCCGGTTTCGAAAATCTCATCGTGGCGAAAAAGCGGGTCGAATGCCCTAAAATTCCCGACATGGACACAAACTCCCAGACCCGGGACCGAACCTATCGGGCGAGCCGGGACGGCTTCGCCTTCGTCCTCGACCCCGCCAACGTGGAGCGCCTGAAGAGCCTGCCCGACTTCGAAGGGCGCGAGGAACCGGCCGTCGCCGAAGACTTTCTGCGCTCCCGCGCCGAGGCGTGGGCCGACGTGCTCGCCTCCGCCGGGACGGGGCCGGGCGAGATCGCCGTCGAGATCGACCCGCACCAGAAGAAGGCGCGCCTCTCGCGCGCGACGCGCATCGTGGTCACGGCGGACATCTGACCGTCGCCGAAGCTTGCTCGGGATCTCGCTGACGCGACCGGGTCGCGGCTCGCCGAGCTTGGCTCGACCGCGACCCTGATCCCCGCGCGGCGCTTCGGCTCCCGCGGGCCGATCCCTGCCCTAAAAACTCAAGATGCCGCGGATGCGGTTCTCCAGCGCCAGGAAGGCCTGGCGCGAGTAGGGGTCGACGACCACGCGGAGCTCGTTTCCCGACGGCACGTCGTCCACGATCGACGCCGCGAGCCGATCGCCCTGCCCGTCGAAGAAGGCTTCGCCGATCTCGGTGTCGGTCTTGCCGCGCGAGCCGGGCAACTCCCGCAGACGCGCGAGGTCCGGCGGATCGAGCCTCAGGCGATAGCCGCGGCACTCGCGGTAGAGCGGCTCGCGACGGTCGGCCAGGTCCGGGCGACGGGGCGCCGCCGGCGCCCGGGGAGTCTCGGGCAGCATGCCCGTCACGGCGACCGCCGCGGGCTCGACGTCCTCTTCGATCTCGCTCTCGTCGTCCGTTTCGGGCGTGGCCGCGGCGAGCTCGGCGAGCGGCGGCTCCGGCGCGGGGGCCGGTCCCGGCTCCCGGTCGAGCTCGGTCGCCTCGTCGTCGGGCGGGAAAGGCGGCTCGTCGTTCGTCATCGTCAGCGCCCCGCCAGCACGTTCTTCGAGATGACGATGCGCTGGATCTCGCTCGTCCCTTCGTAGATCGTCGTGACGCGGGCGTCCCGATAGTACCGCTCGACGGGGTATTCCTTCGAGTAGCCGTAGCCGCCGAAGATCTGGACGGCGCGGGCCGCAATCGCGTTCGCGGCCTCGGTCGCGTAGACCTTCGCCATCGACGACTCCTTCGAGAAGCGCACGCCCGGCGTTTCGGAACGCAGCGCGGCGCGATAGGTCAGCGCGCGGGCGGCGTCGAGCTGGACGCGCATGTCGGCGATCTGGAACGCGATCGCCTCGTGCTCGGCGAGTTTCTTCCCGAACGACTCGCGGGTCCGCGCGTACTCGACGGCGGCTTCGTAGGAAGCCTGGGCGATGCCGATTCCCTGCGCGGCAATCCCGATGCGCGAGTGGTCGAGCGTGGTCATCGCGATCGTGAACCCCTGGCCTTCGGCGCCGAGACGGCGGTCCTCGCCGAGGCGGAGGTCCTCGAAGTAGATCGCCGCCGTCTTCGAAGAACGCAGCCCCATCTTGTCTTCGGCGGCGCCGACCCGGAGCCCCCGGTCCTTCGCGGAAACGAGGAAGGCCGTGATGCCGTGCGTGCCGGCGCTCGCCTCGGTCATCGCCATGACGACGTACCAGTCGGCCTCGCCGGCGTTGGTGATCCAGGCTTTCGCGCCGTTCAAGGTGTAGCCCGATCCGTCGCGAACGGCCGTCGTCTTCTGATTGGCCGCGTCGGAGCCCGACTGCGGCTCGGTGAGCGCGTACGCGCCGAGCGCTTTCCCCGAAGCGAGCGGCGTCAGGATCTCGGCCTTCTGCTTCTCGCTGCCGAACTTCCAGATCGGGTAACAGGCGACCGAGTTGTTGACCGAGACGATCACGGCGGTCGACGCCGAAACGCGGGCGAGCTCTTCGATCGCGAAGACGTAGGAGAGGGCGTCCGCGCCGGCGCCGCCGCAGGACTCCGGGATCATCATCCCCATGACGCCGAGCTCGCCGAGGCGTCCGAGGATCTCGCGCGGAAAGCGATCCTCGTTCTCCCACCGGGCGACGTGCGGCGCGATCTCGGCATCGGCGAACTCGCGCACCGCCTCGCGGATGCGCTTCTGGTCCTCGGTCGGCTCGAAGTTCACGGTCTCGGCCCCTGCGGCCCCGAGGGTGCGCCCGGCGGTCCACCGCCCGGCCCGCGCCCGCCGCGGCGGCGGCGACGGCGGCGGCGCTTGCCGCTCCCGGCTCCCGGCGCGCCCGCTTCGGCGCCGGAGGGCGGCGGGCCTCCGCCCGGACGGCGCTCCCCCCCGCCGGGCCGCTGACCCGGGGCCCCGCCACGGGGCTGCGGCGACTGACCGGGTTGTCCACCCGGCCGACGATCGCGGTCGCGGCCAGGTTCGCGCGGCCCTCCCGGCGGCCGCCCCCCCTCGCCGCCCGCGCGCTCTCTCCCCCGCTCTCCGCGTTCACCCCCGCGCCCGCCGCGGCCCCGCCGGCGGCGCCGCCCTCCCTCGCGCCGAGGCTCGGGCGTGTCGACCCAGCCCTCTTCCAGGTGGCGGAACGTCACGAGGATCTCGGGCCGCGCCGCCTGGGAGCGGACGAGCTCGACGATCCTGGCGCGCAGCGCCGCCGCCGGATCCGACTCGAGCGTCGGGATGCGCTCGGCGTCGAACAGCACCATGCGCGTCCAGCACACCCGCCGGCGCGCGCCGTCCGGCCCGTCGAAGTCCATGACGAAGAGGTCGCGCTCGTGGTCGAGCGAGTGCTCGCGCAGCGTGAAGCCCGGCAGCGCCTCGCCGCAGATGTCCTTCAGGAGGGGGAGGTGCTTTTCGCCTCCCTCGAAGGTCTGCTCCATCGAGACCACGCGGTCTCGAAACATTCTGGTTTGACCCATGTCCTCTCTCTACGCGCCGTCGGGGCGGCCCCTGCGGCCGCCCGCACGACGTGTCTCCTCGGCGCGGGCCGGGGCAAGCCCCGCCCGCACGATCCCGAACTCGAGCCTGGACCTCATCCGATCGTCAGCCCTGCGTCGCGGAAGATCTCGCGCGCGATGATCAAGCGGTGGATCTCGCTCGTGCCCTCGTAGATCTCCGTGATCCGCGCGTCCCGGAAGTTCCGTTCGACCGGGTACTCCTTGGTGTAGCCGTAGCCGCCGTGGATCTGCAGCGCCTTCGTCGTCACGCGCTGCGCCATCTCGGCGGCGAAGAGCTTGGCCGTGGCCGCCTCCATCGAGTAGCGGCCGCCGTTCTTCCGGACCGCGTCCTTCGCCGCCGCGGCCTTGCGGGTCAGGAGACGCGCCGCGTCGAGCTCGGTCGCCATGTCCGCGAGATAGAAACGCAGCACCTGGAAGTCTGCGATCGGGCGCCCGAAAGCCCGACGCGCCTTCGCGTACGCGACCGCCGCCTCGAAGGCCTCCTGCGCGATCCCGACCGCCTGCGCGGCGATGCCGATCCGGCCGCCGTCGAGGGTCGACATCGCGATCTTGAAGCCGTCGCCTTCCTCGCCCAGCCGGTCCGCGACAGGGACCTTCACGTCGGTCAGGAAGATCTCGACCGTGCCCGAGGCATTGACGCCGAGCTTGACCTGGTGGTGCGAGCGGTCGAAACCCGGCGCGGAGGCGTCGACGAGGAACGCCGAGATCCCCTTGACCTTCTTCTCCGGGTTCGTCATCGCGAAAAGCAGGCACACGTCGGCGTTCGAGCCGCACGTGATGAAGACCTTCTGCCCCGAGATGCGGTAGACGTCCCCCTCGCGGACGGCGCGCGTCTTCTGGTTGCCCGCGTCCGAGCCGGCATCCGGCTCGGTCAGGGCAAAGCAGCCGAGCTTTTCCCCGCGGGCGAGCGGCGTCAGGAAGCGCTCCTTCTGGTCGGCGTTGCCGAACTTCTCGATGGGGTCACAGACCAGGGAGTTGTTGACCGAGAGGATGACCCCCATGTTCGCGCACGCGCGCGAGATCTCTTCGATGACGATCGCGTAGGAGACGACGTCCATCCCCGACCCGCCGAACTCGGCCGGCACGGACACACCCGCGAGACCGAGCTCGCCGGCCTTCGCGAAAGTGTCCCGCGGGAAATCGCCCGACTGGTCGATCGCCGCCGCCCGCGGGCGCACGACCTCCTCGGCGAATTCCCGGACCGAGGCCTGCAGGAGCCGCTGTTCCTCCGTGAGGTCCAGAAACATGGGACGCGGAGTATAACGGGACCGGGCGGGTCTTCCGGGGTCCTCCCCTTAAGGTCGCCTCGCGACCAGGGTTCGCGAGTCCGAGCGAGCGAAGGCGAGCTTTCAGGGGCAGACGAACGCTTGCGTGTCCTGGAGCGGCTGGAAGGCGTTGCCGACCGCGTTCGTGTACGTCTGCGAGGTCCCGGCGACGGTATCCTCGACGAGCAGGGTCACGCCGACGTTCGTCAGGCCGCCCGCGAACACCCAGAAATGCTGGTTCGTTGAGCATCCCGTCAGGACCTTGACGACGAGCTCGATGTTGTCGGCCGAGAAGAACCAGAAGTAGCCCGAGTCGCCCGTCAGCGGCACGCCCATGCCGGTGCCGCTGGCGCCCGCGGACGTCGCGTAGAAGGCGGTGACGCGAAAGCGCGCGCCGTCGAGGCAGAGCGTCGTCGCGTTGGCGACGCACGGCGCCGCGGCGCCCGGCTGGAGCCACTGCTGGATCGCCGGAAACGTCGCGTCGAAGCGGCCTTCGACCGTCCGGTTGTTGACGCTGTCGCAGTCGTCCTTGTTGAGGCCGCAGCCCCCGTACTCCTGGCCGACGACCCGGAGATCCCCGAGATACACCGGCGAGCCCGAGCTGCCGCCCGCCGTCCCGCCCTCGATGTCCTGCTCGTAGAAAAATGTGTCGACCGGCGCGTCGTCGCAGACGAACGGCGAGTTCGCGTCGACCTGCTCGCGCGTGTAGACCATCGGGTTGCCGCTGGCGTAGCTCAAGCGATAGAGGACGAGGCCGTCGGCCTGCGACACGTCGGCCGTCGTCCAGCCGAGGGCGACGCTGTCGGCCGGCGGATTCTGCGAGAGCCGAACGAAGGTGTAGTCGCTCGCCGTCGGGTGCGCGCCGGTCGCGAGCAGCGTCGATCCGAGCGTGCGCGGAAACTGCGTCTCGTCCGGATACGGCCCGTTGCACGTCGCCGTCCGGTACTGCCAGTAGGCCTCGAGCGACGTCGCCGAAGCCTGGTTCGCGAAACAGTGGTTGGCCGTCAGCATGTACGGGATCGAGCTGCCGGCGGTCGTGTTCAGCAGGCCGCCCGTGCAGACGAAGTAGCCGGTATCGGTCGGGTCGGAGTCGTCGTAGAACGTCAGCTGCCCGATCGAGCGCGTCGCCTGGTCGATGAGCGGAAAGTCCGCGGTCGTCACGCAGCTGCGATCGACGAAGCACGCGTCCGACCTGGGCCGCACCGAGAGGCCCGACGCCTTGTCCGAAGCCGACGGCGCGAAGGCCGGGTGCTCGAGATGCGCGACGTCGGCGACGAGCAGCGTCGCCTTGCCGAGGTCCCCCGCGCTCGTCCCAGCCGGGATCCGGACCTCGAGGAAGATCCGGTCGGCGAAGACCGTGTTCGTCCAGAAGCCCTCGGGCCGCGTGCCGTGCGCGAAGTCGTACGGCCCCTGGATCTCGCCGTCCTCGCCGTAGACGTAGACCCGGCTGCCCGCCGGCAGGACCGCGCGGGACAGGTGCAGGCGCAGCGCGCCCGCGCCCGTCGAGGAAAACGAGGCCGTCCACGCGAGGCCGCCGTCCGAAACCCGCTCGAGGAGGCCGCCCGCGACGACGCGGGACTCGCCCGCCGCGAGGTCCGCGGGCAGGCCCGTGAAGCCGACGGCCGACGGCAGGTCGCGCGGAATGCCGATCTTCATCGGCGCCCTTTTCGGACGCACCCCCGAGCCCTTCTTGTCCGACGACTGGAGCCGCGCCCGCTCGGCCGCGGAGAGCTCCCCGAGGTCGTGGCGCGCGTCGGCCGGCAGGCGCGACGACGCCATGACGATGTCCGACCGCTTGGGCGCCGCCGCCGGGGGCGACGTGGGCTTGAAGGGCGCCGGTCCGACCTGCACGACGCCCGGCTGGCTCTGGAGAGCCGGGGCCGCGGCCAGAACGACGTTCGCGGCGGCCAGACCGGCCGCGAGACAGAGCATGCGCTTCATCGGGCGATCATAACGTCCGGCCGCCGGCCCCTATGCCCGCCGGAGCCAGAATCCCTTGAGGTATTCGCCCTCGGGACAATCGAGCGAGACCGGATGGTCCGGGCCCGCGCCCTGCCGCGCGACGAGCGCGAACGGCACGCCCGCGTCGAGGCTCGCCGAAAACACGATCTTCTGGAAGAGGTCCGCGTCCACCAGTCCCGAGCACGAGCAGGTCAGCAGCCACCCGCCCGGCGCGACCAGCGCCATCGCGACGCGGTTGACGTCCTTGTAGCCGCGCGCGGCGCGATCGACGTCCGACCGCTTCTTCGCGAAGGCCGGCGGATCGCACACGACGACGTCCCAACTCTCCCCGGCAGCCGCGCGCCGGCGCACGTCGTCGAAGACGTCGGCCTCGACGAAATCCTCCTCCGCGGCGTCGAGCGCGTTGGCGCGGCGATGCTCGCGCGCGAGCTCGAGCGCCGGGGCCGAGGCGTCGACGTCGACCGCGCGCGCCGCGCCGCCCGCCAGCGCCGCCACGGAGAACGCGCCGGAGTAGGAAAAGAGGTTCAGCACGCGCCTGCCGTGCGCGAGCGAGCGCAGGCGCGACCGGTTCTCGCGCTGGTCGAGAAAGAAGCCCGTCTTCTGGCCGGCGCCGACGTCCGCGACGAAGCGGAGGCCGTTTTCGAGGAACGGGACGTGGCGGGATTCCGCACTCCGGAAATTCCCTCTCCCCCCTTCGGGGGGAGAGGGCAGGGTGAGGGGGGCGTCCTTGCGCCCACGGTCGCGCGACGATCCGCTGTGCCGCACGAGCAGCTCTCCGGGCGCAAACACCTCGCGGGCGGCGCGTTCGAGCTCCGCCGCCCAGACCTCCGTGCCCGCGGTCAACAGCTCGAGCACGGCGACTTCGCCGTAGACGTCGAGAAGCACGCCGGGGCAGCCGTCGCCTTCCGAGTTCACCCCGCGAAAACCCGTCGTCGCCGGCGCCAGCGCCTCCTCGCGCAGCCGCCGCGCCGCCGCGAACCGCTCGCGGAACAGGGCGCCGTCCGGGACGCGCCCGCCGAACGTCCAGAGGCGCGCGACGATCTGCGAGTCCGGCGAGTACGCCCCGTGCGCCAGCACGCGCCCGGAACCGTCGACGACCTCGGCGATCCCGTCGGAGCCGTCGCCGTCCGTCCGGGCAATCGCGCCCGAGAAGAGCCACGGGTGGCGGCGCCGGACCGACTCGTCGCGGCCGGGCTTCAAGCGGAGCTGGATCATTGCCGCCTCATCTCATTCAAGCCGTGGAAAATATACGACCCCCTCACCCCAGCCCTCTCCCCCTTCCCGGGGGAGAGGGAGATCGAGATCACCCTCAACGCACGGCGGACCGCCTCCGTAGAAGAAGCTGAGACACACAGATCTCCTCCTTCGGGCCCCCCGGCGACGGGGGGCTTTCTTTTTGACCGGGCGCGCGGGCGCGGCGCCCCCGTCAGTGGGTCAGCGCCGACAGGAGGCCGTAGCCGAGCGCGCCGATCGCGGCCGCCATCGGGATCGTGAGGATCCAGGCATAGACGATCCGCCCCGCCACGCCCCAGCGGACCGCCGCGACCCGCTGCGCGGCGCCGACGCCGATGACGGCGCCCGTGATCGTGTGGGTCGTCGAAACCGGAACGCCCGTCATCGACGCCAGCGCGATCGTCGCCGCCGCACCGGTCTCGGCGCAGAAGCCGCTGTAGGGCTTGAGCTTCGTGATGCGGCTTCCCATGGTGCGGACGATGCGCCAGCCGCCGGTCAGCGTGCCGAGGCCGATCGCCGCGTGCGCCGACAGGATGATCCACCACGGGATTGTCTTCATGTCCGGCAGATGCATGAAGTGGAAGAACGACCGCTCGTCGCGGAAGAGGGCCTCGTTGGCGACGAGGAGGCTCGCGATGATGCCCATCGTCTTCTGGGCGTCGTTGGCGCCGTGCGAGAGCGAGTAGCCCGCCGCCGAAAAGAGCTGGCCGCGCCGGAACCACCGGTCGACCGATCCGTACGGCGTCCGGTGGAACAGCCAGGAGATGGCGACCATCAGGATCCAGCCGACCGTCATGCCGAGCAACGGCGACAGGACGATGAAGGAGAGCGTCTTGACCCACGCCATGCCGGGGATGATCGCCTTGATGCCGACCCGCGCGACGGCCGCGCCCGCGTAGCCGCCGATGAGCGCGTGCGACGAGGACGACGGAATCCCGAAGTACCAGGTGATCAGGTTCCAGAGGATCGCGCCGGCGAGGCCGCCGAGGATCACGTCCGAGTTGACGACCGCGACGTCGATCAGCCCCGAGCCGATCGTCTTGGCGACCGCCGTGCCGAAGATGAAGGCGGCGACGAAATTGAAGAAGGCCGCCCAGAAGACCGCGACCAGCGGCGACAGGACGCGCGTCGAGACGACCGTGGCGATCGAGTTCGCCGAGTCGTGCATCCCGTTGATGAAGTCGAAGACGAGAGCGATCGCGATGATGAGGAGAACGTAGGGCATCGCCGTCGGCGCTCCGCGGTCGGGCTCAGCTGTGCTTGAGCACGACGCTCTCGAGCACGTGCGCCACGGCCACGCACGAGTCGATGCAGCGCTCCATGTTGTCGTAGACGTCCTTCCACTTGATCACTTCGATCGCCGGAAGGTCGTTCACGAACAGGGAGGCCACCGCGTCGTGGTAGACGACGTCGCCCTCGTTCTCGAGCCGCTTGATTTCGATGCAGTGCTCCATGACGCCCTTCTGCTTGCGCAGGAGCGACACGGCTTCGACGAGCTCGGCCGTCGTCTTGACGATCAGCTCGGAAAGGGCCTTCGAGATGGGCGTCGGCGCGTCGATCCGGTAGATGTCGAGGCGCCGGACGGTGCCGTCGATCAGGTCGATGACGTCGTCGAGGCGGACGGCCAGGCGGTGGATGTCCTCGCGGTCGATCGGCGTGATGAACGTCTGGTCGATGCCGCGGAGGATCTCGTGGGAGATCTCGTCGCACTCGTGCTCGAGGCGCTTGACCTCCCGGGTCACGACCGCGACGCTCGCGTCGCCGCGGAAGAACTTCTGGAGGATGAGCGCCGCCTCCCGGACCCGAACCGCGAGCTCGGTGAAGCGCTCGAAGTACTTGTCGTCCCTCGGAAAGAAGTTGAGCATGGCGGCGTAAAGCGGCGCCATCCTATCGCACAACTTCAGCGCGCTCTTACACGGTCCTTCAAGCGGAGTTCAGGCCGCCGCGGGAAAGGTGACGCGGAAGGTGCTGCCCTGCCCGACTTCCCCCTCGACCTCGACGGACGCGCCGTGGAGCTGGGCGATGTGCTTGACGATGGCGAGGCCCAGCCCCGAGCCCGGGCGCACCTTCGAGCGAGAGCGGTCGACCTGGTAGAAGCGCTGGAAGATCTTGTCGCGCTCGGCCCTGGGAATCCCCGGGCCGAGGTCTTCGACCGAGAAGCCCGGCCGGCCCGCCTGGCGGAACACGCGCACGACCACGGGCGCGCCCGCCGGCGAGAACTTGATCGCGTTGTCGATCAGGTTGCGCGCGAGCTGGCCGAGACGCCGGCGGTCTCCGAGGGCGGCGACCGCCTCGTCGCCCTGGACGCGCACGTCCACGCGGCGGTCGCGCGCGGCGGGCTCGAGGTCCTCGGCGACCTCGACGAGGAGCTCGCGCAGCGGGATCTCCTCCCGCGCGAGCGGCACGGCGCCGCTCTCGATCTGGGCGAGATCCATCAGGTCGTCGATCAGCTCCCGCATGCGGTCCGACTGGCGGCGGATCAGGCCGAGCAGCTCGGCGCTCTCGGCACGATCGGGTTGCCCCTCGGCGAGCGTCTCGGCAGCCGCCGCGATCGAGGCGATCGGCGTGCGCAGCTCGTGCGACACGTCGGCGACGAAGGTCCGCCGCATCGCCTCCGTCCGCTCGAGGCGGGTCACGTCGCGCAGGACGCCGACCGCCGCCGCGCGATGTCCCTCGGGCAGCGGCGCCACGGCGATCTGCCAGACCCGGTCGTCCGGCAGGCGGACGGTCCGCTCGGTGATCTCGCCGGTGCCGACCGTCGCCTGGAAGCAGTCGTGCAGGGGCTTCTCGCGCAGGACCTCGTAGATGCCCCTCCCGGCCGGCGCCGGAATCCCCGTCATCTCCGCGAAGCGGCCGTTGGCCTCGAGCACGCGAAGCTTGCCGTCCACGACGACGAGGCCGTCGGGCAGGCGCTCGAAGACCATCGCCGTCAGCCGCCGCTCGGACTCCGCGCGCTGCACCGCCTGGTTGAGCGCGCCCTTCATCCGCTGCATCGCCCCGCCGAGGAGCTGGACCTCCTCGTCGCCCCCCGTCGGCAGGTCGCGCCCGAAGTCGCCCGCGGCGACGGCCGAGGCCGCGCGCGTCAGCTCGGCGATCGGCTGCGAGAAGCGCCGCGAGGCGCTCGCGCCGATCAGGAAGAGGATCGTGCAGACGGCCAGCGTCGCCAGGCGCATCGTCCAGAGGTACGCGGCCTCCACCTGGCGCAGGCGAGCCTCCGTGACCGCCAGGCGCAGAACGCTGCCGTTCGGGAGCCTCCTGGCGACGTAGAGCATGGGCTTCTGCTCGGTCGGCGACAGGCGGCGCGAGGAGCCCGTTCCGGAGGCGACGGCCTCGCGCACCTCCGTCCGCGCCGCGTGGTTCTCCATCCCCGGCACGTCGGCCGGCAGCAGGTCCGTGTCGTCGAGGACCCGGCCGTCGGGGGCGATGTAGGTGATCCGGCACTCGAGGTCCTCGGCCGCGCGCCGCAGGAACGCGTCCCGGACGCCGTCGCCGCCGGAAGACCCCGCCAGATCCAGCGTCAGGTGGGACAGCTCCCGCCGAAACTGCTCGGCGGCGCGGTCCTCGACGGACCGGCGCAGCGTCGCGTCGGAGACGACG
>Ga0335070_10002610_pt1 | contig 20902 bp, 20 predicted proteins | sample Lox_Sample_13_FD_206722 | JGI IMG/M metagenome (GOLD analysis project Ga0335070, IMG submission 206722) | Soil microbial communities from Loxahatchee National Wildlife Refuge, Florida, United States - Lox_Sample_1.3 | ecosystem: Environmental > Terrestrial > Soil > Wetlands | place: USA...
CCGGCACGTTAGTTCGTGAACAGGATGTCGACCGCCAGCACCGAACAGGCACAGCGCCTGTCCGCCGGATACTCGAGCGCGGAGACGGCAAGCCAACGCTTCCTGCTGAAAATCATTCGCGCTGGCAGGGTACGGATTTCCCCTTCAGCGATGAGGGAGGTGTGCCCTCGGCAAGGTTGCCAGAATCGGTGCACTGGCTAAGCGCGCCTGGTGACTCGTTGCCCGTCGTGCGCGCGGATCGCTGCGATTGCCACTGCCACTGCACCAGGGCCTGCCGCACCTCGTACTGAAGATACAGATGAGCCTGCAGCATGCGCGCCGCACGCAGCCGGATGCCGTCGATTACCGCCTTGCGCACCCGGGGCATCAGCTCGTGGGCCTCGCGCAGCGTCGCCAGATCGGCGGCGAGTACCAGCGTCTGCACATCGGCGTCCTCGACGGCCAGCTTCCTGCCCCCGACCGCGTCGCCGCTGCGCGCGGCCACAACGCTGCGGACCAGCGCCGCGACGGGTGCGTCGAATTCCCGCTCGATGCGTTCCAACGTGATCGTGGCGTTGCCGATCAGGTGATAGAGGTATCCCGCGGCTATCAGCTCGTCGCTGACGCCGATGCTGCGCAGGATCCCCGGCACGCCAGTGGCATCCGCATCCGATGGGTCCTGGGTGCCGGCCGAACGCCTGTCCGCGAGTGCTTCGCGTGCGAACGCCTCGGCGCGATCCGCGAGCGTGCTCACCGGTTATCTTCCCGGCCGCTGCTGTCGTCGCCCACGTGCGTGGGCCGGTCCACGGCGGCAAGCGGGACCCTCCCGAAGTCGATTAGCAGATCCGCGCCGGCGATCACGTGGCAACCCGTGGGTTCATTTGCGTGGACGCTGCGCCACGCCGCCCGGTATGCCTTCGCCAGCACATGCATCTCGACCGTGTCCACAGGCTCACCGGTGGTGTTGCTGTAAAGCCGCAAGGCGCTGCTCTCCTGGCGAGTGGCGATATGGCGGGCAGGCGCGGAGCGTCCCGCAGGCGTGCCCCGCACGCGAGCGCCTACTATCCGCTGCATGCTGCTTCCCGGATTGACCTGGTGCGCCAAGCGTTCGCCCGGACGCGCCAACCGCTGGCCGCGGCGCTACGAGCGCGCGCGCCGCCTGTACTCGGAGGGCGATGCGCCGGTCCACCGCCGGAACGCGCGAGTGAAGGCGCTCTGCTCCGAGAAGCCCAGCATGAAGGTGATGTCGGTGATGGAGTGGCGTGGATCTTCGATGTAGCGCAGGCCGAGGTCGCGACGCGTCGCGTCGACCAGCCGCTGGTAGGTCGTCTCGGCGTCGGCCAGCTTGCGCTGCAGCGTCCGGCGGCTCATGTGCAGCTGTTCGGCCATCTGTCCCTCCGATACCTCGCCGGAGGCCAGCTGCTCGAGCAGGGTCGCCTGGCAGCGCGACACGACGTTGGTCTTGTCCACATGAGCCAGTTGCTGCGCCAGCACCTGATCCAGGGTGCCCGCGATCTGCCGGTTGGCGGTCGGCAACGCGAGGTCCGCATCCGCGTGCGCGAGTGTGAAGCTGTCCTCGCCGGTGTCGAAGTGAACCGGGCAGCCGAAATGCGCCTGGTAGCGCGGCGCCGAAGCCGGCCTGACTTGCTTGAAGTTGACCTGCACGGGCTTGAACGCGTCGCCGTAGTTCATTCTGCACATGGCCACCAGCAGCGACATGGTGAAGCTCGCAGTCAGCGGGGCCACGATGCCGTCCGAGCGTCCGCTGTCGAAGGCGAGCTTCAACCCCGACTGTGTATCGACAAGGTCCACCGAGGACTTTTCGCCCAGCAGCCGCCAATAGCGCGCCAGGCGCCCGAGGCCGGTTCGCAAAGTCGAGCTCGACAGCCAAGCGAAGCCCAGAGCGCCCAGATTGGAGGGGTGCCAGCAGTGCCCCGCGTGCAGTGCAAACGACTCATCCGGGATGCGGGTCGCAAGATCTCGGGCCACGGCATCCCACTTGTGCGACGGCACTCTCGCGCCAGGGTCGCGCAATAGCTCCGGCCCCAGGGCATGCTTATGGAATAGCGCGCCGGCGTCGATGCCGTGCAGCTCGGCCAGACGCCAGACGATCTGGCCGATCGTCGCGAGCGCCGTGTGACTCATCGCATCGACAGGCTCTCTCGATCGATGGGGTCGCGGGTCTGCTCCGCCCGCGGGCGCTCAGCGCCGCCGGCCGCCCCCGCCGCGAGGCGTCGCTGCCGGCCGAGGACTCGGCATGGGGCGTGCCGCGGCGGCAGGGGGGGTGGCGATCGGGTGCTCTGGGTGCGGAGCCCCCGCACCCCCACCGGGCGGCGAGGCGATGGGGTGCTCCGGATGCGGAGCACCCGCTCCACCGCCCGGCGGCGTGGCCGGTGGCGGGCCCACCCCCGCCGGCGGAGTCGGATAGCAGCACGGGCCCCAGTACCACGGATCGGAGTACCCGACCCCCACGTAGACCGAGCCGCCGACATTCGAGTAGTCGCTCGTCGCGCAAGCGCCCAGCAGCAGAACGCTCGGAAGCAGCGAAAGCAGTGAGGCGCGGGACACGGTGCGGGCCCAGCGGTGGGAGGGGGTCATCGCTTGCCTCCCGCGTCGCGGTCCTGCGTATCCCAGTTGACGATGCCGATGACTCCACCGCGGGTGTCAGCAAGAACAGCGAGATTGCCGCCGAGCAGCTCGGCTCGCGGCTCCAGTAGCACCGTACCGCCTGCGGCGATCGCCTTCTGAAGCGTTCCGCGGACGTCGCTCACCAGCACATATGGCAACCAGCCCGGCTGCTTTACTGCCTCGGGCAGCGGTGCGACGCTGGCGCGCGCATAACCCCCGGACTCGAGCACGATCCGCTTCGCGGTGCCGGCCAGCTGCAATTCGCTCAGCTCGTAGCCGGCCAGGCCGGCGTAGAAGCCAGCTGCCTTCTCGGGATCGGTCGTAAGCAGGTCCACCCAGAAGAAATCGCCGTCCTGGACGGGATCGTCGGGGGGATCGCCGGTATCCGAGCGCAGTACTCCGAACACTGCACCTTGCGGATCGCGGAACAATGCGTGCGTGCCGCGCCCGGCGATTCTTGCCAACGGCACGAGCACGCTGCCTCCGGCTTGCTCGACGTAGCGCACCGCCTGCGCAACGTCATTCACGCAGATCATCGAGAGCCAGCGCGCGTTGCGTGTCGCGCCAGCAGGCGGGGGGCGGACGAACATGCCGCCGATCCGATCACCGCCGTTCTCGATCAAGGTGTAGCGGCCGGGTGACGGTCCCACGGTCTGGAAGCGCCAGCCGAAGATCGCGCCGTAAAAGCGCTGGGCCTCGTCGAGGTCATCGGTGACGAGATCGAACCAGACGAATCGGCCGGGATGATACGATCCGCCCGCGTGCGCGAAGATGGGAGCGAGGCCCGCGCAGGCGATGGTCATCAGCACGATCGCGCCGGCCAGCATGCGAACGACGGCACGCGTGTGCCGCCTGGCTCCCACCGCCTGTGTTTTAGCGTGGGCTCCGGGAGGTTCGGATTTCATGGAGTCTGCACCTCGAAGAAACCGATCCCGCGATCGTACTGGACCCTATACTACGCCACTACGCCCGTGTTCAGCAGGTCACCTAATCGAGGTCTAGTTTCACGCTGCGCGTACCTGCGGTTGTCATCGCTGGGCGGAGCAGCAAGCGCTTCGCTGGCGATCTTCTGGGCCCTCGGCAGCGTCGCTGCATGTGCCGCGGATCCTTCCGCGCAGCCTTCGGCGCCGTGGTCGGGATCGCTGAGCGCTTCCTACTATTTCCTCCCGCACGACGACAACTTCATGCTGGGGATCGCTCAGGCGAACCACGATCGGCTGCACCTGGAGGCGCGCTACAACTACGAGGCGCTCGATACCGCTTCGCTGTGGGCGGGGCGCACCTTCTCAGGCGGCGAGACGTTCGCGTGGCAGATCACTCCGATGGCGGGCGCGGTGTTCGGGAAGACGAGCGGGATCGCGCCGGGTCTGGAAGCGAGCCTCGCCTGGCGCAAGCTGGACGTCTATATCGAGGCCGAATACGTGGCCGACCTGAATGACAAGGGAGACAGCTTCTTCTATTCATGGAACGAGCTGGGATACACGCCGCGGACATGGCTCCGGGTGGGCTTGGTGACACAGCGCACCCGCGCGTATCGCCAAGACAGCGACCTCGTGCCCGGGCTGTTCGCCCAATTCAGGATGGGGAAAGCGACGCTCGGCGCTTACTTTTTCAAGCCGGGAAGCGACGACGCGGTGACGTCTGTATCCGTTGCAGTAAGCTTCTGAGGCGCCTGCCTGCCGCGCCGCAGGTTAGAACTTCGCCGGGATGAACTTGAACGGGTAGTCCGATTCGCGATAGCCGCCAGGCTTCTGGCGCTCCGGCAGCTTTACCTTCTCCCGCGGTGCTTCCTTGTATGGGATCTTGCTCAGCAGGTGCGTGATGACGTTGAGGCGGGCGCGCCGCTTGTCGTTGGAATCCACCACGTACCAGGGTGCGAAACCCGTGTCTGTCGCAGTGAACATAGCGTCGCGGGCGCGCGAGTAGTCGTACCAGCGGCTGTAGGACTTGAGGTCCATCGGCGAGAGCTTCCAGATCTTGCGGCCGTCGTTGATGCGCGCTTGCAGGCGTCGGGTCTGCTCCTCCATGCTGACCTCCAGCCAGTACTTGAGCAGGATGATGCCGGAATCGACCATCGCCTTCTCGATCAGGGGCACCCCACTGAGGAACTTCCGCGCCTGCTCCTCGGTGCAGAAGCCCATGACCCGCTCCACGCCGGCGCGGTTGTACCAGCTGCGGTCCCAGATCACGATCTCGCCCGCCGCTGGGAAATGCGGTACATAGCGCTGCAGGTACATCTGGCTCTTCTCGCGCTCCGTGGGCGCCGGCAGAGCCACGACGCGGAACACGCGCGGGCTCACGCGCTCGGTGATCGCCTTGATCGTCCCGCCCTTGCCTGCGCCGTCGCGTCCTTCGAACACGATGCAGATCTTGAGGCCCTTGTGCACCACCCACTGCTGCAGCTTGACCAGCTCGACGTGCAGCTTGGTGAGCTCGCGCTCGTAGTCCTTGTTGTTCAACTTCTCGGCAGGTTTCTCGCCGCTGGCCGTCTTGGCGTTCTTGGGCTTGGTCGATTTGCCTTGAGCTTTCATGGTGAGTGTACTTTCCGCTCTTCTGTGTTGAGTCAGTCGGACCGGACCCGGCCGGCATCCTGCGCCAGCCTGCTTGCCCGAAATTTCTCTACCGCCGTTTCCAGATTGAAGAACATGCGCTCGCGGCCGAGGATCGGCCCCAAGCTAGAATTCCTGACCATCGCCAGGACCTCCGGATTGAGCGCCGCGAGCCACAGCGCGATGCCGTCGCGGCGCAGCCTCTCCTCGGCTTCGGTGAGCATTTTGAGCGCAGTGTATTCGATATCGAACACGGCGCTGCAATCCATCAGCACGACCGAGGGTCTGGCCTGCTCGATGAGCGGCCACATGCGCTCGCCGATCCCCTGCGCGTTGGCGAAGAACACCCTGCCTTCGGTACGCAGGATCAGCAGGCCGGGGAAGGTCTCGTCGTCGGGATGCTCGTCGGACAACGCGCGGAACACATCGGTGCCGCGCTTGCGACCGAGCACGTATACCGGCGGGTTATACGCCTGATGCGCCAGTGCCAGCAGCGAGACGATCACGGCGACCACAATGCCCTTCAGCGTGCCCAGGACCATCACGCCCACGAAGGCGATCAGCGCCCAGTGGAATTCGATCCTCCGCACGCGGCGGATTTCTCGGAACTCCGCCGGTTTGACCAGCTCGACCGAGTACGCCACAACCACCGCGGCCAGGGCAGCGTATGGCATGAGCGCGATGAGTGGCGCGAGCAACAGCAAGGTCGCCAGGGCGGTCGCCGCGGTGATCAGCTGCGCGAGCTGACTACGCGCGCCGGCGCGGCGGTTGACTGCCGTCTGCGTCGTGCCCCCGCCCGCGGGCATCGCGCCGAGCGCGCCGCCGCCCAGGTTGGCAACCCCCAGGGCGAACAGTTCGTGGTTCGGTGTCGGCCGCGGTTCGCCGGGCATGCTGAAAGCACGTCCCGCCGCGATGGTCTCGGTGAAGCTCATCAGCGCGATACCGGCCGCGGCCGGCCACAGGTCTTGCAGCAGGCTAAGCTGCGGCCACGTGAGGTCGGGGAGCCCGCGCGGCACGTTGCCCACCGCTTCCACGCCGGCTTGCTGCAAGCCGAGCAGACTCGTCGCTGCAATCGCGACGGCCACCGCGATGAGCGGCGCCGGGGCTCTGGGTACGAAGCGCTCCAGGCCGAAGATCAAAGCGAACAGTGCCAGGGTCAGCGCCAGGGTAGCGAGCGATGTCTGCGGCAGGTGTCCGACGATGGCCAGGACGTCGCGAAAGAATCCGGTCTTGTGGATGTGGATGCCGAGCAGTTTCGGTATCTGGTCGACCACGATCACCAGCGCGATCCCCGATTTGAACCCGACCAGCACCGGCTCGGAGATGAAGTTGGCAACGAAACCCAGTCGCAGCGCTGCCGCCGAAACCAATATGGCACCCACCAGGAACGTCAGCGTAGCGCTGGCCGCGAGCAGTGCGGTCGTTCCCCCATCCCGAACGACCTCGCCCAGCGCGGCCGCGGCCAGGATGGCGATCGTGGTGGTGGTGCTGACGCTGAGCGGACGCGACGTGCCGAGCAGCGCGTAGACGATCATCGGCACCAGGGCGGTATACAGCCCCACCTGCAGCGGCAGACCAGCAATGGTGGCGTAGGCCATCGCCTTGGGGAGCACCACCGCTGCCGCCGTCAGCCCGGCGGCGATGTCCGGGCGCAGCCAGTCATTGGGGTAGCCGCGCAGCCAGCCGATGCTCGGGATCAGCCCAGGAGAGGTGGACTGCTCTTCGGCCATAGGCTCGCGCGAGTGCGCGGCACGGATGCCATCCCCGACCGGGGTCCCATGCCCTCCTCGCGCCTCACAGATACCGCTCCGCCTGCGCGATCAGGTCTTCCTTCGGCGGCAGCTCGGCGCGCGGGATGCGCACCATCTCGACGGTCGCCTGCAGGCCCTCGCCGATGGAGATCTCGGTGAGGTCGAGCTCCTCGGCGGCCTCGCGAGATGCGGCGTCGACCTTGATGCCCATGCGAGTCAGGCGCAGGGGGACGTGCACGAGCGTGACGTGCTCCGCCGGTCGCGTCAGCACCGCGTTGATCTGCTCGATGTGTCCGTCGAGGGTGGCGATGCTGCTTTTGGCTTCGACATAATCCTCGACCGTCTCCTTCAGCTCCCGCTCCACTTCGCGGATCTGCTGCTCGATCGTCGCGGGGTCGCTAACCAGCCCTTCCATCCCGTCCCGCGCGAGATTCAGCAGGCGCAGCCGCGTTGCCAGATACCCCTTCTGCTGCTGGAGCTCCGTCGCCTTCTTGTCGAACTCCAGGATGCGCGCCAGCGCAAGCTGGGCCAGCCGGTCGACGACGCGCCGGCCGATCTCCAGGCGTGTCTGGGCGAGCTCCGTCGAAGGCGCGAGCAGCCGGTGACCCGAGAAGCTCACCGCCACCTGAGCCACGTCCTGCTTGAGCATCTCGCCTTCGAGGCGGGGCGCGAACACGGTCTTCTCCTCGCGCTTCATGCCCAGCAGCGCATAGGCTTCGCCACAGTCGGGATGCTGCTCGAAGAACCGGCGGACCTCCTGGCTGCGGCCGACGCACGCCGGGACATCGTCCGCGGTGGCGAAGAAGGCATTGATCCGCGCGTCCTGCCCCCAGTTGGCGCGGCTGAGGAGTAATGGCTCGAACTGCTCTCGCGCCATCGCCCGCAGGTGTTCGATCGTGCGCTGCACGCCGCCAGCGAGCATGCCGCGGTAGCCGGAACGCGCGCGCACGCGCGGCTCGACCGTGTCGACGATCATCTCGGTCGCGTCGTCGATCAGTTGCCGGTCGGTCTCGCTCAGGTTGCCGGCCGTCCCGCCGAACAACGCCGCGATGACGCGGTCGAATACGGTTGCCATCGACGCTCCCGGTGTCACGTAACCATCATCCATGCTACCGCGCGCCGAGCGAGCCGTGCAATCGGGAAACTCGACAGGGGCGGCGGTGCCCGCGCACCAGCAGCGCTCGCGCGTGGGGTCACATCCCCGCACGGCCGTCGCGTCGAGGCGTCACCATCCATCGGAGGGCATCGCGTGCCGGGGAATCCGGGCGCCCGACGGCACCACGGCGAGGGCCCGGCGCGCGCCGAAAGCCGTCAATCGCCCATGTGCCGGGGCGGAGCGGGGCCGAACGGCCGAGCATTTCGGTCCGTAATCAAGCGGCGCTTGACGTAACGAACCTGTGCGTTGATGCGCGCTGGCACGGCCGATGGGCGAGCGCGCGTGAGTGGGGCGTCGCGTACACGCGACGGAACTTCCCTCGCTTGGCCTTGATCGCCGTGATACGTCGCTGTCATGGCGGGCAAAAGGCCAGCACGCTCAAGGCTCTAACCTCGATCGGCACGGTTGATGCGATCGCCTTTCCGACCGTGCGTTCTGCATAGCGCGCACAGGACTGCGCGGCGTCGGCGGGGCCGCGCAACGGGCAACAGCGGGAGGCGAAGATGATGCAAGGCGATGAGGCGAGTTATCGGCTCGCGGTCGTAGGATCGGGACGCGTTCGCGGTCAGATTGCGATGGCCGGATGTCCAGGACGGACGGGCACGGCCATCATGCCATCTAATAGCAGCTGGCGTCTGCAACGCGATGTGGCGACGCTCAGGCATTGGGGCGCGCAGGCGCTTGTGACGCTGCTCGACAAGGCCGAATTTTCCTGGCTGCGGCTGGCCCAACTGCCGGGCTTGCTCTCGGTGCAGGGCATCGACTGGTATCACCTCCCGATGCGCGCGGGCGGCGTCCCGGACGAGCGCTTCGAGGGCCAGTGGCGTGCGGTTGCGCCGCGGCTGCGCAGCATCCTCTGGTGCGGGGGGCGGGTTGCGGTGCACTGTCTGGACGGGCGCTGCCGCACCGCGCTTATCAGCGCCAAGCTGCTGATTGAGCTGGGTTGCCCGAGCCAGGATGCGATCAACCGGGTACGCGGCGCGCGGCCCGGCGTGCTCGCCGACCCGGACGCAGAGAAGTTTCTGCGCGCTCAGCGCGCTGCGCCGGAAGCCGCCTACCGGACCCGGCTGAGCCTGGTGGGACCGATCGGCCACGGTCGCACCGTCGATCCGGACGACGTCACGATGCAGATGTGGGCGCTGCCGATCGGGCAGGGCGGCGAGCAGCAGCGTCAGGAGGGTTGAGGCCAGCTCGAGTGCACGCCACCGGCGCGAACACTCGACAGCGCGGAGCCGAGGCGACTAACATTCCGCTCGAACCCTACCAGGAGATCGAGCAAATGCGAATCATCATCGGCAACCTTCCCGACGACGTGACCGAGGAAGGCATCCGCGAATCGCTCAGCGCGTTCGCGCCGCTCGACAAGATCATGCTGGTGAAGGAGAGCGGCACGCCTTCGGTGTTGATCGAGATGGACATGACACGCGAGCAGGCCGAGGGGCTGGCCAAGCGCATCGCGGGCAGGATCTTCAAGGGGCGGCCGCTGAACGCGTGGGTGCCGGTGATGGACTGGAAGTAGCCGGCGGCCGGGCGCGGGCATGCAAAAACGCGAACGGGCGCGCCTCGAGAAGTTGATCGAGCCCTACCGCGTGACGCGCGGCAAGGGTTTCCACCTGAAGGATTTCGACCCGGCCGACACCGGCAGCCTAAAGGCGGAGGACAAAGGCGAAGCGAAAGAACTGCTCCAGGGCAGCGTGGCCTGGCTCGCCGAGGAGCAGGACAAGCTCCACGCGCAGGACCGCTGGGCGGTACTGCTGGTGTTCCAGGCCATGGACGCCGCGGGCAAGGACGGCACCATCAAGCACGTCATGTCCGGAGTGAACCCGCAGGGCTGCAAGGTGACCTCCTTCAAGCAGCCCTCCAGCGAGGAGCTCGATCACGATTATTTATGGCGCTACATGCGGCATGTCCCTGCGCGCGGGGAGCTCGGGATCTTCAATCGCTCGTACTATGAAGAGGTGCTGGTGGTGCGGGTGCATCCGCAGCTGCTGGCCGCCCAGAAGCTCGCGCCGCAACTGATAACCAAGCGCGTGTGGGAGGATCGCTACACCGATATCGCCCGCTTCGAAGAGTACCTGGCGCGCAACGGCGTGGTGATCCTCAAATTCTTCCTCAATGTCTCGCGCGAGGAGCAGAAGCGCCGCTTCCTGGCGCGCCTGGAGGAGCCCGAGAAGAACTGGAAGTTCTCGGCTGCCGACGTGAAGGAGCGCACCCTGTGGGGCCGCTACCAGGAAGCCTACGATGACGCCATCCGCCATACCGCGGCGAAGCACGCGCCCTGGTATGTCGTGCCCGCGGACAACAAGTGGTACACGCGGCTGGTGGTGGCTAGCGCCGTGGTCGCAGCGATCGCAGATCTGAACCTGGCGTACCCCGCAGTCGACGCCATCGCGCGCAGGGAGCTGGCCCGGGCCAAGGAGCAGCTGCTCGCCGAACCGGACTAGGCCGGTCCTCAGCGGGTTGTTGAGATAGCGCAAACGTCCTGCAATGGACGTGGTGATAAACTGCGCTTTTTTGTGCGGCGCGACATGCCCCGCCTCCCCAAAGGATCCCCCAATGAGCGACATCGGCCAGAAGCTGTCCCGGTCTTTCGACGTAGCGCGCAACGTCACCGCCTTGTTCCAGCATCGCCTGCAAAGCGCGCAGACCCGCTTCAGCGATCGGGTCCAGGGTGTTGTGAGCCAGCACTCACATGCCGAACCCGCGGCACCTCGTATGCCTTGGGAATGGGTGCAGGACTGGACCGGCTACCTCTGGGATTCGGCCCAGCGCGGCGTTCTGTTCTGGGACGCGCTGCGCCAGCGCGGCAACAACTTCCTCGCCCACACTCGTGCCGGCCTGCCGCCGGTGCTGCACTTCGAGTCGGAGATCGTCATGGACGGCCGCACGCTGGAGCGGCCGGTGAACTATGCGCTGCTGCGCATCATCCCGCCCGCAGGGGTGACCGTCGACGCCAAACGGCGCCCGTACATCGTCATCGACCCGCGTGCCGGGCATGGACCGGGCATCGGCGGGTTCAAGGACGACTCCCAGGTGGGCGTGGCTCTGCGCGAGGGCCATCCGGTCTACTTCGTGATCTTCTTCCCCGAGCCGCAACCCGGCCAGACGTTGCTGGACGTGTGCGACGCCGAAGCGCGGTTCGTGCACCGGGTGCGCGAGCTGCATCCCGACAGCTCTAGGCCGGTGATCGTCGGCAACTGCCAGGGCGGCTGGGCCGCGATGATGCTGGCGGCGTCCCATCCAGACGACACCGGGCCGATCGCGATCAACGGTGCGCCGATGTCCTACTGGGGCGGCGCGTGGCAGGAGGGCGACAGCGACAACCCGATGCGCTACGCCGGCGGGATGCTCGGCGGCACCTGGCTGGCCTCGCTCACGGCCGATCTGGGCAACGGCAAGTTCGACGGCGCCTGGCTGGTGCAGAACTTCGAGAACCTGAACCTCGCCAACACCTTCTGGGACAAGTACTACCACGTCTATGCCAACGCGGACACCGAGCCGCCGCGCTTCCTGGAGTTCGAGCGCTGGTGGGGCGGCTTCTACCTGATGAACCGCGAGGAGATCGAGTGGATCACGCAGAACCTGTTCGTCGGCAACAAGCTGTGGTCCGGCGCGACGGCCGCCGGGCGCGGTGAGGTGTTCGACCTGCGCAACATCAAGGCGCCGATCGTCCTGTTCGTCTCGATGGGCGACAACATCACTCCACCGCAGCAGGCGTTCAACTGGGTGGCCGACGTCTATGGCTCCACCGACGAGATCAAGGCGCGCGGGCAGGTGATCGTGGGCCTGCTGCATCAGGACGTCGGGCACCTGGGGATCTTCGTATCCGGCAAGGTGGCCAAGAAAGAGCACGCGCAGATCGTCTCGGTGCTCAAGTCGATCGAGGCCCTGCCTCCGGGCCTGTACGGCATGCAGATCGTCGAGCGCAAGGGCGAGGACGGCGCTACCGAGTATGACGTGCAGTTCGTCGAGAGACAGCTGGAGGACCTGGCCAAGCTGCTCAACCGCTTCCAGCGCAAGGACGAGCAGGCATTCGAGGCCGTCTCCGCGGTGTCCGAATTCAACCAGCGCGCTTACGAGTTGTTCGCCCAGCCGGTGATTCAGGCCACGGCGAACGAGTACACCGCCAAGCTCGGGCGCGAGTTCCATCCGCTGCGCTTCCAGCGCTGGGCGGTGTCGGATCTGAACCCGTGGCTTGCCTGGCTTGGCCCGGCCGCCGAAGCGGTCAAGGCGCAACGTGCGCCGGCTGCCGAGTCGAATCCGTTGCGGCAGGCGGAGAAGGCCGGCTCGGACATGATCGGCGCGTGGCTCGATTACGTGCGCGACGTGCGCGACGCGGTCAGCGAGGCACTGTTCTTCCAGACCTACGGCAACCTGTTCGGACTGTATCTGGCCGAGAAGCACGCCGCCCAGACGCAACAGGCGGCGCTTGCGCCGCGCGATCTGCCTTTCGTGCAAGAGGCGCTGGCGTCGATCGAGCAGGGCGGCTACGCCGAGGCGCTGACGCGCATCGGTGCGCTGCTGGCCGAGTGCGGCGCCCCGGTGCCGTTGGACCGGATGCACCTCAAGCAGGAACTGATGGAGGAGTACGCCGAGTATCTCCCCGATATGCCGCGCGATGCGTCGCGCCGCATTCGCGGCGAGCAGGAGATCATCGTGCGCTACGAGCCCGAGAAAGCATTAGCGACGCTGCCGAAGCTGCTGAGCGATCCGGCCGACCGGGCGCGGCTCGTGGCGTTGCTGGACAAGCTGTTGGCAGACCCGCGGATGCAACCGGTCAAGCTCACAGTGCGGCAGCAGGAAATGCTCGACGCGATGCGTGAGGTGCTCGCTGCCCCGACTGGCCCGCGACTGGCGGCGTCATCGCGGCGCGTGGCCAAATCCGCCTGAGCCGCGACCATGGCCGAGACCTCCTTTACCAATCGGACCTTCGACGAGATCGCCGTAGGCGAGAGCGCCAGCCACTCGCATCGCGTGTCGGTGACCGATGTCGAGGCGCTCGCGCTGGTGTCGGGCGACGTGGATGCGTTCCACCTGGACACACGCGAGGCTGGCCCGCACGGCGAGGGCGTGTTCGCCAAGGCGGTAGGCGCCGAGGCGCTGATCTCGGGCATGCTGGAGCGGCGGCTACCCGGGCCCGGCACCACCATCGTGTCGCAGGACCTGCGCTTCGACGGCAGCATCACTCCCGGCGACGAGCTGACGGCCACCGTCACGGCGATGGAGAAGCGCGCGCAGGGCAATCTCATCGTGTTCGACTGCCGCCTCGCCAGCGGCGGCGAGCCGCTCATCAGCGGCCGCGTGACCGTGCGGGCGCCGACGCAGCGGATCAAGTATTCCGACGTGGCGACGCCGCAGCTGATCCTGCGCCGCAACGACGCGTTTGCGCTGCTGCTCAGGAAGTGCGAAGGCATTCCCCCGGTTCCCTGCGCGATCGCCCACCCCTGCGACCGCGATTCGCTGCTCGGGCCGATCGAGGCCGCGCGGCGCAACCTGATCGTGCCGGTGCTGGTGGGGCCGGAAGCCAAGATCCGCGCAGTGGCCGACGCCGAGGGCGTCGACCTGTCGCCGTATCGGATCGTTTCCACCGAGCACAGCCATGCGTCGGCCGAGCAGGCCGTCGCGATGGCGCGCGCCGGCGAGGTCGCGGCGGTGATGAAGGGCAGCCTGCATACGGACGAGCTGATGGCAGCCGTGGTGCCTTCGGCGACGGGGTTGCGCACGGCGCGCCGCATCAGTCACGTGTTCGTGATGGACGTCCCTTCGTATCCGCGCATGCTGATGGTCACCGACGCGGCCATCAACATCTCTCCCACGCTGGAGGACAAGGCCGACATCGCGCAGAACGCGATCGAGCTGGCACAGATCCTCGGCGTGGAGCAGCCCAAGCTGGCCATCCTGGCTGCGGTGGAGACGGTCAATCCGAAGATGCCGTCCACCATCGATGCGGCGGCCTTGTGCAAGATGGCCGATCGCGGCCAGATCGTGGGCGGGGTGCTCGACGGCCCGCTCGCCTTCGACAACGCGATCAGCGAAGAGGCCGCGAAGACCAAGAAGATCGTCTCCCCGGTCGCCGGCAAGGCCGACATCCTGTTGGTGCCCGATCTGGAGGCCGGCAACATGGTCGCCAAGCAGCTGCAGTACCTTGCAGGCGCCGACAGCGCCGGCATCGTGCTCGGCACGCGCGTGCCGATCGTGCTCACCAGCCGGGCGGACAACGTGCGCACGCGGCTCGCGTCGACCGCGGTGCTTAAGCTGGTTGCGCATGCTCGACGGCCAAAGCAACAGTGATGATCGCGCAGCGGGATTGGCACGCCGACGCGTTGGGAGAGGCTGATGCCTGACGCCATCCTCGTCCTGAACGCCGGCTCATCGTCGATCAAGTTTTCGGTGTTCGTCGCGCACGACGACGAGCTCGAGTTGAACGTGCGCGGCCAGGTCGAGGGGCTGTTCACCGCGCCGCATTTCGTCGCCAAGAATGCCAGCGGTGCAGTGGTTTCGGAGAAGAGCTGGGGCGAAGGCGTGCGCTTGGGCCATGAAGGTTCGATCCAGCATCTGGGCGCCTTCCTGCGCAGCGAGCTCGCCGGCCTGAACGTGCTCGGCGTTGGCCACCGCGTAGTGCATGGCGGGCTCGACTACACCCGGCCGGTGCGTGTCGATGCAAAGGTGCTCGCGCGCCTGGAGCACTTCATTCCGCTGGCGCCGCTGCATCAGCCGCATAACCTGACTCCGATCCGGCTGATGCTCTCGAATCAGCCCGGGCTGCCGCAGGTGGCGTGCTTCGACACCTCCTTCCACCGTACCAACCCGCCGATCTCGCAGCGCTTCGCGATTCCAGCCGAGCTGCACGACGCGGGCGTGCAGCGCTACGGTTTTCACGGCCTGTCGTACGAGTACATCGCCTCGGTATTACCGCGCTTCGACACCCGGGCTGCTGCGGGCAAGACAGTGGTCCTGCACCTGGGCAACGGCGCCAGCATGTGCGCCATCGAAGGCGGCAAGAGCATCGCCAGCACCATGGGCTTCACCGCAGTCGAGGGTCTGCCGATGGGCACGCGCTGCGGCAGCCTGGACCCCGGTGTGCTGCTCTACCTGATGGACGAGCGCGGCATGGACGCGCGCGCGGTGGAGAAGCTGATCTACACCCAGTCGGGGTTGCTCGGCGTGTCGGGCGTGTCCAGCGACATGCGCACGCTGCTGGCGAGCGACGCGCCGGGCGCGAGGCTCGCCATCGACTTGTTCGTCTATCGCATCCGGCGCGAGCTCGGCTCGCTGAGTGCCGCGCTGGGTGGCCTGGACGCGATCGTGTTCACCGCCGGCATCGGCGAGAAGGCGGCGCCGATCCGCGAACGGGTGCTGCGCGATGCGGCCTGGCTCGGCGTCCAGCTCGACGCGCAAGCCAACGCCAAGGACGGCCCGCGCATCAGCGCGGACGGCAGCCGGGTGTCGGCCTGGGTCATTCCGACCAACGAGGAGCTGATGATCGCGCGCCAGACGCGCAACCTGCTACGCGCGCGCTGAGTCGCCGCAGATCCCCCTCTCCACCACTGCGTGGGGGAGAGCGCTGGGGTGAAGGGTATTTTCTGGAGGGACAGCATGACACTCGAGGGCAAAGCCGCGATCGTCACCGGCTCCACCAGCGGCATCGGCTTGGGCATCGCGCGCGCGTTGGCCGCGCAGGGCGCAGACCTGTTGATCAACGGCTTCGGCGATGCCGCTGCTATCGAGCGGCTGCGTAAGGAGCTTGCGGGCGCGAACCGCGGCAAGGTGGTCTACAGCAGCGCCGATGTGTCCAAACCGGATCAGGTCGAAGCCATGGTGGCGCAGGCCACGCGCGAACTCGGCCGCGTGGACATCCTGGTGAACAACGCCGGCATCCAGCATGTCGCGCCGGTGCACGAGTTCCCGGTCGAGCGCTGGGACGCGATTATCGCCATCAATCTCTCGGCGGTGTTCCACGGCACGCGCGCAGCTTTGCCGCAGATGCTCGAGCGCAACTGGGGGCGCATCATCAACATCGCGTCCGTGCACGGACTGGTGGCCTCGGTGAACAAGGTTGCGTATATCGCCGCCAAGCACGGCGTGGTGGGCTTGACCAAAGTGGTGGCGCTGGAGACCGCCCGCACCGGCGTCACCTGCAACGCGATTTGCCCCGGCTGGGTGCTCACGCCGCTGGCGCAGAAGCAGATCGACGATCTGGCCGGGCGCGAGAAGCTGTCGCAGGAGGCCGCCAAGGCGAAACTGCTGGGCGAGAAGCAGCCTTCGCTGGAGTTTGCCACGCCGGAACAGATCGGCGCGCTGGCGCTGTTCCTCTGCTCCGAGAGCGCCGTACAGATCCGCGGCGCCTCGCTCAGCATCGACGGCGGCTGGGCCGCGCAATAAATATTAGGAGACCGACCATGGCCATGAACGTCCCGACCCCCCCGCTCAAAGGCAGCAAGGCGCTCGTCGTGGGCATCGCCAACGAGCACTCGATCGCATATGGCTGCGCCAAGGCGTTCCGCGAGATCGGCGCCGAGCTGGCGATCACCTATCTCAACGACAAGGCGAAACCCTACGTCGAGCCGATCGCACGGGAGCTCGCGGCGCCGTTGTTCCTGCCGCTGGACGTTTCGGTGCCCGGGCAGCTCGAAGCGGTGTTCGAGCGCATCAAGCGCGACTGGGGCCGGTTGGACATCCTGGTGCACTCGATCGCTTGGGCGCCCAAGGAGGACTTGCAGGGCGGGCTGCTCGACTGCTCCGCCGAGGGTTTTTCGAAGGCGATGGACATCTCGTGCCACTCGTTCATCCGGATGGCCAAGCTCGCCGCGCCGTTGATGAAGGATGGCGGCACGATGTTCGCGATGAGCTACCTGGGCGCGAACCGCGTCGTGCCCAACTACAACGTCATGGGGCCGATCAAGGCAGCGCTCGAGGCCTCCTGCCGATACCTCGCGCATGAGCTGGGACCGAAGAAGATCCGCGTCCACCCGATCTCGCCCGGTCCCCTCAAGACGCGCGCCGCGTCGGGCCTGAAAGACTTCGACGTGCTGCTCACCGAAGCGGCCGAACGTGCGCCGGTGGGAGAGCTGGTGGACATCATGGACGTGGGCTTTACCTGCGCCTACCTCGCCACGCCCTACGCGCGCCGCCTGACCGGCGACACGGTCTACGTCGACGGCGGCGTGAGCATCATGGGCTGAGGCCGCCCTCTACGGTGCTCCTGCAGCGGCACCATGGGCTCGGAACGTGCCGCCAGAGAACGCCGCTGTGCCTCACGCCTGGATGCGCTCACCGAAGAAACCCCGCTCCGCCCGCGGCGCTGCGCCGCGCGGTTCGCCATCGCCGCGCCGTCGCATCGCGTGGATAGCAGCGACAATCGGCTTGTGTTCGGCCGTCGCGGTCGCATGGCTGCTGCTGCGTACCGCGAGCGCGCCGCGGCCCACAGTCAAGCCTGCAACCGAGGCCCGCTACGCGGGGTCCGCGCAATGTGCCGCTTGCCACCTTGTGCAGCATTCGAATTGGGCGAAGTCACAACACGCGGTGGCGATGCAGGAGGCGACCGAGCAGACGGTGGTGGGCCGGTTCGACGGCGCACGCTTCACGCAAGCCGGCGTTAGCACCGCTTTCTCCCGGCGCGACGGTCACTTCGTCGTCCGCACCGACGGTCCGGATGGGAAGCCGAGGGACTTCGAGATCAAGTACACCTTCGGCGTTTATCCCCTGCAGCAATACTTGATCGAACTGCCCGGCGGGCGCCTGCAGGCGCTCGGGATCGCGTGGGATGCACGGCCCGCCGATCAGGGCGGGCAGCGCTGGTTTCACTTGTACCCGGGACGCAACCTGCGCGCCGGCGATCCGCTGCACTGGACCGGGATCGACCAGAACTGGAACTTTCAGTGCGCGGATTGCCACTCCACCAACGTGCGCAAGAACTTCGATCCGGCCAGCGATCGCTACGCCACCACGTGGTCCGAGATCAGCGTGGGCTGCGAGGCCTGCCACGGGCCGGGGTCGACTCACATCGCGTGGGCAAAGCGCGAGGGCGATTGGCGGGCCGCCGCCGGCGCCGGCAAGGGCCTGACCGTGGCCCTCGACGAGCGACACGACGTGCGCTGGACGCTGGATGCGGGCAGCGGCAACGCAATCCGCTCGCAACCGCGCGACTCGGCGCGCGAGCTCGAGGTCTGCGCCCGCTGTCATTCCCGCCGTGCTCAATACAGCGACGCACACGTCGCCGGCGATGCGTTGCACGGAGCTTTCCAGCCCGCGCTGCTTGAGCGTGGGCTCTTCTACCCGGATGGCCAGCAGCGCGAAGAGGTCTACAACTACCAGTCGTTCCTGACGAGCCGGATGCAGGCCAAGGGCGTGACCTGCTCCGACTGTCACGACCCGCATACCCAGAAGCTGCGCGCGCCGGGCAACCAGGTCTGCGCGCAATGCCACGCGCCGGCGAAGTACGACAGCGCATCGCACCACCATCATCCAGAGGGGCCGGGCGCGCAATGCGCGTCGTGCCACATGTCGACACGCACGTACATGGGGATCGATGCCCGGCACGATCACTCGATTCGCATCCCGCGACCGGACCGCTCGGTCGCGCTCGGCGTGCCCAACGCGTGCGCGCAGTGCCACGCCAAGCGCCCGGCCGAATGGGCGGTCGATGCCATCAAGCGCTGGTACCCGCAGCCCAAGCCGGGGTTCCAAACCTTTGCGGAGGCGTTCGAAGCCGGCGAACGGGGCAGCCCCGGAGCACGGGGCAAGCTCATGGCCATCGTCGAAGACCGCGAGCTGCCGGCCATCGTGCGCGCGAGCGCCATCGAGCGCCTGACGGACAACCTCACTCCAGCGGCCATCGAGTCGATCGCCGGCGCACTCAACGATCCCGACCCCGACGCAAGGGCTGCGGCGGTGGCTGCGTTGTCGAGCACCGATACCGCTACCCGCGTGCGCTTCCTGCCGCGCATGCTGGCCGACTCGTCGAGGTTGGTGCGCATGGAGGCTGCGCAGGCGCTGGCTGGAGCGGTCGAGGCGCAGCTCGACGCTGCCGCACGACCGGCTTTCGATCACGCGCTGGCGGAAGCTGTCGACGCCGCTCGATTCAACGCCGACCGCCCCGAGGCGCAGTCGCGCCTCGGTTCCCTGTATGCCTCGCGCAGCCAGTGGGATGAAGCCGAAGCCAGCTATCGCCGTGCACTGAAGCTCGATCCCACCTATGTGCAGGCAGCAGTAAATCTCGCCGACATGTATCGCGCGCGGGGCGCTGAAAGCGAAGCGGAGAACACTCTGCGTCATGCGCTCGAGCGCAACCCGGCAGCCGCTCCGGTCTGGCATGCGTTGGGCCTCTCGCTCGTCCGCCAGCATCGCACGACCGATGCGCTGGCCGCCCTCGAGCGCGCGGCCCGGCTGGCTCCGGACAACGCTCGCATGTCCTACGTCTACGGCGTGGCGCTGTACGACATGGGCAGGCGGGCAGACGCCTTCCGTGCTCTGCGCGCCGCGTTGGCGCGACACCCGAACCATCGTGAACTGCTGTCGGCCCTTGCCAGCTATGAGCGGGAAGCGGGCAGGCCGCGCCAGGCGCTCGACTACGCAACGCGCCTGAAGGCGATCGAGCCGACAGACCCAGGCGTGGCGCGGCTCGTCCAGGAACTGGAGGCGCTGGCGCGCTAAGACTGGGAGCCGGCCGCGCGTTTCAGTGCGGATCGCTGCGTTTGCCGGGCAACCGCGCGCGCTCGAGGACCCAAACCCGAGCGCGCCCCAGCGTGCGCAGTGTCAGGCCCCGGATTTGATGCGATCGATGTAAGGCACACTATTTCGTCGCAGCAAGCGCGGCGTTGAGCCGCTGCGCGAGCGGTGCGTTCAGATCGCGCGTCTGCCGACTCCACCGCTGCATCGTACGCTCCAGCTCCGGCCGCAGTCGGTCGACCACTTCTCGGTCGCCAGCCGATGCGGCCCAGATCGCGTACTGCGCCATGGTTTCGAAGCCCCCGAATCGTGCGAGCGCGGCTTCGAACTCCGCTTTGGCGTCCGCCCCGCGTCCGGCGCCCGCGAGAGATTGCGCCAGCAGCAACGATATCTCCTCGGGCCGGAAGCCTTTGTCCTGCGCGCGGATGGATTCAAGGTGCTGGACTGCCTGTCCGTAGTGCCCGCACGCATAGTGCGCGCGCACCGCGCCGAGCCGGATCTCGAGATCGGTGGCGAAGGGCCCCTTGAGGCACGCTTCGTAGTTGCCCGCCGCTTCCTCCGCCTGCCCCGCCTCGAGCAGAGCCGCGGCCAGGCGCATCTGGTTCTGCGCTGTCGGGGTGTACTCGAACGCGCTGCGCGCATCGCGTAGCTCGCGCGTGGGATCGAGCACTTTGGCCGCAACCGTCACCGCCCTGCGCGCGCCGCGCTCCAGGCGCGAGTTGGGCAGATAGACGACCAGGAAGTAGACCAGACTGCCCAGCACGGGGAAGGAGAACAGGATGAACAGCCAAAACAGAGGCTGGCCGGTGCGTACCGCGTGCACCGCGAAGAACACGGCGATGAGCAGGTGAAGGCCGAGGCCTACGAATGGCATGAGTCCTCCAGTTGCGGGCGCCCACGGTCGGCGCGGGACTTGTTGAGATACCCGGGTGCGTAAGCTTATCAGCCGCTCATCGACGCGAAGTGTTGCAGCATGCGCTGCGGGTCCGGCGCGATCCCGGTGAACAAGCGGAAGGCCTGCACGGCCTGGAACACCGCCATGCCGCCACCGCCGAGCGTGCGGCAGCCGATGCGGCGCGCTTCCCGCAGCAGCTCGGTCTCCATCGGAAAGTAGACGATCTCCGCCACCCACAGATCCGGGCGCAGCAGATGCGCTGGCAGCGGCAAGCCGG
>Ga0335070_10002611_pt1 | contig 20896 bp, 26 predicted proteins | sample Lox_Sample_13_FD_206722 | JGI IMG/M metagenome (GOLD analysis project Ga0335070, IMG submission 206722) | Soil microbial communities from Loxahatchee National Wildlife Refuge, Florida, United States - Lox_Sample_1.3 | ecosystem: Environmental > Terrestrial > Soil > Wetlands | place: USA...
ACCCCCTTCTCCCCGCCGGGGATCGGAATCGCCGCGGGCTGGGCGGCGAGGCCGGACGCCATCGCCCAGGCGAGAGTGCCGACCGCAAGCAGGGAAGTCGCTCTTGTCATACCTGAGGATACGGAGCGCGACCCCTCGACATCATCGCTCACCGAGCCTGCAGGTATGGGAAACCCGATAGCGATTGTCGGCAAACGCTCGGTACGTGCGGTCAAAAATGGACCTGAGACCGGGCGCGATCGAGAGAAGGTAGGCCGGATACGCCCACCAGATGCTCCGCATCACGAAGCGGTACACGTCGGCCCCTTCGACCATCGAGCCATCCTCAGAAAGGAGCCGGAGGTCGTCGAGGAGCTGGTCGTGTCGGAGGACGCCCTGCTCACGAATCCACGGGGCCTGGAGCGGAGAGACACCGAATCCGCGGCGAGCGAGCGTCGGTGCCCAGAACCCAACCCATCGGCTGCAGAACCCGCATGCGTCGTCGTACAGGACCCAGGCCTTCGGCTCGGGATTCATGGAAGCGCGAGCCTCCTCCCGACGTAGACTTCCACCGGCGACCCCTCGGCGAGGAACGCGCTTGCCGGCTTGCCTGACAGACCCTCGGCGAGAGCGGGGCCGTAGAGGCTGCGTACGTCTCCCTGCAGCTGCGCCCAATTGCTCCGGACGATCCTCCAGCGTGGATGCGCCACGCGGTATTCGAGCGTGCCGCCGTCCCGTTGTCTCGTGTATCCCCAGTAGTGCTCGGCCAGAAACTCCTCCTCGGAATCCTCGACGAGGGGCGTCGAGCCGCCGACCGTCGTCAGGCTCAGCTGTCCTTCGCTCCCCTTCGAGCGCCACCAGTACGCGATCGTCGAGCCTGCCGTCGTCTCGGAGTCATGCGTTTGCCGCAATCCCATGGAAACCGCTACGTAGTTTTCGTTGTACAGCCGCCGGGCGACGAACGCGATCAGTCGTCGGGGGACGAGTTCCTTGACGAAGACCACGGCGCGGCGCCAGCCTTCGACGCTCCGACGGCGGACGTAGAAGCGCAGGTTGATCTCCTCGAAAGTCCGATGCCAGGGTACCGGCACGCCGCGCACGCGCGTGCCACGAAAGACGAAGCCCACGACGCTCATGAGAGCCCGGCCGTTGAAGAAATCGAGCTCCGTGCCGGCCGGGACGAGAGGGCGTAAACACCGAGCATCCGCTTCGTAGTGGAGCATCGCGAGAAGACGCCATTCCGCCGTCAGGAAAGGCCTTCCGAGCGACGCCTCTGCTGACCCCGGCACGGGGACAGGATAACCGGGCTCGCCGGTGGGCGCGGCGCTATGATCGTCGCCGCGTGGACCGGATCGCGTTTTCGACGCTCCTGATGGGGCTCATCGTCGGGGTGCAGCCGGTGCGCGTCGAGGTCGCGCCCGACCTCCATCCGGCGGCGATCGTCTACTACCTGGACGGCCAGACGGCCGGCGGCGCCACCGCGCCACCCTGGGAAGCGAAGGTGGACTTCGGAAGGGAACTGCGTCCGCACGAGTTCACCGCCGCCGCGATGGATGCCGCCGGCAACCGGATCGCCTCGGTCTCGCGCCTGGTCAACCTGCCGGCCCCCGCGACGCGGGTCGACATCCTCGTCGACCTCGTCAAGGGCCGACCGTCCGGAGCGCGTCTCGTCGCCACCAGCCTCCGCGGCGAGAAGCCCGTTCGGGAATCCCTCACGCTCGACGGGCGGCCGGTCGCCCTCGACGCGGACGGCCGCGCCGTCTTCCCGGGGCTCGACCTCGCGCAGACGCACGTCCTGTCGGCAACCGCCGAATTCGGCGAAGACACCGTCGCCCGGGCCGACGTCGCTCTCGGAGGCGGGGTCGCCGACGAATCGGGCTCGCGCCTGACCGCCGTGGCGCTGCGCGTGGAAGGCGGCGCTTCTCCCACCCCCGAGACCCTGACGGGGCGGCTCCGGCACGGCTCGAAGCCCCTGCGCGTCGTCGCCGTCGACCGGGGCCCGGCCACCGTCCTTCTGGTGCGCGATCCGAACAGCGGCAATGCCCAGCACATCGTCGGCCGATCCACCGCGGGCACCGGCGTGCGCCTCGACGCCGGCGATCGCGTCGGCCTCGTCTGGCCCGTGGCCCGGGAAGCGCACATCGGCCAACAGCAGGCGCGCCTCATGGAGTCGACGCCCTATTTCACGGGAAGGGACGGCAGCCTCTTCTGGGTCCTGACCCGCGTGTCGCGCAGCGCGGCGAGTCTTCCGCCCTACTTCTTCGCGGACGCCGTCGCGGCCGCGGGGCTCCAGGCCTTCAACACCGGGAACCGGCGAGCCGTGATCCTGGCGGACTGGCTTTCCTACGACGCCAGCCAGTTCACGCCCCCGCAGGTGAGCGCCTACCTGCAGGCTCTCGGCGTGCCCCTCCACGTCTGGTCATTCCGCGCGACGGAGTCGCCCTGGGGAAAGCTCGAGGCGGTCCGATCCTTCGTGGACTACCAGCGCGCGACCGAAGAGCTGCGCCGCGACCTCGACGCGCAGCGGATCGCCTGGGTCATCGGCGAGTGGCAGCCCGGCCAGATCGAGCTGTCGCCCGCCGCCGACGGCATCTCGCTGCTGCGCTGACGCCTGCGGCCGCACGACGAGCACCCAGACGGCCTCGAGCCGGCCCTGCTGACCGCGGCTCGCGATCCCCACGCCCGCGGACGCCCGCTCGAGGCCGACGAAAGTCGAGCGGTACGCGTGCAGCCACTGATCGATCGCGTACCCCGGATCCGTCCCGTGGCGCCCCGCGCCTTTGAAGTAGAGCGTCTTGCCTTCGGCGGCGGCGACCAGCCCGGCGCCGTCCTTCGCGCCGTCCCACAGGATGGCGTCGGCGGACTTCTGCGCCTCGGCATCGAGCCCGGCCGACCGCAGAAACAACGGCCGTCCCAGGCGAAACCGCCGATCGTTGACTTCACGGAACAGGTCGGCCTCGAGGTGCTCGCGAGGGGCCACGCCCGGCCACTTCTTCCGAAGCGGATCGGCCGAGACGGGCACGCCGACGACGACGACCGTCAGCGGCAGGTCCTGGACGAATCCGAAGGCCACGCCGATCTCGGTCGCCTCGGGCCGCCGGTAGACCTCCGACCCCGGGAGCTTCTCGTTCCAGGCTTCGACGATCTCGCAGGCGGACCGATCGTCGACGGCCGTGATCTCCTGGACGCCGAGGCCGGAGTAGCCGAGTGACCGCGCTCGAAGCAGGAGCTCCCCACCGCCGATCGGCTCGAACTCGAGGCTCGTCCCGGCGCCGTATTCCGCCGCGAGCTCGGCCGCGAGGTGCGCGAGCGGCAGGGACGCCTGCATCGGCGGAAGGTCGAGACGGGCGCGCTCGGCCTCGATGCTCCGGACGATCTCGCCGGTTCCATCCTGGGCTGGAGCGCGCGGGGCCAGGAGCGCCGTCAGGACCGCCGCCGGCAGCCAGCGGAAGCGACGCGAACTCGACACGCGCCCCTCAGCGTTGAATGCGGATCCGGCCCGAGAACTCCCGCGCGGGTTCCTCCGCGGGCTTCTCCGCGGGAACGCCCAGGTAGAAGCCCTGCCCGTACGGGATGCCGAGCTGGCGGCACTGGTCGAGGTCCTCGGGCGTCTCGATACCCTCGGCGACGCAGACCGCGTCGATCCGTCTGGCGAGGTTGACGAGCATCTCGACGACGTCGCGCTTGATCGTGTCGCTGCGCAGGCCCGTGATCAGCGTGTTGGCGACCTTGATGAAGTCGGGCTTCAACTCCGCGATCGCCTGGAGCGAGGCGTAGCCCGACCCGGCGTCGTCGATGGCGACGCGGAAACCGCGGCCCCGCAGCTCGGCGAGCGCTTCGCGAAAGACCGGCAGATCCCGGATCGCCGATCGCTCCGTCACCTCGAGCACCACCGGATGCGAGAGCCCGAAGAGCGGCGGGATCGCGTGCGGGCCCTCCCTCGGCAGCCGCGCAACCGACGACGCCTCCACGTTGATGAAGAGATGGCCCGGAGCCGACGGGGCGTAGTGGGACGCCGACGAGCCCAGGCAGAGCTGCTCGAGGTCCCAGATCGCCTCCTGCTCGCCGGCGAACTGGAAGAGGAGCTCGGGGCTCTCGAACGCGCTGTCGACCGGGCCCCGCGTCAGGGCCTCGTGGCCGAAGAGCTCCATCGTGTCGAGGCGGAAGATCGGCTGGTAGACGGTTCGCACGCGGCGCTTCCGGAGGATGTCCTTGAAGGTCTCCCGCAGGAGCGTCTGCCGCTCCTCCTCCTTGGTCGTCGCGACGCCGATCGCCTGGCGGAGAGCCCGGTAGACCAGCCGCTCGGTCCGCATCTGCGGATTGGGCCGAAGCAGCGCGTGTCCGACGAAGACGCCGATGCGCTTGTGGATCCGGGCGCCGAACGCCTCGTCGAGCGAGCCGCGCAGCGTCTCCTCGACCTGCCGGGCCTTGCGCTGCAGGCGCTGCGCCCCGTCCTCCCCGCTCTCGAGCGTCGCGAACACGTAGAAGTCCGAGCCGCCGGCGCGGTTGACCGCGACGAAATCCTCGGTCGCGAAGATCGTCCCGAACATCCTCCGGAGCGTCCGGGCCGTGTGCCGCAGGAGCTCGTCGAAGACTTCCCAACCATAGGCGTCCTCGATGTGGCTGTACTGCTCGACGTCGATGTAGAGGACGCCCATGTCCCGGTTGTCGAGCAGCCGGTCCCGCAGCGCGTCGACGATCACGGGGACCGTCGGGAGCTCCGTCACGGCGTCGAAGAGAAGGTTCTTGAAACGCATCTCCTCGTTCTCGCTCGAGAGAAACGACGGCGGCGACCCTCGCTTCTCGTCGAGGAGACGCCGCACCGTCGAGAGAAGCTTCTTGCGCGTGAAGGGTTTGGTGATGTAGTCGTCGGCGCCGACCTGCATCCCCGTGATCAGGTCGCGGATCTCGCTCTTGACCGTCAGCATCGCGATCGGGATCTGCCGCGTCTCGGGCGCGCTCTTCAGCGTCGTGCAGACTTCCCAGCCCGAGAGCTCGGGCATCATCACGTCGAGCAGGATCAGGTCCGGGCGCGCCTCGATCGCGCGCTCGACGCCCTCGCGGCCGTTGCGCGCGAGGATCGCCGCATAGCCCGCGTTGTCGAGAATGGTCTGCACGATGAGGAGCACGTCCTCGTCGTCGTCGACGATGAGAATCTTCTCGGAGGCCATGCTTGTGACTGGGAAGCGGGGAGCGGCGAAATTATAGCATCAACACGGCGTGCGCCGGCCGCGCCCCGAGGCGGGATCGCCCCCCGAGCGCCTCGAGCTCGATGAAGACGCTGACGCCGACCACGCTCGCCCCGACCTTTTCCGCGAGCTCCGCCGCCGCCGCCGCGGTGCCGCCGGTCGCGAGCACGTCGTCGACGACCAGGACGCGCTCGCCGCGCGAAAACGAGTCGGCGTGGATCTCGAGGCGATCCTTGCCGTACTCGAGGCCGTAGGAGACGCCCTCGGTCGCCCGCGGCAGCTTGCCGGATTTGCGGGCCGGCACGATGCCGACGTGAAGCTCCCGGGCGAGCGCCGTGCCGAACAGGAAGCCGCGCGCCTCGATCCCGAGCACCTTGTCCGGGCGCGCGGCGCGGAAGGGCTCCGCCATCGCGCGCACCGCTGCGCCGAACGCGTCCGGCGAGGCGAGCAGCGGCGTCACGTCTCGAAAGAGGATGCCCGGGCTCGGAAAGTCCGGAACGTCCCGGATGAAGCTCCGAAAATCGGTCATCGGCGAACCTCGAACCTCGTGAATCCCTCGGCCGTCGCTTCGTCGACGGTCACTTCCTCCACGCGCGCCGTCGCCGGCCCGCGCTCGAGCCACGCCAGGTACTCCGACACCGCCGCGTCCTCCCCTTCCGCCACCGTCTCGACGGAACCGTCCGGCCGGTTGCGGACCCAGCCCCGGAGGCCGAGCCCACGGGCCGTCCGCTCCGCGAAGAATCGGAACCCGACGCCCTGGACGATACCGCGGACGACCGCGCGGCGCGCCATCATGCCGGCGTTCGGGCGAATCGCCCGAGCAGCGGCACGAACGTGACGTCCTCGCCCTCCTCCTGCGCGTAGTCGGTCTTGCGCCGGCGGATCACCCGCAGCCGCTGCCGTCCCGAAGGGCCGATCGGCACGACGAGCCGTCCCCCGACGGCGAGCTGGGAAAGCAGCGGCTCGGGCACGGTCTCGGTCCCGGCCGTCACCAGGATCCGGTCGTAGGGCGCCGCGGCCGGGTACCCGTAGGTGCCGTCGAAGCACTTGACCGAGACGTTGTGGTACCCGAGAGACAGCAGCAGCGCGGCCGCGCTTCGCGCGAGGTCGTCGAGGCGCTCGAGCGAGTAGACGCTCCGGGCGAGCTTCCCGAGGACGGCCGTCTGGTAGCCGGATCCGGAGCCGATCTCGAGCACCTTGTGCTCGGGCGAGACGCCGAGACGCTGCGTCATGACGCCCACGACGTAGGGCTGCGAGATCGTCTGGCCGGAGCCGATCGGGAGCGAGTGGTCGCCGTAGGCCTGGGAACGGAGGGGCTCGGGCACGAACAGATGCCGCGGAACCTCCGCCATCGCCTCGAGAACCCGGGGGTCGTCGACGCCGCGCGGCGCCACGAACCGGGAAACCATCTCGCGCCGCAGGGACTCCTCCCGGCTCGGGGCCGGGTCCCTGCGAACGCGCGACGCCATCACCTTCATGATAGCAGGCGCGCCGGGAATCCGAGCCCGGGGGCGCGCGTTTTGCCTTCGCCCTGTAAAATGCCGCTTCGCCAGCGAACGCTTCAGGAGGAGAAAGCTTGCCCGAAACCGAATCCATGACCGAGACCGCCCGCGAGCCGCGCTTTGCGGGCGTCTCGCGGGAAGAAGTCAAGAAGTGGTACGCGCTCATGCAGCTCGGGCGCGTGATCGACGACAAGGCACCCAATTACCTCAAGCAGGGCCTCGGCTGGAGCTACCACGCGCCCTGCGCCGGCCATGACGCGATCCAGCTCGCCCTCGGGCTGACCTTTCGTCCGGGGCGCGACTACCTCTTCCCCTACTACCGCGACCTGACGACGTGCCTGGCCGCGGGCCTCACCGCCGAGGAGATGATCCTGAACGGCATGTCCAAGGCGACCGACGTCGCCTCCGGCGGCCGGCACATGTCCAACCACTTCGCCAAACCCGCGATCGGCATCCAGAACGTGTCGTCCTGCGTCTCGAACCACGCGCAGCACGCCGTCGGGCTCGCCCGCGCCGTGAAGACCTACCGGCAGGAAGCGCTCGTCTTCTGCTCGGTCGGCGAGTCGTCGACGTCCGAGGGCTACTTCTCCGAAGCGATCAACGGCGCCTCCCGCGAGAAGCTCGCGGTCGTCTTCGTCGTACAGGACAACGGCTACGGCATCTCGGTGCCGAAGTGCGACCAGACCGCCAACACCTTCGCGTCCGACAATTTCAGCGGCTACAAGAACCTCCGGATCATCCACGCCGACGGGCTCGACGTGTTCGATTCGTTCCGCGCGATGCGCGAAGCCGTCGCCTACGTCCGCTCGGGCGCGGGCGCGGCGATCGTGCACGCCCGCTGCGTGCGGATCCACTCGCATTCGAACTCCGACCGCCAGGAGCTCTACCGCACGCCGGAGGAGCTCGCCGCGGCTCGCGCCGCCGACCCGCTTCCCCGGTTCCGCAAACTGCTGCTCGACACCGGGCTCGTCTCCGAAGAGGAGATCCAGGCGATCGAGGCCCGCAACGAAAAGACCTACGAGGAAGCGAGCGACCGCGCGCGCCAGGCGCCGGACCCGGATCCCGCGACGATCTTCGAGCACGTGACGCCGGAGCCCTGGCGCTCCGAGCGCTGGACCGCCGGGCTCCCGGACGGCTCGGGCGACGAGATGAGCGTCGTCAACGCGATCAACGTCACGCTCAAGGAAGAGTTCCGGCGCAACCCCGACACCTTCCTCTGGGGCCAGGACGTGGCGTATCGCGACAAGGGCGGCGTCTTCAACGTGACGAAGGGCATGCAGCCGGAGTTCGGGGTGGCGCGCATCTTCAACGCGCCGATCGCCGAGGACTTCATCATGGGGACGGCCGACGGCTTCTGCCGCCTGTCGGACCGTATCCGCGTCGTCGTCGAAGGCGCCGAGTTTGCCGACTATTTCTGGCCGGCCGCCGAGCAGATGGTCGAGATGTCCCACGAGTACTGGCGCACCAACGGCCAGTACGTCCCGAACGTCACCGTCCGCCTGGCCTCCGGCGGCTACATCGGCGGCGGCCTCTACCACTCGCAGAACATCGAGGGTTGGCTGACGACGCTGCCGGGCCTCCGCGTCGTCGTGCCGGCCTTCGCCGACGACGCGGCGGGCCTGCTGCGCACGGCCATCCGCTCGCGCGGCATCACGATGTACCTGGAGCCGAAGTTTCTCTACAACGCGCCGATGGCCCGCGCGAAGGTCCCGTCCGACTTCGCGGTGCCGTTCGGCAAGGCGCGTCTGCGCCGCGAAGGCACCGACCTCACGATTCTCGCCTACGGCACCCCCGTCCACTTCGCGCTCGAGGCGGCGAAAGCGCTCGAGGCGCAGGGCCGCTCGGTCGAGGTTCTGGACCTGCGCTCCCTCCTCCCCCTCGACCACGATGCGATCCTGGCGTCGGTCCGGAAGACCTCGCGGGTGCTCGTCGCGCACGAGGACAAGGTCCACGGCGGATTCGGCGGCGAGATCGCGGCCTTCATCCAGCAGGAAGCCTTCGCCTCCCTCGACGCGCCGATCGGCCGCGTCGGGTCGGAGTTCACGCCGGTGGGATTCAGCCGCATCCTCGAGCGAGCCATCCTGCCCAACTCCGACAAGGTCCTGGCGGCGGCGCTGAAGGTGCTGGAGTACTGAGGCCTTCGGACGTCGGCTCCTTCCTGGCTCCTGGCTCCTGCGTATGATCCCCGTCATGGGCGATCCGGGCGATTTGGGCCATCGTCCGACTCATGAGTGACGCCGCTCGCCTCGACCCCCGGCTCCCGGTCCGTGACCTCCTCGCCCGATATCCGCATCTGAGATCGGCCCTCGCCGCGCACGGCCTCGACACGTGCTGCGGCGGCGCCCACCCGCTGGAGGACGCCTGCAGGGCCAGGGGCGCCGACCTCGCCGAGGTTCTCGCCGACCTCTCGTCGGCGCACGCCGCCGCGGAGTCCCACAGCATCGTCCCGCCGACGATGTCGATCCGCGAGCTCACGCGCCGATTCCCGGCCACGCGGCCCGTCCTCGAGCGCTACGGCCTGGCCGACTGCGGCGGCGCCGAGGGCCCCGACGAGCCGCTCGCGTGGTTCGCGACCGTGCACCGCCTGGCGCTCGACGACTTTCTGCGCGACATCCGCGCGGCCGCGCTGCAGGATGCCGGGGACGCGCCGCCCGCCGCGCCGAAGGCGCCGAGCCTGTTCTCGCCCCACTTCCTGATCGGATCGCTCTTCCTGACCCTGACGCTCGGCGCGACGACCGGCATGGTCAACCTCGTGCGCATCGCGGCCGGCGGCGAGGTGCCCCTCGACCACCGCCAGATCCACGGGCACACGCAGGTCTTCGGCTTCGCGGCGCTCTTCCTGATGGGCATCGCGTACCACGCGCTGCCGCGGATCCTCGGGATCGGGGGCCTCCGGCCGGGCCGCCCGGCGCGGTGGAGCTTCTGGTTGATGTTCAGCGGCGTGATCCTTCGCAACGTCGGGCAGCCCCTCGGCCTCCATCCAATCGGGCGCCTGCTCTCCCTCGCGTCGGGCGTCTTCGAGCTGGTCTCGGGGTTGCTCTTCGCGGCGTTCGTCTTCGCCGTTCTCCGCGCCGCGCCCGACCAGAAGGCCGGCCGCCGCGACCCGATGCTCCTCTTCGTCGGCGCGGGCACGGCGTGCTTCGTCGCCGCCGTCGTCCTCGCCGCCGCACAGGGCGTGTGGCTCGGCGGCCACCTCGACACGACGCTGCCCGCGGCCCTGAACGAGCCGGTCTACTTCGCCGCGCTCTACGGCTTCCTGCTCGCGTGGATCTACGGCTTCGGACACCGCGTCGTCGCGCTGTTCCTCGGCGTGGGCGCCCCGGCTGTCGGAACGACGGAGGCCGCGTTCGCGACGCAGCTCGCCGGCATCCTGCTCGGGCTCGCCTCCTGGCTTCCGGGCCTCTCGGACGCGGCCGCGCTCGGCCTGCGCGACTCGGGGCTCGCGCTCGTCGCCCTCTCGGCGCTCGTCTACCTGGGCGGCAACGGCTTCCTCTGGCGGCGCTCGACCCTGCCCATGCTCCGCACGCCCGGGGCGCCGACCGTCGCGATCCGACTCGCCTTCGGATGGCTCGCCCTCTGGGGGATCCTGGAGCTCGCCGCCGTGATCCTGTCCCGCACGACCCGACTTCCGGCCCAGAACCTCTGGTGGGCCGACGCCGCCCGGCACGGCTTCACGATCGGATTTCTGACGCTCCTGATCGTCGGCATGAGCTTCCGGATCCTGCCGGTCTTTTCCGGCAAGTCCCTCTGGTCGCCGCGTCTTGCCTACGTGACGTACGGACTGCTGACCCTCGGCGCGGCGATGCGCCTCCTGCAGTATCCCGCCGCGTTCCAACCGGTCTACTACCGGGTCGGCTCTTTCATGGGGATCCCGGTCGTCCTCGCGCTCGTTTTCTACCTGTACAACCTGATGCGCACGATGCGCGGGAGCGCCGCGCCCCCGCGTTCCGCCCCGGCTTCCGCGCGCCCGGCCTTCGTCGCAACCCTGCCGGTGCGATAATCCCCGCGTGCCCGGGCGGCCGCCCGTCCCATTCGACGCCATCCCGATCCTTGCGCCGCTGACGGCGGAGGATCGGGCCGCGCTCTCGCGCCTGTGCGAGCTGCGCGCCTACGAGAAGGGCGAGACGATCTTCGAGGAGGGCGACCCGGCCGTTTTCATCCACTTTCTCTTTCTCGGCCGCGTGAAGATCGTCAAGGCGGCCCCCGACCGGGACCTGATCCTGGAGATTCTCGGCCCGGGCGAGCCTGTCGGCGCCGTCGCCGTCTTCGAGGAGCGCCCCTTTCCCGCCACCGCGATCGCCCTCGAGCCCTCCGGCACCGTGTCGATCCCGGCGCGGGAGTTCTTCCACCTCGTCGAGAAGCGCCCCGAGATCACGCGCCGCCTCCTCGCCGGGTTGACACTGCGCCTGATGGCGCTGAACCGCCGCCTCGCCGACATGACCGGCTCGGTCGAATACCGCGCGTCGCGCCTCTTCGCGACCCTCGCGGAGCGGCTCGGCCAGAAGCGGCCCGGGGGAACGTTCGTGCCCCTGCACCTGTCGCGGCAGGAAATCGCGGACCTCGCCGGCACGACGATCGAGACCGCGATCCGGGTGATGAGCCGCTGGCAGAAGGACGGGCTCGTCGAGACCGAGCGGGACGGATTCCTGATCCGGGACCTCGCGGCGCTTCGCGACACGCCGCCGTCGTCCTGAGGCTCGGCCTCTAGCCGCGGGGCCGCGTCTTCCAGGCGACGTAGGGGCGCGCGAGCTGCTTCAAGGCGGCGAGCTTCCAGGCGTACAGGCGAAACCCGGCGCCGGGCGGGGCCAGGTCGGCGGCCTCCTCCGGCTGCACGACGAGCGACACCTCGATCGGCAGGATGCCCACCGGAAGGCCCGCGCGCCGGCACGCCTCGTAGAGGTGCGCGAAGACGGTCTTCATGGCCTCGGGATCCGGCGGCGGCTCGCGTTCCAGCTCGCTGCCCGCGGTCGGCCGGAAGATGCAGACGGTCGGAAAGGCGCCCGCCTCCACGATCCGGTCGATGCCGCGCATCGTCGCCTCGATCGGCTCGAGGCCCGCGATGATCTCGCCCGACACGCGCCCCCGGCCGAGCTTCCGGGCCGTGTAGGCCATGGCCTCGAAGAAGCCCTCCTGGCCGAGCGTCGCTTCCTTTCCGGGACAGAGGCGCGCGAAGTACGCCGGATCCTCGAACTCGTAGCAGAAGGAGAAGTGATCGGCGCCCGCGTCGATCAGCGCGTCGTACTCGGAAAACTTTCGACTCGGCACGGGCATCGCCTGCACGCCGATGAACCCGCCGACCGAGCGCCGCAAGGCGCGCACGAACGGCTCGCACTGACGCAAGCCGTGAATCGGCTCGAGGCGGTCGACGTCCTCGAAGTGATAGCCGGTGTTCAGGTGGGTGAAGATCGAGCCCGACTCGTCGCGGGCCGCGCGCGCCACCTCGACCACGTCCTCGACCTTCTTGCGGGCCTGCTCCGCAACGCCCACGTTCTTCCCCGTCGTGCAGAACTTGCACGCGAGCGACGGCGACGTCGCCCAGTAGAGGCAGGAGTTCGAGACGTAGACGCCGAGGTAGGTTCCCTGGAGCACGCCGATGCGGCTCATCGGGATCCCCGACGAGGTCGTTCGCGAATACCAGGCCGGCTCTTCCGGAAGCCTCACCGGATACGCGTCGCCGAAGCGGTCGTCGTGGACGGCGTAGCCCGTCTCCTGCCTCGCCAGCCGGAAGGGTGAAGCGGCCGCGAAGCTCTCGACCACGGGGACGTTGACCCAGATCGCCTTCCGGGGAGCCGGCAGCACGAGCTCGAGCCCGGAACCCAGGCCCGCGCGCGTGCGGAGAACCGGACGGCCGTCCTCGTCGAGCGCGCAACTGGAATCCAGCCGCATTCCGCGACAGAACAACTCGATCTCGAGCTCGACGGGCGACAGCATCCACACGCCAGCGTATGCGCCCCGGCCGCCGCCCGGAATGATCCAAATCATCCACGCTCCGCCTGCGCCCGTGCGGCTCGATTGATGCATTTGGATCAAGCCACGCCGCCCGCGCGGAGTCAGGCTGGACGCGTCGAAAGAACCGGATGGCGCGAACCGCGCGCGCGATGCGGTCGAAACGGACGCGGGCAACGAGGCGAGAGGAGAACGATGAGCGCCGAGATCAAGCCCCTGACCCCTGCCCTTTCCAACGCCGGAACGTTCCTGTCCCGTGGCGACGTGGCGCGGCTCTTCGGCGTCTCGGTGTCGACGGTGACGCGTTGGGCCCGAACGGGGCTGATCCAGGCCGTGCGGACGCCGGGCGGCCACTACCGGTATCGCGCCGACGAGACGATGCGGGCGGTTTCGGGGTCGCGCGAGACGCGCATCCGGCCGGACTGACGGCCTAGCCGCGCTCTTCGCGGCGCGCCGCGCCGAGCACCTGCGCGACGAGCAGCAGCAGCCCGACGTCGCGGGCGATCGCCCACTTCATGTCGTTCAAGCGCTGGTCGGTCGTCTTTTCGACTTTCGAGGTGCCGAAGCAGCCGCAGTCGACCGGGCGTCCGCGCGCGAGGTTGATCGAGATCGCGATCACGAAGACGATAAGCAGGAGGCCCAGGATGCGCGCCGACGACCGCCGCGCGAGCCCGAAGAAGAGCGCGAGCCCGCACACGACCTCGATCCATGGCAGGACGATCGCCATGGCGTTGACGGCCACGCCCGGAACGAGCTGGTAGTTGTGGATCTCGTGGGCGAAGCCGGGCGGGTCGGCGATCTTGCCGAAGCCGGCCACCACGAAGACCGCCGCCAGGACGAACTGAACGCGCGTCGTCAGCCAGGGCGAGGCGAGACGGCCCGTCACGGCGCGTCCCCCTTCGCGACGGGGAGCCCGCGCTTCTGCCAGTCCGGGTAGCCATCTTTGTAAACGAGGACGTTGTCGAAGCCGACGAAGTACAGCTTCTGCGCGAGCATGTGAGAGTCTTCGCAGTCGCCGCCGCTGCAGTAGACGACGATCGGCGCGCTCTGGTCGCGGCCTTCCGCAAAGAGCGCCTTGACCTTGTCGTCCACGTCGGCTTCCCAGACCGACACGGAACGCGAGCCCGGGATGTGCCCGTCGCGGTACACGCTCGAGCGCCGTGCGTCGAGGAACAGAACGCCGCCCCGGTCGTGCAGGCCGACGACGTCCTCTCCCGAGACCTCGAGCCATGCCTTGTCCGGGTGCGGCGGGAAGGAACTTCCCGAGCCACCGGCCGACGGCGTCACGGCCGCGGCCGGGGCGGAGGCCGCGGTGGGCCGGGCCGGTTTCCCCGCGGCCGCCGGAGCGCCCTCCGCGGACGTCGAGTAGTTGCCGATCCAGCGGAGCTTTCGCTCCGGTCCCGCCGCGAGGTTCGACACCGCCGCGGCCACACCGGCGAGGACCAGCAGGCCCACGGCCTCGCGCCAGAAGCTGCCCCGTCTCATCGGGGGCATCTTAGCGGAGACCGGCGCACGACGGCCCGTGGAAATGATGCGCTTGCATTACCCTGCCGGCCGTCCCGCGACGCCACACTGGGCGCGATGGCCGAAACCGCTCCGAGCGAGCACCTCTCGCGACCCGAGGCGATCGCGCAGCTTCGCGAAAAGCTGCGGTCGCTGTCGGACGCGGACCACTGCGTCTGCACGGTAGCGCAGCGCCTGGGATTGCCATGCCAGGGGTTCGCCCAGATCTCCGACGAAGAGTTCCACCGTCGCTTCGCGTGGATCGCGGGCAAGCGGCCCGGCGTCTCGCGCGCCGAGTTGACGGAGCTCGTCAATCTCTACCTGCTGGCGCGCCAGGAGGCCACCGGCGCCGCCGTCGCCTGCGACATCGAGACGCGCGAGCACGATCTCTGCGGCGGCTGGAACTCGTTCGACAACCCGACCCTGGAAGGGTTCTTCCAGCGGGTCTTCGGCCGCTCCGTCACGATCGGCTGAGAGGCCGCCGGGCGCTCGCCGTCAGCCGGAGGTGCCGACCCGGCCTGCCATGCCCTCGAGCAGCTCGAGGGAGCCGTAATCCGTCAGGTCGAGGTGGAGCGGCGTGAGCGAGATGTATTTCTCCGCGACCGCCGACAGATCCGTCCCCTGCTCGAGCTCGCCCCTGGGCGGCGTCGCCCCGATCCAGTAGTACGGCCGCCCGCGCGGGTCCGTCTTCTCGATGACGTCCTCCCCGTAGCGCCGGCGGCCCTGGCGCCCGACGCGGACCCCGCGCGGCGCGCCCGCCGGCACGTTCACGTTGATCAGGGTCCCGGGCGGCAGCGGTTTCTCGAGCAGGTGCCCGGCCAGGCGCGCCGCAAACGCCGCCGCGGCATCGAACGTGAACCCGGTCTCGATCTCCTGAGAGATCGCCACGGACGGAATGCCGATGAGCGTCCCCTCGAAGGCCGCCGACACGGTCCCCGAGTAGGTCACGTCGTCGCCGAGATTCAGACCCAGGTTGATGCCGGAGACGAGCAGCCGCGGCCGCTCGTCCTTCAACAGGTGGAGCACGCCCCAGTTGACGCAGTCCGTCGGCGTCCCGTCGACCGACCAGCGCTGCGGGCCGACGAGCTTGGCGCGGAGCGGGTGATGGAGCGTCAGCGAGTGTCCGGCGGCGCTGCGCTCCTGGTCGGGCGCCACCGTGAAGACGTCGCCGACGGCGGCAAGCGCCTGCGCGAGGCGCTCGATCCCCTCGGAAAAGATGCCGTCGTCGTTGGTGACGAGGATCCGGGGCCGCGTCATGCGACCGGGGCGTCGGGAGGGGGCGGCGGCATCACGAACATCAGGATGATGTAGGCGAGGATCCCGGGAAACGCCACCGACACGATCGAGATCAGCACGTACGCGACGCGCACGACGGTCGGATCGAGATCGAAGTACTCGGCGATGCCGCCGCAGACGCCGGCGATCATCTTGTGCCGGCGCGAACGGGTCAACCTCCGCGACGGCGGATTCGCGCTCAGGCGGGGCCCCCTTCGTAGACGACGCTGTTGCGCTCGGTTTCCTGGAGAACCACCCGGACCAGTTTCCCCGGCCCGACCCGCGGCGCGAGCTCGCGCCAGATCCCGACCGCGATGTTCTCGGCGGTCGGGTTGACGCCGGCCAGGAAGTCCACGTCGAAGTTCAGGTGCCGGCGGTCGAGGCGGCGGACGATCGATTCGTCCACGGCGCGCTTCAAGTGGCCGAAATCCATCACGTAGCCGGTCTCCGGGTCGATCTCCCCCTCCACCGTCACCTCGAGGCCGTACGTGTGGCCATGCCCGTGAGGGTTGTTACACTTGTCGAAGACGCGTTGGTTGGTCGCGTCGTCCCAGTCGTCGCGGTGGAGCCGATGCGCCGCCGCGAAATGCGAGGAGGAGACGAGCCGAACGCGCACGGCCCGGATTCTAGCGCGCCGTTTGACAGGTCCCGCCGACCCTGTTTCAATGCGGCATTCCCGGTCGGGATGTGGCGCAGTCTGGTAGCGTACCTGAATGGGGTTCAGGGGGTCCCGGGTTCGAATCCCGGCATCCCGACCAAATCCTCTTCCGCGGCTCGCGAATCCCTCGCCCCTGCTCGCAGCCGGCCTATCGCCGCCGGGCAGTTTCCGCGGAGCCGAGCGTCCCGATGATGATGTCCCACAGCGGCGAGCTGACGCCGAAATCCCGCGTCGAATCCGCGTAGTGGTGCCGGAAGTGATGCCGCTTGAGCCCGCGCAGGAGGCGCGACCGGCCGCTCGCGTGGTGGACGGCGAAGTGAATCGTGTCGTACAGGATGTAGCCGGTGATGAGCCCGGCGTAAGCCGCCGGCGTCGCCGCCCCGAAGATCAGCCGGAAGACGCCATAGAAGAAGAGGGCCAGCGGGATGCTCACCCCCGGCGCAAGCACGAGACGCGTCGAGTCGTTCGGGTAGTTGTGATGCACCCCGTGCGCGACGAAGTAAAACTTGTGGCGTGAGGTCGGCAGGTTCGGCACGACCGGCTGGTCCCGGCGGAGACCTCCCACGATCCGCTGCGTGTCGTCCTCGATGAGGCGCAGGGTGTGGAAGATGCCGCGGTGGATGGCGTACTCGACGATCGTCCACAGGAAGAGACCGAGCACGTACAGCGCCGCGACCCGCCCGGCGGGCAGGGTGCGAAATGCCGCCACGAGGCTGACCGCGAGGACGGGGATGAAGATCGCGTGAGGAAGCCAGGGCTTGATGTGGGAGAGCCGCTCCCGGAAGTCGCTCTCGAACATCCGACAGGACTCGTCGGCGTTGCTGACGTAACGGATCTCCGGCGCCGCGGGCGCGGTGGCCGCGGAGGCGGGGCTCGAAACCGTTTCGATCGGCGCGTCGGTGGTCGCGGACATTGCCATGCTCTATTCTCTCCGATTCCCGAAAGCCAACGATAGCGCATCCGGGCCCCGTCCGGACGCCCCTAGAGCCCCAGGAATTCCCGCATCTGCTCGAGCGCTTGTTCCAGAGCCCGCCGGAAATCCCGTTCGCGCGGACGCGCCCCGACGAAGCCGAGCTCGTGGCGCAGCCGGCCGTCGACGACCTTGAGATTGGCCCATCCGAGCATCCGCTCGCCCCACAGCATCGGCATCGCGTAGTGGCCCATGCGCCTCCGGTGCGCGGCCACGTAGGCTTCGAACTTGTACTCCCAGCCCCACAGCAGCCGGAAACGGCGCCGATCCCAGACGACCGGGTCGAAGGGCGTGAGGAAGCGCAGGCGGCGGTCGACACGGTGCGCGTCGGCCGCGGGATTCTCCCCCTTCGGCCAGAACCACGTCGTCCCGCCCGCCTCGGCGTGGGCGTACCGGGAGCGGGCGCTTTCCTGAACCCGCCTGATTTCGAGCGCGAGCGATCGCGCTCCCGACCGCAGCAGCGCTCCGAGGTACACGAGGCTCGCCGCCGGAAGCGGCGCGTACAGACCCACCGCGACGTCGAGCAACCGGCCCGCGCGCGCCCCCCGGGCTTCGGGGCCGTCGTCCTGGACCGGCAGGTCGCACGCCTCGTAGACGCGGGTCCCCGTCTCCCGCCGCGCGACGCGCACGAGCCCCCACTGGTGCAGGCCTTCGAGGAGATGGTTGCCGACGTTCAAGGCGCTGCCCCAGCGCTTGATGTGACCGTGGTCGAAGTGCGCCTTCACGTCCCCGGGCCGGATGTGACCGCGCTGGCGCACGAACGCCAGCACCTCCTCGGCGCGCGCCCGCATCCGGGCGTTCCAGGAGCGCGGCGCGCCGCCGGGATAGAGAAGCCCGACGGTTCGGCGCGGCAGAAACCCGTAGTTGACGAAGAACGCCTCTTCGACCGCGAGGCGCGGATACCGCCGCTCCAGATCTCCCGCGCGATAGGCCTCGACGCGATGCGCGAGGACCAGATCCTGGGCGCGCGCGGGCGCGCGCATGGGGTCGGCCTGGACGAAGCCGAGGCGCGCGATCGCCCGCGGAAGGCTGGTGGGCTCGAAGAGGCTGCGCGCGATCGCATACCGCGTGAGCTGCCGCAGGCTCGGGCTTCGCGGAGATCTCACGCGCGGCGGCCGAATCGGGCTCGGGGACTCAAGCTCAAAGCATAACAACCCCTCCGGCCCCGGCGCCGCGCCTCAGGCTTCCGGGCGCCCCGCCGCCGCCGCGGCGGGCCCGGCCGGGACGTCGGCGGGCGGACCGAACGTGGCCGACGCGGGGTCGAACGGCGAGCGGCAGCGCGCGCACATGACCGGGCGGGGGCGATCGCCGATGACGACGGTGGTGGCGTGGCAGCTCCGGCACGGGATCAGGACGAAACGGGGACTTTCCATCGAATGGCCTCCGACCCCGAAGGTACGCCCCAGCCTTGAAGCCTCGGTGAACGCCGTCTTCGCGCGACGAACGAAGCCCGCGCTCAGGGAGCGGAGGCGAGGCGCAGGCCGCAGGTGCCGATGACGATGAGGAGCGCGCAGAAAACGCGGACCGCGTTCCACGGCTCGCGGAACACGACCGTGTCGAGAACGAGCGCGCCCACGAGGGAGGCGCCCATCCAGACGGCGTAGGCGGTTCCCATCGGGATCGCCTTCATCGCGAGCGAGAGCAGGACCGCCGCGCCGAGGCCCGAGACGAGGTAGCCGAGGAGCGGCAGCAGCCGGCCAGGGCCGTTCAGGAGCTTCAGGCTGACGATCCAGGCGACTTCGAAGAGAGACGAAAGGCCGAGCAGCAGCCACGCGCGCCCGGCCGCGGCGTGCACTAGGCGTCGCTCCGCAGGTTCGCGCTCATCCACGACGATGGTAGCGCCGCACCGCGGCGACGGAACGCGCGCAAGCAATCTTTTACGCCGCGCGTGCCGCGCCTTCGCCTCGTTCTCACGAGGCCTACCGCGCCCCTTCACGGAGCGGCCATAGGTTCCATCCGAGGAGGCGACGATGATCGAACCGACGACTCCCACCGTGTGGACGCTCGCGTGCCCCGATTGCGGGGAATGCGTCACGCTCGAGTTCCCGTCCGATGCCGAGCCCGGCGTAGGCGTCGAGACGTGCCGTGCCGGCCACGATTTCCCCTTCCAATACGACGGGTTGACGGTCGAGGTCCTGGGGGTCAGCAGCCGCTACTAGCCGACCTCGCGTTCCGGCTGATGCGTATGCATCCCGCCGGAGGTGCTGCCATGCCCCACAATGGCGACGTGCGCAACGACCGGGAAGCAGCGGGAATCGCGCCGGGTCCCCGAAGGGATGTGAGCTGGATGGCGCGGATTGCGGCGCTGGCGATGGTCGTCGGCTTCTTCGGCGCGACGGTCGCTTCGGCGACGCTCATCCCGTCGTTCTGCTGCGGCACCCCCTGCGACCACTGCCCGATCGTCTATTGCAAAGACACGGCGGCCGTGCTGTCCACGAAGTGCGAGGCGGCCGCGGTGTCTCTCCCGGCTCCGAACCTGATTTCGTTCGCCGCCCGCTTCCAGCCTCTCGCCGCCCCGGCGGCTCTCGCGTGGCCGGCCCTGCCGCCCGGATTCCAGCGGCCATCGCGGAACTGACCCTTCCTTTCGTCGCCGTTTCCCGGAAACCGACACACGTCGACAGGAGGAAGACCGTGAAGAAGACCCTCGGGTCCCTGGCTCTGGCTCTCTTCGCCGCCGCGTCGCTGCTCGCCTCGACGGGTTCGACCCTCGTGTGCGAGAAGACCGGCGTCGTCATGGATTCGTGCTGCTGCGTCGTGAAGGACGGAACGATGATCTGCACCCTGACCGGTGAAGAGGTCGCCTCCTGCTGCTGCGTCGAAACCAGCCGGTAGGAGAAGCCCGTTTCGTCTCGGCGGGGTCGGGCCGCGGTGGTCCGGCCCCGCCGTTTCCACCCCGGGGCCGCGACCCGTCCGATCAGGAGCCCGCGGCGCCGTCTCGAAGGATGTAGCGCGGCCGGCCCTTGGCCTGATTCTGGATCTGTCCGACGTCAAGCCCGACGAAACCGATCGTGATCAGCGTGATCGACTGTCCGTAGAGATAGCCGAGCAGCAGCGATGTCCACCCCTGGATCACCAGGTGGCGCAGGTACTGGACGACGACCCACGCCGAGATCGCGAGACTCCCGAGAAACCCGATGAACCCCACGTAGATCGCGATGCGCAGCGGCGTCGTTGAAAAGCTCAGCGCGGCGCCGACGGCGAAGCGGAGCATCTTCCGGAACGGGTACTTCGACTCGCCGTGCTCCCGAGGCTTTCGGTCGTACGGAAACGGCTTCTGGCGGAACCCGACCCACGCCACCAGACCGCGCACGAAGGGCTCCTGCTCCTTGCAGGAGATCACCGCCTCGAGGACCTGCCGGGTGAAGATGCGGAAGTCGCCCGTGTCCGGCGGAATGGCGACCCCGGTCAGGCGGGCGAGGATTCGATAGAACGCCCAGGCCGTGACCCGTTTGAAAAACGTGTCGCCTTCGCGCCGGCGCCGCTGCCCGTAGACGACGTCCGCGCCGGCCCTGAGCTCTCGGTACATGGCCGGCAGGACCTCGGGAGGGTCCTGCAGGTCGGCGTCGATGATCGCAACGTAGCCGCCCCGCGCCGCCTCGAGGCCGGCGATCACGGCAGCGGAATGGCCGAAGTTCCGGCTGAACTGAAGGGCTCGCACCCGGAGCCGGCCCGAATCCCCCGCGAGCTCGCGCAGGACCCGCGCCGATCCATCGGAGGAACCGTCATCCACGTAGACGAGCTCCACCCAGGGGAGCTCGGCGAGCTCCGGGGCGTCCGCGAGCCGACTGAGCGCGGCGTGGGTGTGGCGAAGCACCGCCTCTTCGTTGAAGACGGGCACCACGATCGACAGACCGGACGCGGGCGGCATCGGCGG
>Ga0335070_10002612_pt1 | contig 20895 bp, 19 predicted proteins | sample Lox_Sample_13_FD_206722 | JGI IMG/M metagenome (GOLD analysis project Ga0335070, IMG submission 206722) | Soil microbial communities from Loxahatchee National Wildlife Refuge, Florida, United States - Lox_Sample_1.3 | ecosystem: Environmental > Terrestrial > Soil > Wetlands | place: USA...
TGCGCGCCAAGGACCAGGGATTGGGCCCGTAGCCGATCCGGTCGAGCACCGCCTGCTCGAAGCGGCGCTCCTCCTGGTCGCAGGCGCCGAGCGGCACGAGCATCAGCAACAGCGCGAAGGTCCAGAAAGGTCTGCTTCATGACCGGACGCCTCGAGTGGGGCGCCGGGCACCCCCGGGGCGGTAATTCCCGGGCGAGCCTCGGGCCACGCCCTTCAGGCATGTAGGTGCCCGGCCCGGCGACTGCGTGGCAGACCCCGCAGTCGTTTCTGCGAAAGCTCGCTCAGCGCCCGCGCGCCTTCTCCGGCACCGCGAGGCCGTACAGCGCCTTGCAGTTGTCGTGGAGCAGCCTCCTGACCTCGCCCTTCGGCAGCCCGCGGAACAGGCTCTCGATCGCTACCGACGAGTTCGGCCAGTCGCTGCCGCTGTGGGGGTAGTCGGTCGACCACATGATGTGGTCGCCGTTCATGCGGTGCCGGAGCTCGATGCCGGCGCGGTCGACCATGAACGTCGCCCAGAAGTTGCGGTGGAAGATCGTGCTCGGCAGCTCCGACATCCTCTCGTGCGCCCCGGTCCACCAGCGGTAGCGGCGGAACATGTCGTCGCTCTGCTCGAGTAGCGTCGGGATCCATCCGATGTTCGATTCGACCAGCAGGATCTTGAGCCGCGGAAAGTGCTCGAAGAGGCCCGAAAACAGCAGGTCGCACACGACGTCGAGCGTCTGGCCACCGGCCTTGGTCCAGGCGGCACGCGCCACGAACGCGAGCGAGCCGACCCAGGAGCCGCTCTTGTCCTGCGCGCCGGGCGGCGGCGAGCGCAGGAAGCTCCCGATGTGCACGGCGAGCGGGAAGCCGGCCTCCTCGGCCCGCGCCCAGAACGGGCGATCCGCCTCGTTCGGCGCCAGCGACCCGTTCGGGAACGAGGAGATCACGGCGCCCTTGTGGCCGCTCTTCATCGCCCACTCGAGCTCGGCGATCGAGTCCTCGAGGCCGGTGGTCGGGAGGATCGCCTGCGGGACGAGGCGCCCGCCCGAGCCGGCGCAGAAGGCGCCGATCCACTCGTTGTAGGCGCGCACGCACGCGAGCTGCAGCTCGCGCTCCTTCGAGTAGATCTTCGCACCCTTGAGCGTGACCGACGGATACAGCACCTGGCCCCAGATGCCGTCGGCGTCGAGGTCGCGCAGCCTCGCATCGCGGTCGAAGGAGCCGGGGCGCATCGTGGCGTAGGTCTGCCCCGTCGGCGAGAACTGGAAGTAGCTCTGGCCCGCCGTGGCGGTGAGGCCGACCGGCCACTTCTCGCGGCCGCCATCGAACTCCCAGATGTCGCCGCGCTCGCCGTGCACCACGCGCGGCGCGCGCTCGCGCCACTTCGCGGGCACGCCTTCTTGCCAAAGGTTGGGCGGCTCGTTCACGTGCGCATCCGCGTCGAGGATCGGGTAGTCGATGCTCGCTACGTCGTAGAAGAGATCGCTCATCGCAAGCTCACCTCGTTGGCGTGAAGAACGGAGCGGGAACCGGCGCCGCGCCGCCAGGGAACGCGAGCGGCCGGAAGACCGCGTGCACCGGCATGTCGACGCGCAGCTCGGACGGCTCGCAGTCGACGAGGCGCGTGACGATGCGCACCGCCGGGTCCTCGGCGAGCGCCACCAGCCCGGTGGCGTAAGGCACGAGCGGCGCGAAGGGCTCGTAGAGCGCGCGGCGCACGACGGCCCAGGAGAACAGGGTTCCGCGCGCGCTCGTCGGCGTCCAGGCGAACGCCGTCGCAGCGCAGTGTGGGCAGCGCTCGCGCGGATACCAGCAGAAGACGCCGCATGCGGTGCAGCGCGGAATGCGCAGCTCGCCCGCCGCCGCGCCCGCCCAGAAGCCGCGCAGCGGCTCCCAGTCCGCGTCCGGCAGCGGAGGCTTCGCCGTCACGCTCTCGCCAACACGAGCGTGCTCGCCGTCGCGCCCGTGTAGCCGCCGTAGACGCCGACGCGCGCACCGGCGACCTGGTTGGCCGCTTCGCCGCGCAGCTGGCGCACCAGCTCGACCACGTGCGCGATGCCGAGCACGTAGGCGTGCGAGAGCAGGCCGCCGTGGGTGTTCAGCGGCAGCCCCCGCCGGAGGCCGCCGCCGTCGAAGTGCAGGCGCCGGCCCTCGGCGAACGCGCCGCCTTCGCCCTTGGCGCAGAAGCCCATGTCCTCGAGCTGCATCAGCGCGACGATCGTGAAGGGATCGTAGGTGGCGAGCACGTCGACGTCGGCCGCCGTCATGCCGGCCATCGCGTACGCGGCCGGCGCCGAGAAGACCTGCGGCGTCGTGGTGAAGGCGCGCTGCTGGCTCCAGAAGGTGCCCGTCTCGGAACGCCCTTCGCCGACGCCGAGCACCCGCACCGGCGGCTTGCGCAAGTCGGCCGCGCGCTCGGGGTCGGTCATCACGAACGCCGCGCCCCCGTCCGAGATCAGGCAGCAGTCCTCGACGCGCAGCGGATCGACGAGCATCGGGCGTGCCAGGTAGCCGTCGAGCGAGAGCGGCTTGTCGCGCAGCACCGCGGTCGGATGGCCGTTCGCATGGCGCCGGCACGCCACCGCGATCGCGCCGAGCTGGGCCTCGGTCGTGCCGTACTCGTGCATGTGCCGGCGTGCGATGGTGGCGAAGTAGACCGGCTGCGGGAACCAGCCGAACGGCAGCTCGAGGCTGGCCTTCATGCGCTCCTGTGCGTGGAAGACGCCGGGGCCCCCTGCCATCTGGCCGCGCCGGCTGGCCCAGTCGACCGAGAACACGTTGACGAGCACGCTGGCCTTGCCGCCGCGGATCGCTTGGGCGGCGACGTACGGCGCGGTCGCCGCCCACGTCATCGCACCGCCGTCGTGCGAGACGAAGAGCTCGCGGCGCGTGCCGAAGTGGGCGCGGAAGGCGTGCTCGTCGAACTGCGGGCCGATGCCGCTGCGGTACAGGATGCCGTCGACCTGATCGGGCTCGAGGCCGGCGTCCGCGAGCGCCCGCTCCACGGCCTGCGCGCCGATCTCGACCGCGCTGCGGCCCGAGGCGCCGGAATGGTCCGCCTCCCCGACGCCGACCAGCGCGACCGCGCCCGAGACGTCGTCGAGCGGCGTGGCGGCTCCCCAGTCCTGCATCCGGGCTAGATCCCGAACAGACGCTGCGCGTTGGCGCCGAGGATGCGCGCGCGCGCCTCGGCCGGCAGGTCGCCGCGTTCGCGCAGCGTCTTCGCGCTCTCCGGGAACTCGCTGTCCCAGTGCGGGTAGTCGCTGGCGTAGAGGATGAAGTCGGCGCCCAGCGCGTCGACGACGGCGGGCAGCAGCGTCTCGCCCGCCTCGCACGAGACGTAGACCTGGCCGGCGGCGACGTACTCGCGCGGGTCGCGGCGCCAGCCGCCGGCGATCCAGTCGCCGCGCTTCTCCCAGTGCTCGTGCAGGCGGTCGAGGAAGTAGGGCACCCACGTCACGCCGGCCTCGAGGAAGGCGACGCGCAGGCGCGGGTGGCGATCGAGCACGCCGCCCGAGATCAGCGCGGTCATCGCCGTCATCTGGTCGAACGGGAAACTGATGCAGTGCACCTGGATGTAGTTGGTGAAGCGATCGACGCCGATCTTCGGCAGGTGCACGCCCGGCGCGCCGTGCACGCCGAGCGGCACGTCGAGGTCGACGGCGGCGGCGTAGAAGCGGTCGAGGTCCGGATGGTCGAGGTTGCGCTCGCGCAGCGCCGGTGGAACGACGGCGCACACCAGGCCGGCCGCGCGCGCCTCGCCCAGGATCGCGATCGAGGCGTCCACGTCCTCGAGCGGCACCACCGCCGCCCCGAACAGCCGCCCGTGGCCCTTCCGGCAGTAGTCGGCGATGAAGCTGTTGTAGAGCCGCGCGAACTCGGCCGCGAAGCCGAGGTCGCGGTACGCCGGAACCCCGAGCGCGAGGCTCGGGAACAGCACCATGCGGTCGATGCCCTCGCGGTCGGCATCGGCGACGACGCCGGCAGGCGAGTGCGGATCGCCGGCCTGGGTGCACAGGCCGTGCTGCGGCGGGCAGCCGGCTCCCGGTCCGGTGGCCTCGGGGTAGCGCCGTCCCTCGATGCTGAAGACCGGTGTGCCCTCCGGCGTGCGCTCGAGCTTCACGCGCTCGGGCCAGCGCTGCAGCGCCTCGACCGCGAAGGGAATGCCCTCGACCACATGGGCGTCGGCGTCGATCGTGAGGGGCATGGCGCGGGCGTCCTCCCGGGTTGGGCACATCTGACGGGGCATCAGAATCTAGCCTCTACGCCACAACACGACCAAGGCCCTCTTCTACTGCGATTGCGGCAAGTTAGGCGAGAGCGCGCTACGCTGCATCACGAGCGAAGACGCGCTGAGACGCGGGGGGCGACGGTGACGGACGGCAGCGAGGCCGTCGCTCCGGTTCGTAGGATCGCGTCCACCACGCCGACGAGATCGTCGACGTCGATCAGCGCGCCGCTCAGGAGGCCGCGCTCCAACCAGATCGGTATCAGCTCGGCCGCCAGCTCGGGGTCCCACCCGTCGGCGAACCCGGTCCGCGAGTCGCCCGTGCCGCCGCCGCAGTCGCCGACGACCAGACGCGTGAACCCGATGGCCGGGTGCTCGGCGCGCCACGCCTCGACGAGCTTGTCGAGTGCGGCCTTGCTCACCACGTACGCGCCGAGCCCGGGCCACGGTGGCGTGACCGAAGCGCTCACGGACGAGAGGTACACGGCTCGGCCCTCGGCTATGGAGAGATGAGGGATTGCGGCTGCCGTCACCGTTGCGGCACCGATGACGTTGGTGTCGAACGCGCGCCGCCAGGTGTCGGCGTCGACGTCGACGAGGCGCGCCAAGGGCCCGATGGCCGGGGTGTAGACGAGGGCTTCGATCCCGCCAAGCTCGGTTGCCGCGGCGTCGATCGCCGCCTGGCACGAACCAGCGTCGGTGACGTCGCATTGGATCGCGAGTGCGCCCGGGCCGGCCTCGCGGGCCGCGCCCTCGAGTCGCTCGAGCCGCCGGGCCAGAAGGGCCACGCGCGCGCCGCGCTGGGCGAGCCCGATCCCGATGCAGCGTCCAAGTCCGCTCGATCCTCCGACGACCACCGTTCGCACGTTCCGCCTCGCTGGCCAGGGCAGGTCGTTCAGGCCGCCGCTGATGCTTCGAACAGGATCGGCAGCGACGTGGGGGACCGGAACACCTGCCCGCGGATGTGCGGATCCTTGCCCTCGGGATCGAGACGCAGATCGGGCAGACGGTCGAACAGCAGCTCGAGCGCGACGCGCATCTCGAGCCTGGCCAGGTGCATCCCGAGGCAGACGTGGACTCCATGGCCGAACGAGATGTGGGGCACTTGCGGGCGGAAGATGTCGAAGCGGTCCGGATCCCGGTACCGATTCTCGTCACGGTCGGCCGCACCCAGCATCGGCATGACCGCGGCGCCAGCCGGGATCGGCATGCCCGCGAGCTCGGTGTCTCGGGAGGCCACGCGCGTGATGATGAGCAGCGGCGCCTCCCACCGGATGGCCTCCTCGATCGCTTGCGGGATCAGCGATCGATCGGAGCGGACGGCCTCGAGCTGCTCGGGGCTGGAGAGCAGCCCGAACAGCAGGTTCCCGGTGGACCGGTACGTCGTCTCGACACCGGCCGGGAGCAGCAGGCGCAGGAACGAGAAGATCTCCTCGTCCGAGAGGTGCTCACCGTCGATCTCGCTGAAGGGCTCGGTCGCCGACACTTCGGCGAGATGGGCCGCGACGTCGTCGGCAGTAGGCCTGCTGCAGGACCCGGCAAGCCAGCCCTCGGCGAGTCCGATGAAGACGCGGGCGTAGCGACCCGCGCAGGCCGAGTAGTTGTGATGGGTGAACCCGCAGGCGCGGCTCGCGAGGAAGACGACGATGGGGACCACGAGTTCGGGGTCGATGGCGCGGAGGAACGGCGACTGCGCCGCGACCTGCTCCCCACCGACTGTCTCGGTGACCATCCGTGAATGGCCGAAGGGGAGCACGCTGTTCGCGAGGATTCCGTGCGCCGCACCTTCGATCGCGATGACGTTCGCCAGCCCGAGGATGCCAACCTTGGCGGCGGCATAATGGGCAGATTGCGGCTGCCCGAAGAGTCCAGCGGACGACGCGATGAAGACGAACCGGCCGTAGCCCTGCGACTTCATCACCCGGAACGCGGGCTGGCTCAGGTGGAAGCTGCCGTCGAGGTGGACACTCAGCATGCGCCGCCAGTCCTTCAGCGCCAATTTGTCGAAGTCCACGGTGTGAAAGATTCCTGCGTTGCTGACTACCGCATCCAGGCGACCGAACCGGTCGACTGCGGTGCGGACGATCGCTCTCCGCCTTCGGGGATGGCCACGGAATCGTGCGATGCCACCGCGACGCCGCCCGCGCGCTCGATCTCTTCGACGACCTGGTCGGCGATGCTGGGGTCCGAGCCCTCGCCGTGCATCGTGCCTCCGAGGTCGTTCACCACCATCGATCCACCGCGTCGCGCAATCTCCATCGCGTAGAGGCGGCCGAGACCTCGACCAGCTCCCGTGACGATCACGACTTGGTCTTTGAAGTCGATCATCCTGAGCCACCGTCCTACGAGCGGCGCCGGAAGCGCAGCGGCAGATCGTTCAGGCCGCGAATGATGAAGGTCGGCGCGTAGGAGAGCGCGCCCGGGTCCACCAGCCGAAGGTCGTCGAGCCGTGCGAGGAGCCGCTCGAAGCTGACGCGCGCCTCGGCGCGGGCGAGGCTGGCGCCGGGACAGAAGTGCTCCCCGTGACCGAAGGCGATGTTGCGCCGTGCGTTCGAACGCTTCGCATCGAAGCGGTCGGGGTCCTCGAAGACGCGCGGGTCGCGGTTGGCGGCGCCGACCATCGCCATCAGCATCGACCCTTCCGGGATGTCGACACCCGCGAGCGCCGTATCGCGCAGGGCCAGGCGGAAGGAGCCCTTGATCGGGCTCTCGAGGCGCAGGCATTCCTCGACGAAGTTCGGAATCGCGCCGGGATCGCTTCGGAGCTCATCGGCAAGCGTGGGCTGCTCGGCGAGGAACCGCGCTCCCGCGGAGAGCAGGCGCGCCGTGGTCTCCTGCCCGGCGGCAAAGAGGATGGTCGCGAGGCGCACGACGTCCATCACCTCGGGGAGCTCTCCGTCCGGGAAGCGAACGCTGGCCAGCCGGCTCATCACGTCCTCGACCGGCGAGGCGCGGCGCTCCTCGATGTAGCGGGTGAAGTACGGATGCAGGTTCGCGAACACCCGATCGCCGCCGATCCGACCCTGGGGATCTCCGACGTTGCCTTCCCTTCCCCCCAGCCAGCCACGGAACTTCTCGTGGTCCTCGCGCGGAACCCCCAGCAGATCGGCGATCACGAGCAGGGTGAAAGGCCTCGCGTAGGCGCGGCAGAACTCGACCTCGCCGCCGTCTCCGAGCTCGTCGATCAACCCCTCGGCGAGGCTCCACATGAACTCCTCGTTCTCCTTGAGCCGGTTCGGCGTGAGGAGCTTGCTCATCAGCGCGCGATGCCGCGTGTGCTTGGGAGGATCGAAGGTCATGAGGGTGTCGCCCAGCGGAATCTCGCCGCGGCGCCGCTCGAGCACGTCTGCCAGACGCTCTCCCTCGGCGGGCTCCGGCAGCTTCACCATCGGGCCGAGTGGCGCGACCACCGCCGAGAAGCATTCGTGATTCGCGTAGACCTCGAGGATCTCCTCGATGCCCGACAGCATGAAGACGCCCCGGTGCGGCTCGCGCCAGACCGGCCCGCGCTCCCGCAGTGCGGCGTAGTAGGGGATCGGATCCTGGAGGATCTCGGGGTCGGTGAAGAAGTCTCGCTCGAGGACATTCATCCCGCGTCTCCCGCCTTGGCGTCGAACGGCGTCGAGAACGCGCTGGCCATCTGCGCGATGATGTCGCCCACGGTGGCATAGCCCTTGGCGTAGTCGGATGGCACCTTGCCGCCGGCGCCGGCGCGCGGCGTGAGATCCACGTGCTTCGCTTGCGCGCGCAGCGACGCAACCGTGCACTGCTCCTTCGGGATGTGCGCGAAGGGGTCGTACTGGAAGAGTCGCATGGTGTTGCGCCAGGTGATCTTGTCGATGTCGTCATCGGGCACGCCGGCGAGCGAGGCCCAGAGCGTCTCGGGCGCCTTCGGCCACGTCGAGTCGGAGTGCGGGTAGTCGCACTCCCACGTGATGCCGTCGACGCCGATCAGGTCGCGGTTGCGCACACCGGCGGCGTCGTCGATGAAGCAGGTGATGACGTGCTCGCGGAAGACGTCGCTCGGCTTCTTGCCGTTCGGGAAGCTGTGCAACGTCCAGTGGTGGTGGTGGCGATGCACGTAGTCGATGCGCTCGAGGAAGTACGGGATCCAGCCGATCCCGCCCTCGGACAGCGCGACCTTGAGCCCCGGGAACTTCGAGAAGATCTCCGAGAAGACGAGCTCGGTGGCGCAGTTGAAGAGCGTGATCGGCGTGCCGGCGATCATCACCTCGATCGGAGCGCCTGGGTCCTGCAGATTCATCCGCGTGCCCGAGCCGATGTGGATGCAGACGACGGTTCCCTCGTCGGCGCAGGCCTTCCAGAACGGATCCCAGTGGCCGCTGTGCAGGCTCGGATGGCCGAGGCCGCCCGGGTTGTCCGCGAACGTGATGGCGTGGCAGCTCTTCCGTGCGACGCGCCGCACCTCGCGGCCCATCTCCGCAGGGTCCCAGATCGGCGGGATGGCGAGCGGGATGAAGCGGCCGGGGTGCCGGCCGCACCAGTCGTCGATGTGCCAGTCGTTGTAGGCGCGCAGCATGGTGATGGCGAGCTCGGCGTTGCCTGCCGCGGCCTGGCGGCCGAAGAGCTCGCCGACGAACCCCGGCACCGTGGGGAAGCAGAGCGAGCCCAGCACGCCGTTGGCGTTCATGTCGGCGACGCGCGCATCGACGTCGTAGCAGCCGGGCCGGAGCTGCGAGAGCGCCGTCGGCTCCATCCCGTACTCCTCGGGGCGGCGGCCCGCCACGGCGTTCAGTCCCACGTTGGGGATCTGCTGCCCCTCGAACACCCAGACGTCGCTCCCGTCCTGCTTGTGGACCAGGCGGGGCGCGCGAGCCTTCCACTTCGCGTCGAGGTGTCGCTGCCACATGTCGGGCGGCTCGCAGACGTGGTCGTCGACGCTCACCAGGATCATGTCGTGCATCTTCATGGCCGTCCTCCTCGAATCCCCTCAGCGCCGGGGCAGGCCGAGCACGCGCTGCGCGATGATGTTGCGTTGGATCTCGGAGGTGCCCGCCGAGATCGTGGCCGCGTAGCTCACGAGGTACTGCTTCATCCACGGCTTCGGTCCGCGGCTCTCGTCGAAGCTCCAGCCCTCGAACTCCACGTCGAGCGCTTCGACGCCGAGGGCCTCCGTCGCGAGGCGCGCGGCGCGCTGGGCGATCTCCGAGCCGAAGAGCTTGAGCACCGAGTGCTCGGGCGAAGCGCGACCTCGGGCAGACTTCGCGAAGCCCCGGTAGCCCATGAACCACATGGCCTGCGCGTCGACGTACAGGCTCGCGAAGTCGTCGCGAAACCGCGGGCTCTCGCCGATCCGGCGGCCGTCCGGCCCCGGTTGGCGCGCCAGCTGGAGCAGGCGATCGAGCAGATCCTCGAGCCGCCGGGCGCTCGCCAGCCACATCATGCCGCGTTCGTGGGCCAGCGAGCCCGCCGAGATCGACCAGCCCTGGCTGAGCGGCCCGACGAGGTGGTCGCGCGGCACCACCACCTCGTCGAAGAACACCTCGTTGAAGTCCACGTGGTGCCGGTCGGTGAGCTCGGGCAGCGGCCGCACCCGGACGCCCGGCGCCTTCATGTCGATGATCACGACGCTGATGCCGCGGTGCTTGGGCGCCTCCGGGTCGGTGCGCACGAAGCAGAAGCAATAGTCGGCGTGGTGCGCTCCCGAGGTCCAGATTTTCTGCCCGCTCACCACGAAGTGATCGCCGTGCACCTCGGCCCGGGTGGAGAGGCCCGCCAGGTCGCTGCCCGCTCCGGGCTCGCTCATTCCCAGGCACCAGGCGATCTCTGCGCGCAGCGTGGGCAGCAGGTACTTCTCCTTGAGGAAGTCGCTGCCGTAATCCAGGATCGAGGGCGCGATGATCCCGAGGCCCTGGGGATTGGTGCTGCGCTCGACCGGGATCTTCGCCATCTCCTCGTGGTAGACCAGCTGCTGCACGGGCGGCAGGTTCCGCCCCCCGAGCTCGGGCGGCCAGCCGGGCACCAGCAGCCCCGCGTCGAAGAGACGCCGCTGCCAGCGGCGGGACCAGCCCGGCAGGTGGCCGGAGCTGGTCAGGGGCTCGGCCCGCATCTCCTCTTGCGTCGGCTGGTTCACCTCGAGCCACGTGCGCAGCTCTTCGCGGAATCTCTCCGTCTCGGCGTCGTAGTGCAACTGCACGTCAGAGGTCCAGCAGCGCGGCGATGCGCTGGCGGTGCGCGCGGCCCGTGCCGAACAACGCCTCGAGGGTCTTGGCGCGCTTGACGAAGAGCTGGACGTCACTCTCCCACGTGTAGCCCATACCGCCGTGGATCTGGATCGCTTCCTTGCAGACAAGCTGCTGGCAGTCGCTCGCGGCCGCCTTCGCCATCGACGCGGCAAGCGTGCGGCGGGGATCGTCCTCGGCCACCGCCATCATCGCGAAGTGGCCGGTGGCGCGGGCCTTCTCGACCTGCACGAACATGTCGGCGCACTTGTGCTGGATGGCCTGGAAGGCGCCGATCGGCCGGTCGAACTGGCGCCGGTTCTTGGCGTGCTCGACCGTGATCGCCATCAGCCTCTGGCAGGTGCCGACGCATTCGAGCGCGGCGGCGACCGTGGCGCGCTCGAGCGCGCGCCCCAGGGCGCGGGCGCTGCGGCCCGGCTCGCCGAGCACGCGGTCGGGTCCGACTCGCACGCCATCGAAGCGCAGATGGGCGAGGGGGCGGCTCGGGTCGAGCGCAACCACCCGACGCGCCTTGGCGGCTCCCTGCGGCACCACGAACAGTCCCACGCCGTCGCCCGCGTCGACGCGAGCCGCCACCGCGATCTCGTCCGCCGTGCCGCCGTCGAGCACGTACGAGCGCTCTCCCTCCAGGACCCAGGCGTCGCCCGCGCGACGCGCGCGCAGGCTCTCGCCGGGCTCGTGCTCCGCAGCCCGACCGTGGTCGACGGCGAGCGCGCCGCGCAGCGCGCCGGCCCCCGCCGGCCTCGCGAACGGCTCGAGCTGCTCGGGAGCGCCGGCCTCGCACAGCAGCGGCAGGAACTGGGTCACGGTGGCCAGGAACGGCCCGGGCGCGATGCAGCAGCCGTGCTGCTCGACCACGAGGCCGACGGCCGTGAAGCCGAGCCCGAGACCGCCCAGATCCTCGGGCAGGTCGATCGAAGTCCATCCGAGCTCGCGTGCGCTCCTCCAGGGCTGCTCGGGTGCGCTGCCGTTCTCGACGATGTCGCGCACCAGCGAGGTCGGACACTCCTTCGCGAGCACGGACCGGACCGAGTCGACCAGCTCCTGCTGCTCCGGCGTGACCTCGAAGTTCATCGACGCCCCCGGGCCGAGCCGGCTCGCGGCCCTTCGATTCCGAGCATGCTCCGCGCCACGAGCAGGATCTCGCGCTTGTGCTCCGCCAGCGCGGCCTCACTCCAGACGTCGAACGAGACGTCGATCGTGAGCCAGGGCATCGCGGCGAAGTGGAACACCGTGGTCGCGCCCATCAGGCTGATGAACCGATGCGGATCGACCCGCGGCGTGAGCTCGCCCGACGCGACACCCTCCTGGATCAGCGAGCGGAACATCTCGACGGGTGCCCTGCCCGCGCGAACGAAGGGCGACTCTATTCCCGGCCGCGCGTTCGCGGCCTCACGCAGGATCAGGCGCGCGACGCTGGGACGTCGCGCCACGTAGTCGATCCAGCCGATCAGGGAAGCCTCCAGCCGCTCCGCCACGCTGCCGTGGCTTGGCAGCGTCGCGATCGCGCCGCGGAAGACCTCGTCGAGCACCTCCGCGTAGAGCTCCTGCTTGTCGCCGAAGTGGTAGAAGATCGCGGCGCGCCGGATGCCGACGTCGGCGGCGATGTCGTCGAGCCGCGTGGCCTCGAAGCCGCGCTCGGCGAAGTGGCGCTCCGCGGCGGCCACGATCTCGGCGCGGGTCTGGAGGCCGCGATCGCGGCGGCTGACGGGCGTGAGCGCAGCGGATCGAACGGGCATTTGCGGTTGCCATTATACTGGCGCGCAAGTAAGCTAGGCAGCCGTTCCAGGAGAAGCCGGATGTCCCTTCCCGCTGACCAGGTCCTGATCTCGGCCGACGACCATCTCGACATCCACGCGATGCCGCCCGACGTGTGGTCTGCCCGCCTGCCCAAGGCCTGGCGCGAACGTGGCCCGCACGTCGAGGAGACGCCCGAAGGGCCGTACTGGTTCTGCGACGGCCGACGCGTGGCGCCCAGCGGCCGCAAGGAGGCGGGCTACCTCTCGGCCGACGAGCACGGCTTTCGGCCCGGACAGCCGCAGACGCGACTCGAAGACATGGACCGCGACGGCGTGCGCGCGCAGGTGATCTACGGCCCGACGTGTACCCACCTACAGATCACCGACGCTGCCCTGCACGAGCAGGTCGCGCTCGTCTACAACGACTGGGCGGCCGAGTTCCAGCGCGAGGCACCCGACCGCCTGGTGCTGCTACCGGAGATCCCCTCGTACGATCCGCGGGCTGCCAAACGGGAGCTCCAGCGCTGCGCGAAGCTGGGCCACAAAGGTGCGATCGTCAGCAGCACCGTGGGCCGCGGCCAGCCGCTCTTCGACGACGACTGGGAGGATTTCTGGGACGCCGCGGAGGCGATCGGCATTCCGATCCACGTGCACCTCTCGGGAGGCTTGCACAGCCTGACGATGACGCCCCGGTCCTGGCGCATGCCCCCCGCCGTCGCAGTAGTGCCGATGCAGCTCGACGAGACCCTCTCGGGCTTGATCTTCTCAGGGACGCTCGAGAAGCGCCCCCGCGTCAAGTTCGTGATGGGCGAGGCGGGTCTGGGCTGGATTCCGTACGTGATCGAGCGGCTCGACCACGAGCTGCACAAGTACGGCTCGAAGATCCAGGATCACAAGATCGGGATGCTGCCCAGCGAGATCTTCGCGCGGCAGGTGTTCACAACCTACGAGGACGAGAAGCTCGGCGTCGAGCTGATCCCGCGCATCGGCGCCGACAACGTGATGTGGGCCTCGGACTACCCGCACGGCGACAGCACGTGGCCCCACTCGCGCAAGGCGTTGGCCGAGTCGCCGCTCGCACAGCATGGCCCCGAAGTCCTGCGCAAGGTGACCTGTGAGACCGCCGCTCGTGTCTACGGCTTCCCATCAGCAATCTCACACCCTCGCTGAGACGATTCCGGCCGCAGTGGCGGCGAGCATCGCAGCGCGGCCCGAGGTCGAGGCCGTCGTGGAGTCCGGTCGACGGGTGACGTACCGCGAGCTCGGTGAGCTCGTGAGCACCTCGACCCGGGCCATGATGGCAGCGGGCGTGGAGCCGGGCGATCGCGTTGCGATCTGGGCGCCGAACTGCTCGAGCTGGATCGTCGCCGCCCTCGGCGCGCAATCCGCCGGCGCGGCACTGGTTCCCATCAATACGCGTTGGAAGGGCGCCGAGGCGGCGTACGTCCTGTCCGCTTCGAAGGCCGTGGTGCTCGTCACCACGGTCGGCTTCCTCGGCATCGACACCGTCGGCATGTTGCGCGCCGCCGAGACGCCACTCCCCCACCTGCGCCGGATCGTGCTCCTGGACGGCTCGGCGAGCCCCGAGGAAGCTCCTGGAGGCGCCGACGTGGATCACTGGCACACGTTCGCGGCCCGGGCCGAGGAGATCAAAGCCACTGCGGCGTCGGGGCGTCAGCAGAACGTGCGACCGACGGACACGAGCGACATCCTGTTCACGTCCGGCACGACGGGGCGTCCCAAGGGCGTGATCATGACCCACGGCCAGACGGTCCAGCAGTTCCGCGAGTGGTGTGAATTCGCCGGGCTCCGGCGCGACGACCGCTATCTGATCGTCAACCCGTTCTTCCACATGTTCGGGTACAAGGCGGGATGGCTGGCGTGCTTGCTCCAGGGCGCCACCATCGTCCCGGTCCCGGTGTTCGACGTGCCCCTGGTGCTGTCGCTGGTGGAGACGGAGCGGATCACCGTGCTCCCCGGCGCCCCCACGATCTACCGGTCCATCCTCGACCACCCCGATCGCAATGCGTTCAACCTGCACACCTTGCGGGTGGCGGTCACCGGTGCTGCCGACATCCCCGTCGCGCTGATCCGCGAGATGCGTGCCGAGCTCCCATTCCGCTCGATCCTCACCGGCTACGGGCTCACCGAGGCAGGGACGTGCACGGGGTCCCGGCCCGATGACGATGCGGAGACGATCGCCACGACGGCAGGACGGGCGATGTCCGGTCTCGAGATCATCATCGCCGATGCGGATGGGCAGGAAGTCGAGCGGGGTGCCACCGGTGAACTGCTCGTTCGTGGCTACAGCGTGATGCAGGGATATCTGGACGATCCAGAGGCAACGGCGGCTGCAATCGACGACCGGGGCTTCCTGCACACCGGCGACCTGGCGACGATGGATGACCGCGGCTACGTGCGAATCGTCGGACGGTCGAAGGACATGCTCATCGTCGGCGGGTTCAACGTGTACCCGGCCGAGATCGAGAACACCTTGCTAGCCCACGACGCGATCGGGCGGGTCGCGGTGATCGGCGTGCCCGACGAGCGCATGGGAGAGGTCGCCATGGCGTACGTCGTTCCCGCCTCGGGATGGTCGGTCGATCCCGATGCGATCATCGGCTGGACCCGCGAACGCCTCGCGAACTACAAGGTGCCGCGCTACGTGGTCGCCGTTGCGGAGCTGCCGATCAACGCCGCTGGCAAGGTCATGAAGGACGAGCTTCGCGCGCGTGCGCTGGCACACCTAGGCGACAGATGAGCGTCGATTCGGATCGCACGCGCCAACGATGGATCGTGCGCCGCGTTCCGCCTGACCTCGAACGAGCGTACTTCGACGGCGGTTGGTGGACGGATGAAACCCTCGGCACGATGGTGGCTCGGCAGCTCGCCGCACACCCCACGGCGACGGTCGCCATCTGGTCCCGATCGCGCGGTTGGCAGGGGAGCTATGCCGACATCGACGGCGAGGCGCGCCGGCTCGTCACCCTCCTCCAGGACATGGACGTACGGGCGGGCGATGCCGTCGCCTTCCAGCTCCCCAACTGGCGCGAGGCCGTCGTCTCGTTCGTCGCGCTGGCCCTTGGCGGATACGTGCTGGTCCCGATCGTCCACATCTACGGCCGCAAGGAAGTGGCCTTCATCCTCGAGCAGAGCGGGGCGGTGGCGTACCTCTCGCCGCTCGCCTACGGCCACGTCGACTACGGCGCGATCGTCGAGACGGCCGCTCCAGCGTCACTTCGACTGCACGTCGTCGTCGGCGACGCCGGGGTTTCTCCGAGCTCGACGGGCCTCGCCCGCATCGGCTGGGCTGCATCCGCCCAGCGGACACCGGCAATCGAGCTTCCCAGCGTGCAACCGGACGAAGTCGCGGTGCTCGCGTACACCTCCGGGACGACCAGTGACCCCAAGGGCGTGATCCACGATCACCGCACGATGCTCAGCGAATTGCGTCACATGGAAGACTACCTCACCCCGGGCAAGCCCAACCTGATGGGTTCGCCCGTCACCCACGCGACCGGGATGATCGGTGCCGTCCTCGGCCCGTTGGCAATGGGCCAGGACATCCACCTCATCGATCGCTGGGATCCCGCCCACGCGCTCGAGGTGATGCTGGAGGCGGGCATTGGCGGCGGCACCGGCGCGTCGGTGTTCCTCGCGAGCCTCCTCGAACACCCCGACTTCACCCCGGATCACGCTGCGCTGATGGTCCGGGTCGGCCTCGGCGGCGCGCCCGTGCCCTTCACCCTCGCCGAGCGAGCGGCCTCGCACGGCATCGCCATCATTCGCGCCTACGGATCCACCGAGCACCCGTCGACGACGGGTTGCCGGTTCGACGACTCCGCGGATCGTCGCCACCGGACGGACGGGCGGGCGCTCCCGGGCGTCGAGCTGCGTCTCGTCGACGACGATGGCGCCGACGTCCCGCCCGGTACGCCCGGGGAGATCCTCTCGCGCGGCCCCGATCTGTGCCTCGGGTACACCGACCCCGCGCTCACCGCGGCCGCGTTCGACGACGAGGGGTGGTACCACTCGGGTGACATCGGCGTGCTCGATGAGCACGGCTTCCTCACCATCACCGATCGGGTGAAGGACATCATCATCCGGGGCGGTGAGAACATCTCCGCGGCCGAGGTGGAAGAAGCGTTGCAGACGTTGCCCGGCGTCGCGGAGATCGCGGTGGTCGCCGCCCCCGACGAGCGCCTCGGGGAGCACGCATGTGCGATCGTCCGGATGCTGCCGGGCGCCGCGCCCGTAGCCCTCACCGACGTGACCGCGCACCTCTCCGGCGTCGGTCTCGCCCGCCAGAAGTGGCCCGAGGAGCTGCGCCTCGTGGACGACTTCCCCAGGACGGCATCCGGCAAGATTCGGAAGGTCGAGCTGCGCGCGTGGCTTCGCTCCGATCCCGGCGGCTGACGGATTCAGCCGCCCAGATTCAAGGACTGGGAGATGACGGCGAACCCCTCGGTGGCCGCCAGGCGCTTGCCCACCGCCGCCTGATACTCGGGCGATTCGTACCAGGCCTTCGCCGCCTCGGTGGATTCGAACTTGACGATCACCGTGTGCCGTCCGGGGGGCTTCCCCTCGATGGTTTCCGCGGCGACGTCGAACGCCACCACCTCGCCGCCGGCCGCGCGAATCGTCGGACCGGCCTGGGCCTGATATTCCCGGTAGAGCTTCGGGTCATTGACGACGTATTGTGCGATGAAGTACGCGGCCATGGCTATCTCCTCCTTCGCCCTCAGATGGACGCCTGGATCCCGTCGAAGAACTGCCACCAGGCGTCGAGCGAGTGCTGAAGCGCGTCGCGCACGCGCGCCTGTGTCGCGGCGTCGGTCGCATGTCGGACGACGATGTTGTCACCCACCTCGCTGTGCTCCGCATCGGCCAGCTCGTGGATGTCCCAGAACTCCACCGCCTCGCGGCTCAGCCCGTAGTGTTCCTCGAGCCGGCGCGCCATCGGCCCGAACGCGCCCGGGACCTGGCCCTCTGCCGCCAGGTTGATCGCGGCCGCCGCCTCGATGAACGAGCGCTGCTTGGTCGACAGCTCGAACCAGTCGATCAGGGCGCGGGTCGCAGGAAGCGGGCGGCCCTCGACCATCTCCGCTCGCTCGAGGCCGACGGCCTCGCCGAAGCGGAGGAAGAGCTCCGGGTGGGGCTGGTTGCAGCCGGACAGTCGCCCCGTCTCCTCCTCGTAGACGCTCTCCGCGAGCTCCCTGCGCTCCTCGGGGAACGGACAGTTGGCGTGCATCGCGCTCACCGCCCGGGGGAACTCGCGCACCTGCAGGAAGAATTGGATCGCGAAGAGCTTCAGCTGCTCGGGGCTGAGCTTGCCGTCGGCGAGTGCGAGCCAGAGCGGGTGACTGCCGAAAGTCCGCCGCGCTTCGATGCGCGCGACGAGATCTTTGATGAAGGCCTCCGGTGCCAGAACCTCGCCCATCTCTCTCCTCCCGTGACCCGCATCGCGCATCTGCGCCAATGTGAGAACATAGTTTCCGATTTCGTATAATATGATTGTATAATACCGGGAAGGGCGTCGGCTTTGCATGGTCCGAAAGGTTCTCGTTCGGCGATCGAGCTCGCCGACTACCGCGCGGCGCTCCACGCGTGGCTCGATGCGAACCACGAGGAGCTGGCGCCCCGGTATCCCCCGCCCGGAACGCTCGACGACCACATCGCCCAGATGCAACGAGTGAAGTCGATCCTGTTCGAGGCGGGCTGGATGCAGCTCGGATGGCCGGAGCGCGTCGGCGGGCGAGGCGGCTCACCGATGCTGCGGACGGAGCTCGGCGCGGCCATCGCGGCACGCGACCTCACGGATCCGGGGCTCTTCTCACTGATCGAGGTGCTCGCGCCCACGCTCATCGACTTTGCGCCGCCCGAGCTGGCCGCGGAGGTCGTCCCCCGCTTGCTCTCGGGCGCCGAGATCTGGTGCCAGGGCTTCTCCGAGCCCGACACCGGGAGCGACCTGGCGTCCTTGCGCTGCCGCGCGGTGCCCGAGGGCGACGCTCGCACTGCGTCGACATGGGTGATCAACGGCCAGAAGGTCTGGACCAGCTTGGCCCAGTACGCCGACCGGTGCGTGATGCTCACGCGAACGGGGCCGGCCGATTCGCGGCACCGGGGCATCACCGCGTTCTTTGTCGACATGGACACCCCGGGGATCACGGTCGCGCCGATCGAGATGATCAACGGAGAGCTCGAGTTCGCCGAGGTATTCTTCGACGACGTCGTGGTGCCCGCCGACCGGATGCTCGGTGAGCTGAACGGTGGCTGGGCCGTCGCGATGAGCATCCTTCCGTACGAGCGCTCCTCGTGCTTCTGGCAGCGCGTCGCCTACCTCTACCGGCGGCTCCAACGGCTCGTCGACGTCGCACCGGACGACGACCGCGCTGCCGAGGTCGTGGGCAACGCGTACCTGCAGCTTCACGCGCTCCGCGCCCGGTCGCGCGCCACGCAACACCGACTCGCCGAGGGCGGCACGCTCGGCGCGGAGACGTCCATCGACAAGGTGCTCGTGGCGACCGCCGAGCAGACGACCTACGACGCCGTTCGGCGGCTCCTGCCTGGAAGGGTCGAGATGGACGATGGCCTCGCCGGCGAGGTCTGGCGCGGCGAGTACCTGTACTCGCGTTCCGCAACGATCTACGGCGGCACCGCGGAGGTGCAGCGCAACATCATCGCCCGCCGGCTCCTGGAGCTCGGGAGCGACGAATGATCGACGCCGACCAACGCGCCGTGATGGAGGAGACGGTGCGCGGTGCGATCGCGGACGCCCTTGCGAGGGCGGACGAAGGCGCCGACGTCGGCGCGGTCCTCGCACGGCTCGGATGGCTGGATCTGCTCGACGGCGAGCCGGGCGATGCCGTCGGCATCGTTTTCGGCGCGCTCGGCGCCACGAACGCGAGCGCGACGGCGCTCGACGACGTGCTCGTGTCGGCGCTCGGAAGGGAGCCCCGCGCCGACATCGCCGTTCTCCTCCCGCAATTCGCCGCGTGGGACCCGCCGGGGCGGATCGACGCGGGCAACCTTTACGCGCGGAGCCTCGCGACGGCTCGCGCTGCCACCGCTAGCGAGATGCTGGTGGTCTGCGGCACGGCGTCGGAGCCGTGGCTGCTCGCCGTTCCGATGACGGTTTCGGAGGTGCGAGCGGTGCGCGGGATCGATCCCGATGCCGGCTTTCACGAGGTGCGCGTGCAGGGCAGCGCGGCGGGGGCCACGCGCCTCGATCCCGCCGCGTGGCGATCGGCACTCGCGCTCGGCCGGCGCGCAGTCGCGCACCAGATCGCAGGAGCCAGCCGAGCCATGCTGGACCTTGCGCGCACCCACGCGATGGAGCGGGTGCAGTTCGGTCGTCCGATCGCGCGGTTCCAGACCGTGCGCCACCGGCTCGCAGACGCGCTGGTGGCGGTGGAGGCGCTCGAGGCGACCCTCACCGCCGCCCGAGAGGAACCGAACCCCGACACGGCGGCCCTCGCGAAGGCGGTCGCTGGTCGCACGGCGCGCACCGTGGCCGCACACTGCCAGCAGGTGCTCGCCGGCATCGGCTTCACCACGGAGCACCCGTTCCACCGATTCCTCAAGCGGACGATGGCGCTCGAGGGGCTCTTCGGGTCGGCCGACGAGATCGTTCTGGATGTCGGAAGGCAGCTGCTCGCCGCGCGCAGCGTTCCGACGCTCATCGAGCTGTGACGTCCAACTCTTGGTGCGCGCAGCGAGCTCGACGCCGACCTGGGAGAACGGATTGAACGAGAGGTAGGTGCCTGCATGACGACGATCCTCGATGGTGTTCGTATTCTGGAGGTTGCCGAACACACCTTCGTGCCTGCGGCCTCGGCGCTGCTCGCCGACCTGGGTGCCGAGGTCATCAAGATCGAGCACGTGACGCGCGGTGACGCGATGCGAGGCCTCGCCTCCTCGGGGATCGCCGTCGTGCCCGGGAACGTGCACGTGTTGCTCGAGCACTCCAATCGCGGCAAGAAGAGCCTGGGCCTCGACCTCACGGCACCCGACGGGCTCGAGATCCTCTACAAGCTCGCGGCGACCAGCGACGTCTTCCTAACCAACAAGCTCCCCAGCGTCCGTGCGCGGCTCAAGATCGGTGTCGACGCGATCCGTGCCGCCAACCCGAGCATCATCTACGTGCGGGGCACCGGCCAGGGCGAGCGCGGCCCCGAAGCCGACAAGGGGTCGTACGACTCCCTGGCGTTCTGGGCCCGCGCCGGCGTGGCCATCGGCGCCAGGCGACCCGAGTACGACCTGCTGCCCGTGCCGCCGGCCCCCGGCTTCGGCGATTCGATCGGCGGGATGACGATCGCCGGCGGGATCATGGGGGCGCTCTTCCACCGCGAGCGCACCGGCGAGGCCACCGTCGTCGACGTCTCGCTCTTCGGAACCGGCTTGTGGGAGATGGGTCAGTCGATGGCGCTGTCGCTGGTGCTGGGTATCCCGTGGACCGCCCCGCCGGCCGATCGGCTCGCTTCCAACCCGCTGGCGAGGAACTACGAGACGAAGGACGAGCGGCTGCTCGCGTTCACCTGCCTCCAGGCCGCGAAATACTGGCCGATGCTCTGCGAAGCCATCGGACGGCCCGAGCTGACGGACGACCCGCGCTTCGCCGACCAGGCCTCGCTGCTGAAGAACGCTCGCGCGGCCACCGGGATCCTCGAAGAGGTCTTCGCCTCGGCGACGCTCGACGAGTGGCGCGAGCGCCTCGCGTCCTTCGAGGGTCAGTGGTGTGTCG